>ERZ1740068.767-NODE-767-length-13056-cov-4.397662_pt1 | contig 13056 bp, 6 predicted proteins | sample MGYA00581735_ERZ1740068 | MGnify/ENA primary metagenome ERZ1740068 (study PRJEB43018, sample SAMN04849740) | marine metagenome | isolation source: floating plastic debris | place: Pacific Ocean | collected 2008-08-30 | study: EMG produced TPA metagenomics assembly... | reverse complement strand
GTAGATTAGCAGCTGTTCTATGTAGGAATTTGCAGCTGGGCAACGTATGGTTCCGTTTCATGCTTTGGCAGTTATAGGCCACTGTACTTTTATCAGTCATGACGGGCTTTAATAACAATTTTTATTAGAATAGCCTTGACATTTGCTTTTTAGGTATGACCTGAACCTTGTGAAATGAGAAGAAACTGAAACGGCTTATCTTTATATATCATTGAGAGATCAGCAAGTCAAATCTTGATCTGTGGCTGTCAGCCCTTTAGTTTAGTGTTGCCTACCAAAACATTGCTGACAACGATTAGGGTGCATGGTTGCTAACCAACAAAAGTAAAGAGAAAATTGTAATTCTGCTTTTGTATGATACAACTTCATGTTACAATTTGCAAACACATAGGTCTCCCATTTATTTTATACTATCTATCATGCTACAGAAATTTATTAAAATCTTCCTGAGATTTATTGATAATTTTTTTATTTTGTTGTGACAAATATGTTGCGTCATTTAAATCATTTACATGTGACATACTGTCTGTTTCGAAAATTAAAGCCACTTAGCACCAATGAATTTAATTTTTCTATGAACTGCGGCAAAGTAAATTTGTGATTCAACTACTCTACATGTAGGCTATAACCTTTGAGCGTTGAAAAAATTATGAATTGTCCGCTGAATAAGTGCTTGAGATGGCTCTACTATTAATGCATCGTTCATTATGTAAAGTTCATGACATGTTATAGATATATTCTTATAAATTTCCATCTATTTAGATAGCCTTCTTATTTTGAATTTGTACCACGTTTAATAGGTACAACATCTGAAATTTTAAGATTATATTGTATATGAACTTCCATATATTCCGCTGCATCTGTTTTATATACAAAAGTTTCAATCTGGTCATCTTCCAAACTGAAATGTAGCCTGCATACTAATTGCAATCTGAGCGAATTATCAAAAAATGTTGGAAAAACTTTAAACATAGTCGGTTTAAAGCAATTGACCCATATTTCCGTCTTTGGGCCATTGCCGGGAAGGTCTGCTGCCGCGTCTGCCAAAAAATGTTTTTGTGTACATTTAAAATTTAAAAAAACGTTGCAAGCAGGCTTCAGGATGTTTTACAACTCAGATTGCACTTTTGGATTGAATACAACAGCTTCACCTAAATGATAATTATTCCTAGCTGACTTCAACAGACTGGTCATTGGTTCAAATTGAGTTTACAAAGGATTTACTAAAACATCAACAATTTTATGCTTCATTGATGGCGTTTCGATGAACAGAATTAGTGTCATCAGTCATCACAATAGAACAGTATCGCATCTTTAATCTCTGTTGTTTGTTGGCCGTGATTTGAACATTTTATTGGCATGGACGTGTCGCTGGAATCAAATTGTTGACTCAATTAAGCAAAGAAACAATGAAAGGGCCACAGTGAGAGTTTATTGCAGGGCATTTTGTATCGGTGATTGAAGTTGGTGAAGCTAGATTTATACTTTTCTTACTAAACAATAAAATGAATTGCAGGTATGAAAGATTAATTATCACGTTTTAAATTTGGAATCATGAGAGTAGAACCACAATGTTTGTGATTGAGGTGGGACCATATTTTTAGCATGACATTTCAGTTTTGCATGCGAGCAGTACATGCATAAGTACATGTACTTGGTATCAGCAATGATCGCTATCAATCTGACCTTGTCATATGATAGATCCGCCCTATTCCCTAACCAGTTCTTACTGGTCAAAAAAGGCAAACAAAAACACCTCATGGTGCTACTTTGACCCATCATTTCTATTTACAGTCAAATGCAATCAGATAAATTTTACTGTACAAATATTAAGCAAGCATTTTGTGAGAAACTTATCTTCGACACTTTCACATTAGTCCTCCTCTCAGTAACCAAACATAACCGAGATAATTGACTTCCTCTGTTTTAGCGTTTCCATCAAGCTTTCAAGGACTTCTCAATTTTGTATATGCACATTTCCTATTATTTGAACCCCTTCTTGAGAGTTTATATATGCATCATGTCCCCATGTGTTCCAATAGCAGTCCAATACCGAAGAAAACACCGTTTAAACTCAAATTGACGCAACATGTAGCCTAGCCTATGTTTTTTTGGCAAATATTGACCACTTTAGACCACATTTTACCACATAAGAGATGGTGATTTCTGTCCTACTGGTTCCTTAGCATTTTGCACAATTCTGTCATCGCTTCGAATCATAAAATCTTTAAACAAAATAACTACAGTCAATATTCCTATGATCTAAAGCAGGCCTCAAAAGCCTTATATGTTCTACATAAGGCCATTCCAGATTTATAACTTGGTCTGTATCAAAAATTTTTGAAATTGGTCATGAGGGAGTGAGGCTTTTTATATTTTCTATTATTATAGTGACAACAAAATGATGACACAACATTTTCCCTCGATGTAATGTATAGGCCTAATGCAATGAAATGTATTGCATCATGTGAGAGTTGTAGCATGAGCTTTTATTTTCTATTTGCCAAAAATCACCTGCTACATAAAATGATTTTAGAGGGTTATACATGACAAGCTGTGATGACAGATTTTATTATAATATCAAGTTTTTTTACAATTAGAGGGTTGATACAGGCCAAAGTTATCAATCTAGAAGAGCCTAATTATTTTAATTCTTACATTGGTCTATAGTAACATATTATTTCTTTATACACAGTATCTATACCGAGTATCATGCCCGGAACCAATGGCACGGACTCAAATCCACTACCCAGACACCGTAATATCTAGCACAAAGGATATATTGTCATCAAAAATATTTTAGGCATCATAGAAATCTAAGAGGGCAAAGTACTATATGATAACCTGCATGTTTGGGTGGAACTAAGTTGAAAAGAGATTTCTTTCAGCTACTCCCAACATTAGCTTTCATAGTTTTGTGGCACGAGATGGAGTTGTAACGCCAACTGTACAACGGACACAGCGCGAAAGTCTGTTATGTCAAGACTTCAGTGAGAGAGTGGACATCAGAGGTCTGCGCCAGGCCGGGAGAGTCCGTCCTGGGAAGTCCCGGTCCCGGCCGGGACGGGATTCCGGCATTGAACTCTATGAAACCAGGGGCTGGGACGGGAGCCAGGCACATATTTTCCTCCCCTGGGCCGTAACTAAAACTTTGTTGGCCGGGAGCCGGGCCGGCTTGATTATATTGCACGGGACTGGGAAAACCAGGAAAATGCCCCAAAAGTTGTAAAAAGAAAACCCCATTGTGCGCAGGGAGCCCCATTCTCATCAACTTTATCAATATTACTTGTTTTGATTATTCACGAGGTCCTTCAACAGTTTACTTCACTCAACATATTGGCAATTTTTCTTTTTAGGTACGATCTGAACCTGGTGAGATGAGATGAATCTGCTCACGTTGGCAGGGAGTTGTATGGTCTGAAGCTGGATTGGGGCCGTTGGTGTAGCAGAAAAATTAAAAAGTCAAATTTCTGGGTTGATCATCATGACGATAACATAAAAGTTCCAGCTCTTATATATTCAAAGCTGTAAAATCGTCTTATCTCCCGGAGAAGCCTCCTTATCTTGGGATTAGTCAAAGCAGCTGCAAGGGTAGAATTCCACCAGTTCCAAGAGCAGAAGTGTTTCCCTTGAAGTTAATGATAACACTGAGCAACAACCTTATGGTGCTCTTCCTCAAGTGATCCGGTCATTATTAGCCTTCTAAATTACAGCCAACTATATGCGCCATCCATTGAACTGCAGTTCGGTGGCGCCGTCTATTGTATGTACATGTACATGTACTTTGCTTTTAGTTAATCAAAGTTAAATCAATGAAAACTTTTGATTACTTTAGTGCAATGAGTTGAGCAACTAGGGAATGCTCAACATAATTTATGTCCGAGTATTTATCCTCAAAATAAAATATTGAGATAAAAGTGATTCTCATAAGTAGGTTCTCATACTGGAACACATGTAATAGAATGTACCCAGTGGCATTAATGGGATGGACTTCTATTGTTGCAGTTAGAGTTGGTGATTTTCAAGAAGCAAGGGTGAGCATGCAACTTGCTAATAATTGTGTAAGAAACCACTAAATTTATAATCAGCAACTAGCAACCACACAGTCAATCTGACCTTGCACCCAGGTCAGAATGTGGCCGAGTGTCTGTTAGCCTGCTACTGATTTAATATTTACAGAATTGCTATTCCATGCTACTCCATGTTTAAGATATGCATATGCTCCGCCTTAAAAAAATGGGATCCAAAATGGTAACAACACATGGAGAACAAAGTCAATGAGGCTGAGGCAGACTATAATAGCATTTCGGGGAAAGTTATCATCTGAAAAATATTTGCATTACAAACATCAGACTATCTTGATAATGTTGCAAAATCGAGTCAGCTTGGTGGATTGGATCATCTAAAGAGTACCTGTCAATATAAGAAAGTTTCCCAGTCACATGCCGGGGAAAATTCTTGTTGCAATAATGGGTGGGGCTTATGCTCATAACAGTTTGCAAAAAGTGATAAGATACCTTATGTCACTATGCTGAACACAGTTTGTAACCGATTTCTCAGAACGGGTACAGTGTACTTTGAGCTAATATTAATATCTGATAGGTGATAATAAATTTGACAATAAGGTTACCGGTAGCCTAAGTCACATATTTTGTATCCACAAATGGCAGTGATGGTTCCAAGTAGTTAGAGAGGTAAGGTAGCCCCTGTCCAGCATGACCTCATGAATTTCAAAAATGGATGTTCCTGGGGGTAACAGGATTTTGTTTGGTGGACACTATGTAGCCACAAATGGCAGTCCACTTCACTCTTGAGAGGAGTGCTTTAGACTCCATAGATACTGAGATGAATCAGCCGTTCATTGTCATCTCTGACAATCACATATACTCACATACATTCAATGACTTTGTGAGGCAAATAAAATCCAAATATCACATTCAAGGATGTGCTTTGTGCAATCAACTCCCCGCACCTACTCATCCCTGTAGTAGGCCGAGTATCCCAGCGGTGGCTCTTTTGGTTGTATTTAATCAAATTTTTTTTTCAATTAACATGCCACAGATGAAGTTTAAGGTATAAAAGAATGCGGGAAACCTTCTTTTTGTACACCTAGTTTCTTCACGTGGGGTAATGAGGCTCAATGTGCACAGTAGCAATCAGTCGCTCTCTGACGCGAGGAGACCATAAAACCTTTGTTGGGACTGGCCATTTACATATTTATTGCTAGAGAAGAAAAGCAATCCGGGATAAAGAGTTGAGTCTGCACCAGCAAGGCAAGAAGATGCCACTCAAAACAACTTTAAATGACTGTAGGTATTTTATCCTCTGAAAAAGAACAGGCAAGCTGTTCCAAGCATCAGATACTTTGGTAGTTAAGCTGGCGGTAGACACATGTAGATGTGCAGGTATGCATATACTTGTTAAATTACCACTCTGAGTTTGGCCCTTAATCTGGACTAGTTATTGGAGCATCAGTTGGAAGATGAGTTTGAAACAGCTGACTTTTTTGATAATGTTATTGTTTTCTCTATTATTACTACTTAGTTAGTCCACTGTTCAGCTGCAAGCCCATGCATAATTTACATTTAATGAATAAGTATGAAGTTATTTGTTGATTTCAATTTGGTGTATTTGTTGAATATTAAAATCAAAATCACTATCAGTAAGCAAAAGAAATTGTGGTAACTTTGGACTTGAACGTTTGGAATTGGTTAATACTGAAGAAAATAAAAACAAATCTTGCAATTTATTGTGAATCAGCAGCAAATCTATTCTGTACGTAGGCCAATGGCATTTAACCCAAGAAAAAAGTTAGTTTTAGTATGCATGAACTCCATAGGCAAATTTATCTCCCCAACCAACCCTTCCTAACCTTATGAGTTGATGTACAAACAAACAGAATTTAGTGCGTTTAATTGGTGAAATTTATCACATTTTTTACAATTCAGAACAAAAACCAGCAATTATTCTAGCCACTATTAGTTAAAAACAGGCAATGTGCACAATATTAGCTTGAAAAAATGATTTGAGGGGTGTAGTAAAGAAAATGCAATATTTAGCCAATCTATTTGCATGTATCATCCACAGCATCATATGACTTCTTCTTGTCCCTGCAGATGCTTACAAGTGAGGCCTCTACATAGCGGCCAGCCACGCTCTTCTTAGGAAACACAACTCTGTAAAGGAAGGACAGTAACTGTCATCACAGAAAAGTTCTTTTTTGATTGACTTCCATAATTACAGTAGTTATCAACTGGTTTGAACTATGGTAGTTAATATGCTACATTGATAGCCATAATTCTCAGTTGGTTATTCACTGCAATGTGTGAAGCTTTCAACAATGAATCAAATGTTTTTTTTTCACAATGCAAATTTGTGAGGAATAGTCACTTGGGGTGTATTGGGACAGATGGACTGCGGGGCATATTGGAACTATTGTAACTGTATTCATAAAGAGGTAAGTAGTAGTTCACTCCATTTTCCAATTGCCTTTTTTCACCCATATAATGCATAGTAAGCATATTTTCTCTTTACTTTGCGGCTTTTTTAATGGAAATTAGTAGAATTTACATTTTTTTTGAAAACTGAAGGCCAGAATTGCTTCACATAATTAACATAATATGGTCCCAGTTTACCCCGACCCATGCCCTAATACACACAATGTATGGGGCAAATTGAGGCAGCTGGAAGCCGTTTATATAGTGTTCTCTACTCAAATTGTGTTGAAACTGAAAGGTTGATACTCTCACATAAGTTGAGCAACATACGTATTAAAGTTGAGCAACATACACAAACTTTTAAATTTGAATCACAAACTCCTACAAAAAATGGAGGTCTACCCAGCCAGAGTTGATTTTGGGATCTTCACACTTAAGAATACAATCTTCACACTAAATCTTCACACTTTCTGCTGGCCTTCATTCTTCAGTCTTCACATGTGGAAAATTTAGAGAAATCTATAGCCTTCATTTCTTCACTTTGCAAAAAGCTATAAACTCAATGTCTTCACTTTTTTCGCACTTAAGAAACCATAATGTCAATCTTTCCAAAGACCAGGTTAAGGCACCAAAAAGGTGGTATGTGCTAGTGCCGGAAATGTGATTTTCTTCCCTATTTGCCCCCTTTTCCCTACTTACTTTTTTTCTGAAAAATTTCAGTAATTAACTTTTTTTCTAGTAATTTGTGATAATCTGCACTATGCCAATGGACTATAACAAAAAATATTGGATCACCATTTATTAAATATCCAAGGTACATTATTTGCTTCAAATTGTTTTGATTAAAATACTTACGGAGGCTGGTGGTTGAGAATAAAGACACTCAAGATTGGTGAGCCAGTTTGACGACTGGCAAGCTTCCTCTCCAATTCAACCGCCACCTTTGACACATCTGCAGTGTAACTGACATCAGTTGGCCAAACAATTTTGAGATTGTCATCAGCACAAGATATGATCGGCTTATCAGCAACATCAGTTCCACAATCTATAAGATGGTGTGAACAAAAAACTAAAGCATAAGCAAATGGTGTTTTATTTTGTGCAAACAGTTTATAGCATTATCAATGGGCGCAACTGTCCATTTTTATGACATTCTTGTGGTGTATACCTCAAGCCTTCAACCCTTTCTAAACAAAGCTGCTATCGGTTGGGTACTAATTTTTTCACAGTTTAAATTCTCGTCCCATAGCAAGTTTCTGCATGCAAGTTTTCCGTAACAAAACTTATCTTACCATTTCCGCAAATTTGCTTCAGTTGATGAACGTTACTCAATGCCATGCTTGCAAGTGTTGACTGCGCGATCTCTCCTGATGTCAAATCACATTTTACATCATATTCTGCAGTGAACGAGAGCCGCCTGAGAACGCCAGCATCTGAAAAAAAATTAATTTAGTTTTTGCAAGAGCCGACCGCGTGCTGCCAAAATGTGCATCCATGGAATGGGGCCAAATCAATTAAGGTAGTGAGCCGACAGTTTTAAGGGCTAGAAGAAAGCCTCTGTGAGGGTGTCTGGATCACTTTACCAACCAAGCCTCTGTGTGATCAGGATTGGTGTTTGATGGCTTTCTAAATCTGAGGAAAAAGAAACACTTAGGATAAGCAGAACAAAGGGAGGAGATGGCACTGAATTACGAGGGATATTTAAAAAAACAAGAATCATGTCACATAACTATCCCATCGAAGCAGTGAGTTTAATAGTCGCATAACTTGGATAATCCAGTTAGTCGGACCCTGTACCAATAGGCAAGGACAAATTTAGTCAGTTCCCCAGCATACATGCTGCAGGATGAGTAGGGCTACAGCACTTGGCTAACGACAGAATCAGCAAAATGCCTCAAATAATTTTTTCTCACCTTTAACAACTTTCACATGGTGGTTGCATTTAAAAGCAAATTTATTCATCTTGAATGTAAATTCTCCAGCACCTATCTCCACAGCAATACCTGGCACTATCTCAACATCAATGGTGTCTTTTCCAGGTGGCAGGATCTTAGTTACATTTTTGTTGATACAAAACCCTCGATCATCAGGATTAGACACTCCGATGGCCGGGTTGTGGACAGATTTACCTGGTGAGAGTACAGAAGGGCAGAATGAAAGATCACAAACTCCATGTGTCCTGGCCCTAAAGTTATAAGTATCAATTGCCCAAAAATGAACACACAAAAATAATGTTTTTGAATACTCAAGGACCATGCACAGATGGACAGGAACAGATCAGAGGCTATCCAAAAACTGTCTCTGTAATTGGGGTGCAACAGCAATCAGGTTATGAAATAATACCTTGAAGATCAATGCTATATCCTTGCGAATCAGTGATATTTTCAGAAACAGCTCAGGGAGATTGGGGCAAACTGGGACTGGGATTTATTGGAACAGAGCGATTTTGTGGGGTTGTTTTTCGAGGCTTTTTATATGTTGATGGCGTATCGATAATCATATTCTTTTTAGTGGTACCTAAATCAATATCTCCTGTATGTATCTTTTCTAAAAAAATAATTCTGATCTACAATAAAATTTGATGAAGCCCTAAAGTCAACTTTTATACCTAAGCAAAACGAAGACAATTACCGATACACCGTTGACATGTACAAGGCTCCCGAAACAACTACAAAAACAAGGGTCTGTGTGACAAGGCTAAATATACCCCATATGTAGGGCAAATTGGTAGAGTTTAAATCATTTTAATTTGATTCATAACTCGAATGGTGTTTATGTTGATTATAATATATTGATATCAATTTTATAATATAACGATACTAATAAGTTGAGCAATATATTAATATACTTTAAAATTTCAATCTCCAACTTTTACAAAATACATTGTATGAACAAAGGACGAAAACATGATTTTTGACCAATACTACATTTACGATGTACCAATTGTTTCCGAGGTTGTTTTCAAGCATAAATATAGCATGTTTCATGGGATAAAGAAGGGTATAATTGCAAAATTTGGAACCGAATCACAAACAGCGGTGCTTGTTTCCCTAAAAATTCAATTTATTTTGTTTTTTCCAGCCTACACACATTGGATAAGTTTTTGGAAAAGTTTGATTGGTTGTCAACACCATACATGCACCTGTACATTTACCTTTAGTGTGTGCGAACATGGACACAAACATAAACACAAACCTTGAAGCTGTCTAATCCATCCATTTGTACCTATGTAGAGCGTTTTGTTGATTACAACGAGTGACGCTGGCATAGTAAGGCGACATATTTTGAGATTTCCGTTGAGGGTTTCGTCATTACCAGTGCATATTGAGGATACAAAGGTTGTGTTTAAGTCTAAAAGCCGTAAGCGTTTGTTGCCCTGATCGGCAATTAGAAGTTTGTCATCCGCTATTTTAAGCATTCCAAAAATTGCGTCGAACTTGGCTGTGTCAAAAGGTCCATCTTGAAATCCGTCACTGTACTTCCCAGTAAGGTAAACCAACTTTTGATTTGCGTATTCAAACCGCCAAATGACATTTGATCCCGAAACAAATATGTCTCCAGTTAACACATCTTGTGTCATACTCGATGGGCTTTTGAGTTTGTCAAGCTTTACAAGCGTGCCAACCTGTTTAGTTTGGCTGTCGACAGTTCTCAACGCATTGTTTCCACTGTCTGCCACGATTAAGTTGTTTTGTTTAACTTGGTCAATAATCACATATAATGGCTTTTTAAATCGTGCATTGGTTCCACTACCATCATAGTAACCGCCTGGATAAGTTTCGCAATGGCCTACATAGTATGATATTTTCAAAGAATTCCTGTCGACTAGACGCAAACAGTTTAAATTGGAATCGATAACGATAACCTTGCTCGAAGTCAGCTGGACAAATGAGGTAAGTTTTGCAAACACCACTCCTACACCTTCACTTAAACAGCCCCTATCTCGATAGCCACAATCTGATGAGCTACTACCAACAACTGTTGTTGTTATGGTTTGTCCATCAGTAGTACGCAAACGCTTCAATGCATCGATAAAAAGAAGTCGGCCTTTGGCAAACAGGTCTGGTTCAATCTGAGTGATTGAACCTTCTGTTCTGACCAGAGTAGTCACTGTGTCATTTGCAGATATTCTGAAAAGAAGTAGATAAATGATTTGATTTATACTTGAGTTTAGATTATTTTAGTATAAGATTGTATCATGTATCATCAGTTTATTCAGCAAACTCCTGTTACCAGGTTCACTCACTACAACCCATATGCTGGTCTCAGTTTACCAACATGTTTAAAAATTATGTAGGGTGCAGCACCATAGATCTCACTAGGCGATAAGCCATGCGGAAATAACTTATACAATGTGACTTCCAACACATCCTCGAGGCAATGATTTGCCTAGTCTGAGCCCCAGGGGTGGTACTCTCTGAAAGTTACAACACCATGATCACTCACTCAATCCAAAAATGGCCGCGTTTGCATATCAGACCCATTCAGCCCTATGTATCATTTGAAGTTAAAAATTACATGTATGTTATTTTTCCATAAAAGCAGTTTAAAAAGAAGTAACGTTCACCATCTAACTGAAAAATAACTTAGCGTAATACATGGGATATTATATTTACCTTTGGGACATTGGTTTGGCTATTTTAAGGGTACACTCTAGATCAACCTATATTGTATAGAGTGCCAAATGCCCAAAAATAATCATGATACAGCCAATTCCGTTTTTGTTTGGTCAATCCCAAGTAATTTCTCGGTCTAAATAGCGGTAATTTGTCTCCTAAAAGAGCTCAAAGAGCCTCAAGGCCAGAGAGGGATTTAGTAATACTGATACTGGTTGATCAGTGCATGTACTTATACATACTATTATAAACATGTAATGACTTACGTAAACTGTTCTGAAACCGCGTCGCTGGTAACCAATGAAATCATTATGCAGCAAGTCAAAGCAACCTGCAATGGATATTTTAATTAATTGTCAATTTTTTGTTTTTAATTATCAAACAGACACACTAACCAAAACACTAACAACGGAACATCCCAAAAAGATTCAAATAGCTGTTCTAAACGCAATTTTCGTGAAAATTAAAAGTAATAAATGCAACAGCAGTGAAAGGTGTGGTAACACCTCAGCGTATCTCACAATGGTAGCTAATATTAGCAATGAAAAGTTGTGACCACTGTGCTTTGAGTTACTACATTGATTGACTTTTGCTTGGCAACGCTCCGCTTGCAATTTAAACAAGTGATGGCGCCGAATTCATTGGCCACAGCAATGTACAATATATGCTTGCATACTTAAAATACAGCAAATGTAAGGCTACCATTCCGCCATTAGGTACGTGCACGGGTATAAAGCCAATTCTACACATACCCTATGGGCTGATCAACAAGCTTACATCAACATCAAATCATCAACTTTGCTAATGACATTGGCAGGTAGCTTTATAAGTTGTTAATTTTATCAATTTTTGTACACATTATATGATTTCAAAAAAAATCTAAGAAGTTAATTAAAAAAACTAGTTCATCTTGAAAACCGAAATATGTCGAATTTTGTACCAGCTTAAATTAAAGAATAAAGTACCAACTCAAGCTTCCAGAAATGGAAATGGTCAAAGGCTAAACAACTAATTATATATACAGCATGAAAATTGATTTGCTGGTCCTGTATGTATAGTAAGTATTCTTTTACAAAAGTTACAAACAAACTTACCTCGCACAAGATATTCACCAAATACATGGTTGTCCACTGAAGTGTGCCGTGTTACAATAAAAAGTCCAGCAGTGAATCTGGTTGAATCTTAACCTGCTTTCTCCTTTTATACTAAGGGTGGTTTTAATCCGCTCATGATAGTAATGAACCAATGGTGAGCCTTCTTAGCAGTGTCCATAGCCAAACCTCAGATAAGCAGTTGACGCCTGCTCAATAATTCAAGACAATATTATGGCTCAATGAATTTGTGTCAGAAATGTGTAGAAATGTAAAGGTGTGTGTAAATTCTTAGTTTTATCCATGATGATAAATCATATGTGGTGGAAAATACCTGTTTAGGAATTACCACAAATGAATACCTTGTATAGAACTGCCTATGTTATGCTTTCGAACAAATTGTAAACCAATAGCAGTATCAACAGTTTGGACTAGTATCAGCAGGGAACCATCCTACAATAAGGGCAGCCTCCAAAGATATTACTGGTAGCGCAGGCTCAATGTTTAAGGAGTTGCAGACTACTGGACAAAGGGCAGACAACTCTGATAAATTGGTAAAAAAAATCTTCTGTGATGCCCATGTTTATAGACTCATGGTCCCAAGCTTGCAAAGTGATTAATCAAACTCAATTTTGCAAAACATCTGTGCTCGTTGAGTAGTAATCGCAGCTAAATGTATTGTGAATCCAATTATTTAGTCTTGTTCTACTAATCAGCCAAGTCTGCCAGATGTTGTAAAAGTTGTTAAAGAGGTCTGTGGTTCAAATCTGTTGTAGTGTTCACTTGTTCGGAATAAGTAGATCCATTATTGGCAGAAATATTAAAAAAACTATAGTTTCACAGATGCCCTCTTGCTCTCGGGTAATATTCTGCACAGTTTGATGCCGCAAAAAATTTATAATATGGACACAG
>ERZ1740068.766-NODE-766-length-13064-cov-8.902529_pt1 | contig 13064 bp, 10 predicted proteins | sample MGYA00581735_ERZ1740068 | MGnify/ENA primary metagenome ERZ1740068 (study PRJEB43018, sample SAMN04849740) | marine metagenome | isolation source: floating plastic debris | place: Pacific Ocean | collected 2008-08-30 | study: EMG produced TPA metagenomics assembly... | reverse complement strand
CGGGCTAGGTAGTCAGGGCTAGGGATAGAGGATAGTATCCCCCGGTTCAAGTCCGGGGATACTGAGGATAGCCCGACCCAGGCCCCGCATCTGATGCGGGGTGGGGAGCCCCATTTTCCTGATTTCAGTTTACCAGATCTGGCACCCATGGTCCGGCACTCAATTATGAACTGATGCCAGAATTGTCTACACAATCCGACCTACGCCCCAACCCGATCAATACTCAATCAACCCAAACGCTTACTCGATCATCCTCAACGAATAATACCTTCATGAGCAATGATGATTATTCATTGATAGTTTAGATGTGTCATGTCATATGGCATGCATCACCAAAAAACGATTACTATAATGAAAAAACTATGTTTACTATCATTGATGCTACTGTTGAGCACAGTAGTGAGTGCACAAATTTATACGCCTGGAGGCGCACTACAGGGTTCGTCTGGTCATCCTAGTTACATCGGGATTGGGACTTCATCTCCTAAGGCACCTTTACAAGTGAATAACGGAGTGAGTAAAGTGACAATTGGCAGTGCTTACGGCCAAAGTACAGGCTGGGGTTCTGGATACATCGGCTTCAACCTGCACAGGATTCAAACTGGTTGGAGGGCTAATAGTGACGGTGCAAGCAATGGTGCTTCTCTCATCTATGGCAATGTAGGTGGTGACTTGATGTTTGCCCACTTCGCAAATACTTATACCAGCTCCTCGGTGGACTATACCAATTCTCACATGATCAGTAAAATCAGGATGAAGATCAATCGTCATGGTAAGGTAGGTATTGGCACCTTGAACTTGCCAAACAATGACCTCAATGCCCAGGGTCAGGAATATCGGTTGTATGTACGTGGTGGCATCAGAACGGAAGAGCTCAAAGTCAACCTGTGCAGTGCTGATAACTGGTGTGATTACGTTTTTGAGGAAGATTACAAGCTGTTACCCCTAAGCGAAGTCGCCTCCTACATCAAAGCGCATAAACACCTGCCCAATGTCCCTTCTGCTGACGAGCTGGCCGCAGAAGGCCTGGAATTGAAAAAGTTGACAATCATTCAGCAGGAGAAAATAGAAGAGTTGTTTTTGCACATCATCGCGCTGGAGAAGAAGATTACTTCAATGCAGCAGCAAATCAACCCAACTGCTGACCACAAAACTGAAGAGTAATGAAGGCCTTCCTACTACTTTGCCTGTTGGTCACCAGTGTAGACCAACTGGCAGCACAGGATTGGCAGCAATTCTCAGACAAGGCCACAGGGATTACATTTGCCCTTCCTGAAAATGCGCAGACTTTTGAGCAGGAGCAATTGCGCGTCTATGCTTCTGCCATAGACAGTACCCTCGCGGTGCAGGTACATGTTTTTGACAACGCCTCGGCCATCAATCCTAGAGATGAAATTATCAGACAGGTGCTGGAAGAAGAGAAAGGCGATACACTTCGCACCATCGCCAGGGTGATGTTACTGGCTACCAACAGTAAGGCCACAGAACTGATCGCCGTGCGAAACAATCGACAGGAAGGCCTGCAGGTGGGTTTTTCTTACAGCTCCCTGGCTTCGGATGTGCCATTTCATTCTTTTGTTCAGTATTTCCTGCTCAACGGCCGCTTCGTGGCCTTCACGGTCACTGGGGCAGAACGTGAAATGAGGCGATTGCTGCAGACCAAAGAGTACTTTTTCTCCACCATCAAACTATCAGGAAAATGATGTCGCAACAAAAAAGTAACCAATTCATCAAAATCGCATGTATATGCCTTTTGATGCTAATACAGGTGGATGGCTTCGGGCAACGTTTTGGCCTGAGCGACTTCTGCCAGGTAAATGTACATGATCCTGCTTTTCTCAACATAGGCAGAAGAGATGTGATCAATGCCACGGTACGTATTCAGGCCGGAGGTTATTGTTCTGGTACTTTAATCAACAGGAACACCGGAGACAATGACGTTGGATTCTACATATTAACGGCGAAGCACTGCGTAGACGACCTCAATTTTGACAACACCTTTACCATCGTCTTCAACTACCAAAGCCCCGATGCGGAGAATAACAGCGTGCCCATCTCCAACAGAGGAAACAGCAACAGCCAGAGTACTTCCCTCACAGATGATGACCACGAGTACAGACACCGAACGAGGCTGCGACTGGTAGGACAGTATACCTGGGGGGACATGGCATTGCTGGAAATTCTCACCCCTGTACCGCCACACTTCAATATCACGTATTCAGGGTGGAACCCCAGCAGGTTCAATAGTTTCAGCATTGGAGGTGGACCTGTGATCCCTGCACCCATCGTAGGTATACATCACCCAAGAGGTGACATCAAGAAGATCAGTGGTATACAGGAGTACCTATGGCTGGAAACACCTATCGCTACAGGTTGCTACACCATCACCACCATCATCGATGTCTTGTTTGGATGGCTTTGGGGCAACAGCGTGTCCACCAGCGTCATCTGCAACTATGTAGACAACCCATGGCTGAACGTCCCTTTTTATTCCTACGGCGTGGTACAACCGGGTTCTTCAGGCTCTGGAATATTCAATAGCTTCAATCGCAATTTTGGCGTCTTATCTGGCGGATTGGGAACTTGCGAATTTCCTGTTTTGGAGTTTTACGGAAAGCTGCACGCTAATTACTCCAACGCCAATATGAAGAACACCTTCAATCCACCCAACAACGTCTGGGTTGACCTTTGGGGGATGGATTCCCGTAAGATTGACTGTTATGATGACCTGGAATTGCCCGGTGCTCCCGGCGTCAGTGGAGAGTATTTTCCTGCCAACCACTACCAGCCGTCGAACTTCATCAGGCTGGCATCCAGAAACAGCATTACTGCTACGCAGCCTATTACGGTTCATTCAGGGGCAGAGTATGAGTTTACAGCTCCCAATACGATCACCCTGGGCGCCGATTTCACAGCACAGGCCGGTAGTACCTTCACGGCAGTGAATGGCGGATGCCCAGAAGGCAAAACGACCAACAATTTAATAGATCAGTTAAAAGAGAAAGTACTGGGCAAACAACTGCCCCGCCAAATATTGTTTGACGAGAGTAAGTACCTGTCAGAAGCTGATCTAGGGGAAGACATTGGTGAACTGATGCAGATCTACCCTATCCCCAGCAATGGTTTATTTACCATTACTATGAATGAATCACTGGAAGCGTCCGATCTCGTTGTCACCATCATGGACATCGCTGGCAAAACCACCATGGCAAAGCTCGCTACCACAGGGAAAACCAATACGTATAGTTTAGACTTGACTAGCTTCTCAAAAGGTGTCTACACCGTCAAACTCACCATTGGAAGACAGGAAATCCGCAAGAAAGTCCTGATAGAATAAGTGCATGATATACGTTAGTTCAACACTCAATTACTTTTAATGAAACAGGCTCAAAGTGCATTTTGAGCCTGTTTTACTTTCTATCGGTGTAGTTCTTCACTACGTACTTCCTATTTTTTGCCTCCCTCTCCAGGTATGGCTTCCAGCTACATCTTTCCTATTCCCAACTTGTCGCTTACAGGCTATCATAAAAACAGGTGAGCCAGTTACAAACTGACGTTGTGAGTAGCGTGAGGCACCAGTTGCAAACTGGCGCCAGTCAGTACTCGATCTACGCGCCCCTACTGTTGCTTCGACACATCCCAGTAAGCACATACCTGCCCAAACTGAAAGTGGATAGGCATGTGGCCGGGATCTCTGCGCCAGAGGTAGAGGTCCGGGTTCTTCTGGAAGAGCAGGATCGTGTCCGAACCGCCAAACATGAACTTTCCAAATTCATCACCTTTCCTTACTTCCTTGCCATCCAGGTCATACATGTCTACGCCAGACACCTGTGCCATCCCGATGGGAACAGATGCTACCAAGCCTGTCGGATCGCCGCCGTCTACCACAAATACACCTCTCGACTGCTGGAACTCATAGCCACCTTCCGCGCTGTCCGGTGCGTCAAACTCGCCATCTACCAGGTTCACATCCAGGTAAACCTTACCCTGTACGTGCTTACAGGCTTTCACCGTCCCATCAATGGGTGAGTGGAAGCGGTGATAGTCAAACGGACTGAGGAAGTAATGAACAAACGTACCGCCATGGAAGGATTTTGCCAGCTCATCGTCCTGCAGCAGCTCTGAAATGTTATACACCGCATGCGTATTCTTGAGCGTCACCACAGTAGGCTTGCCATCTAGTCCAAGGACATTACCTTCTTCATCGATGGGATATTCCATCTTGTAGGTACAGTCCGCGGAGGAGACAATGGCGTTGTTGTTGCCAGGCTCGGCGATGGGACGCAATGGCGTATGCCCTTTATCATCGGAACCATTGAACTCACGGTAGAAGAAGTTGTTGAATGACTTCCAGTTCGGTGCATCCTCATTGTACAGGTCCATGTTGTACATTGGATCGGCGAAGAAGGAGGCCAGGGCCCACATAGGAAGCGACTCTTCCTCGTCAAGGAACGCTCCCCAATCTATGGCAAACTCCCGCAGCCAGTCCGCGAAAACAAAATCACCATTGGTATAGTCCTGCAACGTGACGCTCAGGGTAGGCACATTCTGATTGACCAACCAGTAGAAGTGACACAGCAGGTCATACACCTTTTGGTTATAGCCATTCTGTGTACTATCACTCGTCCATGCATCAGGATATTCCGGGTCGTCCATTTCATTGGGGATCAGCACGAGGTATTGCTCTACGTAGTCCAGATAAATCTCCGGCGTTGTCGGCCACCCGCCGCCGTTGCCACCAAATACATTGTCAATGGCATGGTAAAGGTCCGGCTCCAGCTGCGCCCAGGCTTTCTGCTGCGCCACCATCAGCGATGCCTGCAGGGCAATGTAAAACTGCTCATCATTTTCTACCTGATGCTTCAGCTCACGGTAGGCTTTTGTGGTTTTTGGCCACTTGGGATTGGAAAAAAACATGTGTCTTGATTTATGGGTAAAAAGTATATTCTGTTAGACTAGCTAAGGTCGTAGATATATAGACGGAAGGCGAGGAAATGCGGTAGACAATTGGATGGACGATTGATACAGAGTGGCTCGCACAGAGCGAGAATGATAGCGTGAGAGTGAGGATAGAAACGGGTTTATTTTGGATGTATAATTAGTAATGCGTGATTGTTAACTGGATAATGGCGTTGACTATCGAGTAGAATCTATTTATATTGAGTATTTGGGTATGGCAGTTAACGTATTCGTTGATCAATATCCAGGAAATACCAACCCCCAACCCAATTGAACGATGAAACTGAATATGAATTATCTCCCGGCACTTTTGCTATTATGCATCCTTGCCGGTTGTGGAAAACCTTCACTGCAAGATGCGATCAGCAACGGAGACCAGCAACTCCTCAAAGAAGTGATCAACTCAGGGAACTACGACCCCAACATCGCCATTGAAGGCATAGATGTCACGCTGTTTGAATATGCGATCAGAAATTACAATGACAATGAGATAGCGGAAAAAGTGGCCACTCACCCCAACCTCTCCATGCAGAACAGGGAAGACGCTATGACCCGCCTCTTACGCGATGTCAGGATAAAGAATGATGAATACATCATTGATAACGGAGAAGAGTCGTTACCCTTTCCGGAATATACCCGAGCACTTTATGACTTAATGCGGCCGTTGCCAGATGGTCAGCCTTTACTGCAGAAAGTCACTTTGACGAACAATGCATTGGTCGCTTACACAGGGAATGATTACTACATCTTCAAAACCGATGGATGGATGAGAGTAAGGTTCGACGAGCCATATCAGACCCGCAATGTGATGGATGTTTTCACCGCCCCGGAATACAAAGAGGTTGTGTCATCATCGCCAGGCAAAGAATTGATTTTCTACGTGTTGCACCCGGCAGGGATGAACCCGAAACCTTACGTGAAGGTATTTGCAGATCCCTTGCAGGAAAATGCCCCTGCAGACCACATCCCATATTGGAATGAAAAGCTGCTCTTTGCCGCTGATTACTCAGGAGGTTTTTCTTTTGACGGCAGCATGGAATTCCCTGAAAGTCTGAATGTGATTATCAACAACATCCCAGGTACCGCAGACTATGAAGGGTACATAAGTTGGGTAGAGAATAACCTTGCTGATTTCAAGTCTGAGCCCACGGCGGTCCCTCTACGATACAATCAGCTCATGAATGGTAAAGCCTCGGAGTTTGCACCTGTTGCTGTCAAAAGAGCGATTAGTAAGGGCTTTGACATAGTCATCTTCAGACCTATTGGCAACTTCCTGGAAAGAGAGCAACTTGGAATGCACAGCTTCAGTTTCTTTGCGGGAGTCTACAAAGACCAACAATTGGTCAGCCTTGATTATTTCTACCTCAATGGCTCTGAAAACCCGGAACATGTCGATATTACATTGTCAATAGAAGATGAACGGGTAAGCATTTTCCGCAAGGGCTTCACCGAATCAATCATGGGAGAGGTCATAGAAGAGGTTGTATATCCTGACACCACCTACTACTATGCGATTTCGCAAGCTGGAGAACTTGCTCAATTGAAAACCCCGCTACCCGCCATCGCAGGAAAATACAGTGGCAGCCTGATGTACTTAGCCGTCAATGAAAATGAAATAACGGGTTTCTACAACAATGGCCGCTATGAAGGCAATCCCAATTTTGGCTGTTCTTTCCTGTTTTACGGTAGCAAAATAGACTTGCTGGACCAACGGAAAATTAAGATTACCACTTTGAATCCATTCAACATGGCTGAAGCGCCAAGGGAAGGAACACTGCGACTTCACAGCGAAGAAAATGGCTTGTTTACCATAGTCGCCAATTTAAATGGAGACGATTGCTGGGACAAAAACCTGGGTTTGGCAGATATTGGCACCGAACCGGGAGCCTCTTTTGAATTGAGTGAAGAAAAACCCTATCAACAGGTCATGATGGTGGCGGAAGAAACAGAGGTTTATAACGAGGCAAAAGAACCACTACAGATTACAATCCCGGCCCAGCGTGCAGTCATTAAGATAGAAGCAGTAGATGAGTGGTGTAAAGTAATCTGCTTTGCCGATGGCAAACCAGTGGAAGGCTATATCAAAACAGCACAAATGCGGAGTTTGCAGTGGTAATTTGAAGCATGAGTGCAGCAATTGTGTAGGTAAACACCTAAGCAGATTAGTCATAGTGAAACAGGCAGAGGTTTCCAGAAGGAAAAAAAGGACCTACTGGCGGCACTTTCATTCATCCAGGTATTTCCCATTCAGGCCGATTAATCCTGCGACATTATCAAAGCCCAAACGCTGTTGGCCTGAAGTGCTTAGGGCCATGCTGCAAAGCAATACTACAGGGCCAAAAAAAGAGCACTCTCGCTGAGTGCTCATGAGTCAATGATATTGCCTGATCAGTAAAGCCTGCTGTATTCAACTACTTACTTAGGGCCTACTGAAAAACACTTGATAACTACCAGGTTTACCATTAAAACAGGAACGGGCATATTTTGAATCAGGTACTTTTTCGGTAAGTGTAAGGCTTTTAGCCCATAAGGTCCGAAAATCGTACATCACAAAAATATTGTAACAATATTTTTGCCGTTAGCCTCCGTTACAGCATCTACTTCCCGGCCTCAGATCAAGGTATAAAAATACATTTTCTCTTCGTTCGATCGTATCTACTGCAACGGAGACTTTTTCAGCAGGCCCTACTTAGTACAAGAGACTCCCTTCTAATCACTTTCAGTTTAGCAGCCTTTTGTTGCTGCTTTATAACCTCCGTGTGCAGCTCCTACGGCACCACCTAGAACTGCGGCTAAAGGTCTAGACATCCAGGCAAACGTATTTTGTAGAAAATCCTGCTCACTTCCTTTCAGTTGACCTCCGAAAGCCCACCCTGCTGCTGCACCTACAGCCAAGTGTGATCCGATGACCTTCGCATAGCATGCAATATTGTTGATGACAGGGTCCGCTACTTTTTTTACCGCACCGGTAATGGCTTTCCATACCTTCTTAAACAAACCATTGGTCCTTCCGTTGGTAGTAGCGCTATCCTCAATGATCTCGTCAGTCAACAGACCCATCTGATCCAGTACGAGCAGCATTTGTGCCTCTGCAGTATTCACTTCCATATAGGCTACCAGTATCAGCGACTCCTTCACTTCACCGGATAATTCTTCGTCTTGGTCAATCTCAGTGATGACATTTCCTATCTCCTGCAGGTAAAATTCCTGAAAAGCGCCAAAATCAACTATCTCACCATAAGTAGCATCGTAAGCTGCAATGGTAGGGACCAGAAGCGACCCTATTCTGTCCAGATATCCCTTATGAGCCTCTGAAAGTAATGATTCATCAAATGTGAACCCGGCTTCGTCAGACTCATTGGCTCTCAGGCCTGCAAGACTTTGGTTCACCTCATAACCTACGTCAAAGTAACCTGCAGATATCGAAGGAAATTGCGTTTCCATATACTGGAGTGCACCCTCTTCAATTTTACTCATGTTTTCTCCAATGTGAAAGCTATGTGCCTCCGAATCATAATTTTCTGCCATTGATCCCACCAGACCTGTACCAAAGGCCTTTGATACCTCATTGATATGATTGAGTTCATGTTCTGAAAGTGCCTCAAAGACTTCCTCTTTCTCAATTTCCTCGGATGAATTGTTGCACCCAACTGTTGTAAAGCAAAAAATTGCTGCAAGTATGGCCGCTTGCAGCCCTTTGTAGTTAAAAAGTTTTTTCATGTTAGTTTTGATTTTTTAAAGTCATTGTAATTTTCATTCATCAGGGTGAATTCGGAAGTAAAACTACAGCGATTACGGTATCAAATTAGCCGAAATGAGCGAACGGTCGGGTTCCTCGATTAAGAGGCAGGATCAACAGAAGATTCGGCTTTTGACAGCGCATATCCATCAGCCAGCCCCGCTTCATTGTGAAATCAGGCGGTGTATGTACAGCTTCAGTTTTCCCTTTCCGGTAGCCCTCAAAGGAGCATATGCTGATACTTAATTATGACTGAAACCCATACCGCATCTCCACCATCCCATCCCGATAAGCCTTGACTTCTTTAAGGTCGAGGATTTGTTTGAGATAAAAGAACGAAGTTTTTGAGGATTATCTGCTATTGAAGATGAAAATTTAACAGCTTTTACCAGGCCATGTATTTACTGCTTGTGAGACACAAACAACCGCAACTGAAAACGTCTTTTGAGGGTGCGTGAGGGATAGCGTAAACTACCCCGACCGATAGTGGAGGAGTAGTGCCGGTAGCCCGACCCGACGAGAGGAGGGGCACGCCCATTACTGGGTGTAGCTTGTAGCTACATCCCTCCTATTTTTGGCCTGTTTCTTGCGAGCCCCTACAGGTTCCAGAATGCTGGATTTTAGATCAATCGACAAAATCCATTAACTTGCGACAAATTCCAGCTTATGAAATATTGGTTGTTTCTCGCAGTTGTTTTGATAGTTGCTCCTGCTGTACATGCACAGCAGAAATTACTCAGCTATACTCCATGCAATGGCGACAATTACCCTACGCCTCCGGGCACGCAGAAAGCTGCATACCAGTGGTTTGACGACAACCGCAAGTCCGTCAACCTTGGCGACTCTGGGAGAGACCAGGTGCATATTGGTTTTTCTATAGATGTGGAAGGCAACATCACAAAAGCAAAGGTTTTCAGCCCGCTCACTCCAGAGGCGGACCGAGAGGCCTTGAGACTCATTAAAAACATGCCTAAATGGCAATGGAAAAAGCCGCTCGCCCCCATTCAGGACTGCATGGTGATCATCCCCGTCCGACTGGGCACTGTTCAAAATGCCCGACAGTAAGCTCAGACGGTAATGACCTTGTCAGGTAAAAACTGCAAGTGCTCCCTCAGGTCCACATAGCCCAACTGGTTGGTGACCATCAGGGTATCTCCTATCTTGAAATCCCCCAAGTTGCGATGGCTGTGACCATAAACCCAGTAATCGATATCGTGCTCAGTGATGAACCGGGTTTGATCTACACAGAAGGCTTCATTGAGCATGCTGTTTCTAAATTCTGGTGCATTGCAGCGCATACTTGGCAGGTGATGTGTGACCACCACCTTCTTACCAGGCTTTTCCACTTCTCTGGTAAGGTAATTGAAAGCAAAGCGATGCATCTCATTGTAATTCTTGACGGTAAGTGGCAAACCATTGAACTTGATTCGGTAAAAATCACTCATACCGCGCTCAACTGCTTCTGGATATTGCTGCACTGAGGACCACATGGTAGCACAAATCAACCGAAAGTCCGGAAACTCTACCGTATAGTTGTTGACGATAAATACATTACGCATCACGGTTGTTTTCTGTGACTTCAGAGCAGTAGCTGCATCATATCCCCCGTAGTATTCGTGATTGCCCGGCACGAGGTAAACTGCTTCAAAGTTATCCGCAGCCCATTGGATAAAATCCAATTGTGTAAAGTCCTTGTTGAGGTACTGTGTGTCTCCGGCCACGACGAGGATATCTCCCTTTGGCGTCAACGGACGCTGCTGAAGCCATCCCCTGTTTTGTGGAAATTCCAGATGGAGGTCTGAGCATATTTGTATTTGCATGTCGATTCTATTTTCTCAAGTGGGTGATAGAGTGACAGGTCTCTCACCTGGTTTAAAACTACTATTTTCCAGACAGTGACTCTGCTAAAGTCCTGTCTTTTATTTGTGTCATTATTATTGCATAGATCAATTACCAATCAGATTTAAGGGGCTTCCCCGCGTCAGTGGCGCTGTTGAGTAACTGTGAAATCCGGAGAATTGCGGGGTCGGGCTTTCGCTACTCTCTGGCAATCGCAACAGCCACTCCGGGCTCAAACACATCGCCCTTCGCGGGCCGTTCTATCCTGGCCTGACGTACATATCTCGCGTTCGTTGAAAAGATTTCATTTAGTCAGGCGTTAGTCACGGACTGCGTATCGCTGCTTTCACGAATCCAGTATCTTATCAACATTATTTGAGATCAATTCATAATACCTGCCCCTATCGCTTTCGATGCGCATCTGCTCGCTGACTTTTTGCGCATTCTTCAGATAGGTGTTATTGTTCATAAGGTCCAAAAGACGCTCCTCAAAGTTTTCATGTCTCAGCTTCTTGATCGGAAGGCCTTCGGGACCCAGGTACTTTTCCTTCACGATGATTCGCCACATGAACTGATCGATGATATGAGGTACCAGCAGACAAGGGCATCCATATTTCAATGACGTATGTGTACTTCCGGAGCCTCCGTGGTGCACGACTGCATAGACGCGTTCGAAAATCCAATCATAGGGAATATTGGCAACGAAATGTATGTGTGCTGCAGCTTTATCGGGCTTTTCCAGGCCTCCCCAGGATGTATTGATGATTGCAGGAATCTGGTGTTTTTCCAGCACATCCAGGATAATCCGCGTCTTCTTCACCGGATTGGTATTGGTCATGCTACCGAAAGTAATGAAAACCACTTTTTCATGCTTATCCAGGAAATCGGTCAGCGCTTTGTCTGGCTGCCAGTCAACTGTCTTGTCCCGCTCGTGATAGCCAATCACTTTGGCACAACCCGGCCAATAGTCTGGCTTGGGGAATAGTGCTTTGGATATCGCATAGAAGGTGGTTTCCTTTTCCAACATCGTCTTCCTGATGCTGGAGAGTGAAAACTTTACTGATGGATAGTCTCTTCGAAAGTCTTTGCTGTATTTCTTGATCATGATGGCCTTGGCAGTATTGGAAACATTGGCCAGCAAAACATTGAAAAAGGGGATGGACCTTCCCAGAATATTGATATGTCTCACCGGATGAGCAATACAGGGAACGGGGCTGAGCATCATCGTTTTCCCAGGGTGTGCCATGCCATAGAGTAAAGCGGTGAGGCACTTAGGGTGGTAGATGATACGGTCGGGCTTGAGCTCTTCCTGCAAGCGGTGCTGAAGTCTGATCATCTCACCGCTGATCTTGATGCTCTTGCGGCTCATTTTAAACAAGTAAGCAATCCGTTGTAAAACTGATCCACGTCCACCCATCAGTTTCTTAGCTTCTGTACCTTCCAGCAGCTCTAAAAATTCCTTGTTGAAGCCGTGAAAGGGATAACCAAGTCCCTCGACCGTGTCTCTGAATTGCTCGGGAAACACACAGATGACTTCCCAGTCTTTTGCTTGTAGGATTTCGGCGACGGCTAAAAATGGTTCTACGTCTCCCCTGGTCCCAATCGAAAATAAAATCGCTCTCAAAGCATCTGGATTTGGTTTCTTGTTATTGAACGCGGGGGATAATGGGTGGTTTCGAAAGTGCTTTGGATTTTGTTGGGAGAAGACGTTGACAACGGGTTAAATTTTTCAATGTCGACAGTGGAGTGGAAAACTACAAGCTTTTTGCTAAGCTTAATCCAGGCTTGAGACAGTTCATTCTTTTGAAACTTCGATGTGGCACAGCTTTTGTAAATGACAGGGTAGCACGCTAATCAACAAGTAGCAATCAACATATGAATAAAATAACAGCTTCAATCCTCGTCCTTTTTATGAGCATCGGCCAATTGGCTATCGCACAAAATGAAGTCAAGATTTTCCAGACCAAAGTTCGCAACCAAACACCCACTTCCGTAGAAATATCACCTGATGACCAGCTAATTGCCGCAGGTGTATTCGGTGCCGTCCGTGTATGGGACTTTACCACCGGAGACTATACAGATTATCCCACCAAAGTCAAAAATGAAACACCCGATTTTGTCCAATTCTCTCCTGATGGGCAGTACATCGCCACGGGTGTATACGGCGGCGTCAGGGTATGGAAACTCGGCACTAAAGAATACAAAGACTATGTGGGCAGGACCAAGAATTCTACACCTACCCATGTTGCCTTTTCACCCGATGGCCAGTTCATTGCTGCCGGGGTATTTGGGCGCGTAAGACTATGGAACATCGCCGATGGCACTTATCAGGATTTTGAAACCCGGGTGAAGAATGAAACACCTGCATTTGTCAGGTTCTCCAAAGATGGTCACTATCTGATGGCAGGAGTTTTTGGCGAAGTAAGGGCTTGGTTGATTGAAAAACCTTTGTAAAGACCTTTCTGTTTGCCAAGAGGATTTATCTATCGATAGCTCACAGCAAGGTTAAAACTTCAGGCTTTTCTAC
>ERZ1740068.765-NODE-765-length-13072-cov-7.554659_pt1 | contig 13072 bp, 1 predicted proteins | sample MGYA00581735_ERZ1740068 | MGnify/ENA primary metagenome ERZ1740068 (study PRJEB43018, sample SAMN04849740) | marine metagenome | isolation source: floating plastic debris | place: Pacific Ocean | collected 2008-08-30 | study: EMG produced TPA metagenomics assembly... | reverse complement strand
GGTAGGTGGTATCGCAGGTATTCTTTGCTATATTCCATTCAAAAGCATCGTCACTGAGCGACAACCTTGTGTTTCCTCTTACGCCTGTACCTCTCATCAAAATGGAGTCAATCGGATGGTTTTCATCATTGGTATTGATCACTAAGTATTGTTCAGATACTCCAAGTGTAGTAGGTTCATAGCGCACATCTATAGTAGTTGTACCATTTAAAATTGCGACCGAGAACTGGAGCTGGTCGTCTGCGACAAGAAACCCTTCGGTGGGTTGACTGATCGCCACATCTAACTTTGCAACGCCACTATTGCTGATGGAAAAGGAGCGCTGAAGCGTCTGCCCGATTTCTACATTTCCAAAATCCACTAAGTCATCGGATTTGGAATAAGCAGGAGAGTTGCCCGTCACTGTCAGCTCCCACGGAATAGATTGCTTCGGATTTACCTGATCATCAGACGATACGACTATGTTGCCAAGATAGGTGCCGTTGAACAAGCCTTTGGACTTAAATTCGATACGAAGTGAGTCGCTCTGGCCGGGTTCCAGGCTACTAAACTGCGACTTAACTGAAGCTACATATTGGATGCGATTTGGAAATGCTAACCAACCCATTTGACCTGCACTATTGCGGCTGATTTCTCCTACAGATGTGGTACTTCCTGTTTGAGTATTTACTTCTCTCAATTCCAGTGTTCCTCTGTCGTCTAAAGCACTCATGTAGATCTTCCCATCCTGTTGATTGAAAGCCATTCCCTGACCAAAACTAGAATTAAAGCCCAGAGGGCCAATATATTCTTGCTTTGCAGTGATTGGATTGATTAAATAGAGCGCGTCAGTGCTCACGTCAGCACCATAAATGTTCCCTTTGTCATCCATGGCAATGTCTACAATGAGTCCACTTAAGTCATAATCGCCAATCGGCACGACGATACGCTCTGCCAGGTCGATCATGTATAAGCTGCCTGCCCTGGTGCCATAGATAATACCTGTTTGAGGATCTACGGTCATGCCTGTTAATGCTGAGATTGGAGCCCTGCCGAATGTGAAGTCACCAGTTTCCAAATTCAGTGTGATCATGTTTGCTGAACTATTGATTTCAATAAGGTGTGGTACACCATTGATTTCTACAAAGTCTCCGGCATTGGAGAAGCCAGACAAATTGAAGCTTTGGATGGTGTTTTGTGTGGAAACATCTTCTAAAGTAAAAAATGTATGCCCATAGCCTGGGAAACGATTGCGGTCATAAAAACCTCCGTAAATACTCCCACGAATATCTTCAGGTAGTAGGTTTTCTACATTATTTTCAACCGATGTATCCGCTGAGAATCCATTTGCGAACCCGAGTTCGTCTGGTACTTCAATTTGATCCAACCCGTCCGAAATGACATTCTGACCACTGGGAACACGCCTTACCGATGTTTCAACAGAATAGTTGACAGTTGCCGTGCCCGTGTTTTTAATCACAACTACCTGCTGAGCACTATCACCAACGGATACTACTTCTGAAACCAGCTCGGTGGGTACCAGTAAGGAGCGATCTACACTTTCAGCAAAGCCAGTCACAGTGAGTACCTGGTCTTCTGCCTGATTCCCGGAGAATGTCACGGTCGTATGCCGTTCACCGCTCTCTTGTGGAGTGAAATAGAGCAAAATATTGTTTGTTCTTCCGGGAGGAACCCCAATGGGTACTGCTGACGCTGTGGCCGAGGCAACAACATCCAGGTTGCCGTCCACTAATTCAAATCTTGCACTTTCAGACTGAAGGCTCTTCACAAAGTCTGCATCCATTTCCAGGCTTCCCAGTATGATGTAATTTCCGTCTCGCTCCAACAGCACTAAGTCTAAACTGGATTGCTCAAATACAAGACGGAAAAACTCCAGGTCACTATATGCCTCCAGAGGTATGGTATCCTGAAGCAGGAATCGATCTCTAAGGAGTACACCGGAAATCGTCGTTGAATCATTTAATACAAAATCATATTGCCGCATGGGACCTGTAAACTCACCTGTACTTGCGACGATATCTTCTATCAAGAGTAGATCGGTACCAGGATTTGTTACGGTTAGTTCCCGATAAGAAATGTCCGATACAAAAGTACTGTCAAAGGTCAGAGTGTCTGCTTCCAGCGCTAACTGCGGCTCCCCGACGATCCTTATTTCGATGGGTATTTCTACGACAGAAGATGCAGAATCATTGGATTCAATGACCAATGACTGCTGGTAGATACCGCCTAATAAATCACCTGTATTGACCGATAAGTTGATTTTCTGAGAGGTACCCGGAGCCAATACACCGGCTTTGATGTCTATAGAGACCAGTTCTTCAGGTGGTGTAATCAGTACAGACAATTCCGATTTTAGATAATCATCGTTGAAAGCAATATTCAACGCGTTGCGATTGGCTTCATCAGCTAATCCTACTGTGCCGGTGGTAGCTCCGGACACAGACAAATAGTTGAAGACTACTTCTCCTGATGCTGACAAAATTGCCTGGAAGGTCAAAGTATGGAGACCATCAAAAGTGCTGATGTCATTGTATTGAACGATCAATTGACCATCACCGATTTCATAATAAATAGTGCCTCCTGCTTCGGGGTTCAAGTCAGACCAGAATGGTGCGATAATACCTGAAGGACCGTTGTTGGTAGGAAGTAAGGAGTAAGATGGACTGTTAGACAAGTCTTCATTGACAGTCAAAAAACCATTGGAACCAATGTAGACCGTACTAAACAGATCGTCATACAGCCTAAATGAAAACGGTAATTCAACTTTCTGCGCACTGTCATCTGACAGGTTTAGTTGGACAGCGTTAGCGTTTGCACTAATGTCCTGCCACTGAAAGTCCAGTGCGCTACTGTCGCTATCGTACCATGAATATCCATAGGCATCAGTGCCAGAGGATGCGGTTACGATACCAGTTGCTCCTTCGCTTGGCAATTTTTCTACTTGATTGACTGCCGTTGTGGTATTTCGGTTATCGCCTGTCTGGCTTATTTCAAAGGATAGAGGCCCATCGCCGACATTGGAGATTTCCAAGCGCTCGCTGGTAGCGTCCTGATAGTCGATGGTCAACGAGATAGATTCTTTGTTGACGGAGATACTTCCAGGCGCTAAAGCGGTACCTTTTAAGGGAATCGTTACTGGTACTCCATCCAGGACCAGTGTCAGCACTTCATCATAGCTTTTGACAGTAGTAGGTGCAAAGCTGATCAAAACCCTGCCAGTCTGACCACGACGGATTGCATCAGGCAGGTTCTCTATGTTACCAATGGAAAAAGCAATAGTGTCTGATACATAAACGGAGTCTAGTGAAGCGCTACCGGTACCATTATTGAAGAGATCAAAAGCCAGGGTTTCTTCAAAACCCACAGAGACTTCACCAAAGGCGAGCTCGTTCTCATATTCCAGTGCAGGAACTCCCTTTGTTTGTAACGTCACCGGTATATTGATTTCAGATCCCTCAGAATCGTTTGACCGCACATTGATATTGGCTAGGTAGGTAGCTTCTCTTAAGTTCTCTGTGGAGTAATTCAACTGAAAAGTATACTGCGACCCACCGGCCAGAGTACCTTCATAGGTATCTAATGAGATCCACGGAACCTCTGACTGCCCTGGCCTGGAACCTACATAGGTGAGGGCGTTCAACATCAGTTTTATTTCCTGGCTTTCTGGATAGAAATTATAGAACATGGCTTCTGGATAGATTCCCAGATCCACTCTCCTGGCTTCCCCGATAGGTTTTTCAGCAATTAATAGCAGGTCATCAGACCATCTGGATAAGATGTTGCCATCATTTACAAGGCTGTTACTAGCCAGCCTGAAGTTGGCAGTAACATTTGTAATGACCTCTGTGATGGGGCTTTCAGGAAAGGTAGTGGCTGTACTTGTGTTGTTTGTCGCGTTATTACCTGCCATTAACTGATAGTCACCATTGACCCAATTGCCCTGAAGGCCTCCCGAAAAAGAAGCGAAATTCACTGGCGTATGCACTACGCCACCCCCCGCATCAACATAAGCTGCTAAGTTGTCACCAAGTGTAAATCTATTTTGGTAACCAAAGGTGGTATAAACAAACACCGCATCAAAATTAAGCAGTTGATTCACTGTGGGAGTGGTAATGCCTACATCAATGTAGGACAGTGATGAAAACTGGCTGTAAGCGGACAGGGAATCAACGAGGTTGGTGAAATAAGGCCCCGATCCCAAAATAGCGACATCAAGTAATATAGTAGGATCAATATTGGATATCGTTCCGGCAATTTGATCTCCTGTCAGTTCCACATTGACTGTACCTCCATTCAGGTCGCGCTTATTGAGATTGAGAACAGAAGACGTTGACATCGCCTGTTGACGGATTTCAGCAATGGCGTTTGCAACTCCCCGGTCTTCTATGGTCACGATAAAGGCTCCCTCTGTGCTTCCTTTGTTCTCAATGGAGAAAGTAGTAGTAAGTTCCTCTCCCAGGTCAACCGTGTCATAAATTGCTTCGTCAACTGCTGAAAAAAGAACGGAGTTGATGCCTTCTCCGCTAAGCTTTACTGTAGTTGTTTCACTGCTCTTACTATTTGAAGTGATGCTAAGGTTTGCTTGTTGCTCACCAGTTTCTTCAGGAATAAAAAGCACCAGAAATTCTGACACTTCTTTTGGAGCGATTGCCATTGGAAATTCAGCTGAATCCAATACGATCATGAAACGATCATTATCTACAGCCAGGTTTTCAATGAGTAAAGAATCGGAACCTGTATTGGTAATGGAGAGGAAGTCCACACCCGCGCGGCCTATCAGCGTCTCTGAAAAGTCAATCTCTTCTTGTGTGTTGACGATACCTGTGGAGTTTACTTCAAGTGATACAGGGACGATATAGCTTTCCTGTGAAGGGTCATTGTGATCAATGACCATGTCCCAGCTATAGGAACCGGCTGGTATCCTACCATTCTGGTTGAGCATAATGTCCACGTTAAGCTCTTCTTGACCATTGATGGTACCTGCCGGTGGGGTGACGGAAATACTTCTCGATTTCAATAACCAGTCTATGGCATTGAGCGCAAATCGCTGGTTACCAGGATTTGAAGTATATCGGAAAATATTAGCTGTGACCAGCATCACCCTTCCAGCACCTATTGTGCCGATAGCGGCGAATCCATTACCCTCAGTATTTCTGGCAATAAGGGTGGCAGTTTCGTCAACATTGGTGATATAATCTCTGCTGTTGGCTCTCAGTAAGTCTACCCCTTCATTGATCTCATGGTTGGTAAAAGAAGTAATGTTTCCATAAGAGTAGTTTCTGGAAGAAAAGATACCTGAACCCTGCAGCAGGTTGCTGGCATTGTTGCGTTCTCCGTAATCTTCCAGATTGATCATCACAGCTCCTCCTTGTCTTATCCAATCCTGAATGCGCGTGAGGTCGGAGACGGCCAGATTTCGCAAATTCCTGTCAAAAACAATTAAATCTGTTTGACTGAGCTGCTCATCGGTTATATTGAATGAAGAAGAAAAACTGACGATGGCACCTTTGGCTGTAAGTGTATCTGTCACGTTGGAGGTATTTACCGAAAAACCCAGTAAAATTGATGCGTTATTAAGTGCATCAGTGTTGGTTGTGCTTTGCAGTGCTGAAGAGATGTTAAACTCCAGTTGAGAGTCTGCTGCAGAATTACTGATTGAAAAGGAATCGGCATAGATCTCCCCTTCGTAGATTGTTGCTGTGATGGCAGCTGCATCAGTGGAGATCACTGGTGCTTTATTCACCTGTGCAGATACATTGAGTGAGGTGGTGCTGTTAAATCTGGCATTTGAATTGATCGTGATTACATCATTGATAGCACCCAAAGAGGATGTATTGAGTACTACCTCCACCAGTACCTCTTGTCCTCTCAGGAGAAATTCAGGATACGTTCCTACAGACACCAACGACGAAGTATTATCTATACCTAGAATTTTTAAAGTATCAGTGCCAGGGTTTTTGATGCTGAAAACAGATTTTGCATCTGACCCGATGAATACCTCTCCGAAATTGACATCCTGAGATAGTTGGATAGAAGATGAGCCGGAAACTTCCAGGCTGAAAGGGATGTCTATGACGGGATCATCTGAGTTGTTTTCAATCCTGACCAGACTTTGATGTTTGATGCCGGTAGCAACGTTGTATCCGTTGTAATCTAACCTGAATTGCTGTACATCTCCAGGGGCAATGATACTGGAAGCAGGACTAAACCAACTGATGGCCAATCCAGTAGAAAAATGGATGGCATAATTGTCTTCCAATAGGTCCCTGGCCCGATCATATCCCACTGAAAGGCCATTGTAACTCTCAGAACCTTTCAGTCCTACTGAGATATATTCGTTGGACTCCGGTATGTTGAGATACTGGAATAGAACGTTGCCGTCTTTGAAAAGGATAATTTGGAAATCAGCGTCGCTGGAGGTGAAATTGTTGTATTGAACGATGAATTTATCGGCCAAGTCCAGGTAGTACACTTTGGTGTTCTCATCGGCTCCGGTAGAAGACCAGTAGGGAACAATTGACCTGATGGGGCTACCGGAATAGGTAAGATACCACACATTGGACGCGTTGGGATCTCCTCCAAAGGTGATATAACCCCATCTGCTGATGGATAAATCTGTCAAAAACTCTTCGCCGAACAGGTAAACATCTGATAAGGTGACATCATGGTGTGTTTTGTTGGCATCAAAAGTAATTGAGTCACCTACTTTTGAGATGTCCAGCCAGTTGAAGACCGGGCCATTCGCTTGATTGCTGTTCAGTACCCTGTACCGTTGAACAGATTCTGCCGACGGTATCGTGTCAGGAAGCTCATTGATGATGGGGACTTCACTGAGCGACACTTCTAAATTTTCCTCACCTGTATTTTGTATTAAAAGTAAGTATTGATCGTAAGTAGGAAAATTTTGTTTGATATTAATTCCGTTGGCTGATAGTGCGACAGTTGGCGGTTTATTGCCATTTCCTTCACCTGCCAGTACTACCTTTTTGACAGGTGTATCCGGATCATTACTGTAGATTTGCAGGTCAGCATATTGCAATCCTGTATTGGTGGGAGTAAAATCGGCAGAGAGGTCGACGATGCTGGAAGGTGCAATTTCGCCGGGGAATTGGCCCAGGCTAAACTGACTGTCAGAAAGCTTGACCGAATCAATTTTTAACAGATCAAAACCGATATTTGAAATCGTCAGGGTACTGGTCGAGGTGCGGTTGAGCAAGGTTTTGTCAAACCTTAGTGTATCCACCACTGAGATTTGCGGGTCACTGATTACATCAATCTTTACAGGAATTATTTGTTGCTGACTTCCGAAATCAACTACTATGTTACCCTCCAAAGTATTGCCTGGTGCAGAGGATCCGGTTGCTACGGTGAACTGTAAATTGTATACAGCTCCTTTTGCCAACCTAACTTCCGGCTCATCAAGGCTGATCCAGTCGCTACCGGTGTTGAACTCAAGTAATAGATCTACATTGGAGTTGTTTAAAATTTTTGCTGCGTAGTCCTTGCTACGATCGAATGTGATGGCATCTTCAAAAGATCCAGGGGTGATACTGATTCGTTCAGAAACACCTCCACCACCAGTAGGGTCCACAGATTCCAGTGCCTTCAGCGCATTGATTCTGCCACTTCCAAGCTGCCCTCTGAAGCTGGGGTTGAACTCATCGATTTCATCTGTCGCATTGACCAGGATATCAAAAAGTTGGCTGTTGGTGAAATTTGGACCTCCGGCACGAGAGGTGACCAATGCAGCTACGCCAGATACATGAGGACAGGCCATGGAAGTCCCCTGGAAATACGCAAAAGCATTGCCGGGAATGGTACTCAATACACCCTCTACACTGCGACTGTTGGTTTCTCCTCCGGGAGCCGATAAATCAATCCAGCTTCCATAATTGGAATACCATGATCTTTCATCGCGGTGATTGGTGGCAGCCACCATCATTACATTGTCGTAGTTACTCTTATAATCTGTAGCTGAAGAGCTGCTGTTTCCCGCCGAAAAAATGATGAGCCCACCTTGCATCTGACTGTTTTGGGCTTCAGCAGTGTAGTAGTTCATGGCGTCCACAAGGGCCTGGTCAAAACTACCGCCACCCCAGCTGTTGGAAGAGATGGTGGAGCCCATGTCTGCGGCATAAATGAAGGATGGTGCGGGATTGAAAATGGCGTTACTCCCTGCATCATCACCCAACCTCATGACCATGATTTGTACACCATCTGTTGAGGACAAACCACCTGCAACTCCTGCGACACCATAGTTATTGTTGTTTTTGGCAGCAACCGTACCTGCGGTGTGCGTACCGTGACCGTTGAAGTCTTCAACATTGCCAGTGTTGTTCCAGAAATTAAAACCATGCACATCGTCGATGTAGCCGTTATTGTCATCATCAATTCCATTATTGGGAATTTCTCCGGTATTGGTCCAAAGTACATCGACCAGATCGGGATGGTCGGTGTCTATTCCAGAATCATGGACGGATACAATGACATCGGTATCGCCTGTTTCAAGGTCCCAGGCATCAAAAAGGCTAACATCTGCATCAGGGCTGCCTCCTGACTGGCCTGTATTATCATAGTGCCATTGGTCTCTTAGTCTGGGATCATTGGATTCAATCATTTCACCAGTATAGTCCAGCCGGTATTCATAAGCGGGATTAGCTAATGCAATCGCTGCATCAGCAAGATAGTCTGTGATTGCAGTTTCGGTTGCTGTGGCCTGCTCAAACTCAAGGTCATACCAGAGGTGCAATCCATATTTTTTGTGCTTTTCCTCAAATTTTCCTGCATAGGGAAACACCCTTTTCATGGACTTTACCTGATAAGCTTGATGGAGTTGATTGAGGGTGGAGATATCTGTTTGGATATATCCACTGGTCGTTTTGCTCATACTACTGGCCGCCTGAACAGCCGATGGCTTAAACTTCACCCGGATATGCGTTTTACTTTTTTCCAGGTTGTTTTGAGCAAATAGCGGAGATGTACACACCAACAAACCAATTAAGAGGCCCATTGACGCACCAATCATTCTAGTGAAATATTTGTGCATTGTTAATACGGTAATTTTAAGTTTTACAGATGCCGTCAAAAACAGAAGTTGCAGATTTTCAGAGTCCTTTGGTAGGGATGGTAGAAAATGAACTTTTGGTCCTAGTCAGCTTAAATTTGACTTAAAGTTACGCGTAAATGGCAGAATTGCAAAGTTACTCTGATGATAAATCCTGAAAATACCAAAAAATAGGTAGTAAAAAACGTTTAGCTACGCCTCTTCATCCGCATCAACCCTTCCTGGACCGCCGTAGCGACCAGCACACCATCTTCATTGAAAATCCTGCCGATATTCAGTCCTCTGGCATTGGAAGCACTTGGACTGGTGATGTGATAGAGTAGCCATTCATCAGCCCGGAAAGGCCTGTGAAGCCACATGGCATGGTCCAGGCTGGCAGTTTGGAGCTGGTCCAGGCGAAACTGATCTCCGTGTGGTAAGGTCCCCGTCATCATCAGGTTAAAGTCTGAGACAAAGGCGAGCGCCTCTCCATGTACCGCTGGGTTGTCGGGCAGGGGTTCTGCACACTTCAGCCAGATAGACTGTGTGGGTTGGTGCGCTTTCAACTCAAATGGATTGATGATTTCTGTGGGTTTGAAATGGAAAAAGCGATTACGCAGAAACTTTTTCATGATAGGAGGGGCGCTGTCCTGATTTTGCTCCAGCCATTCTACATCAGTAATCAATTGAGAGTGATGTGGTACGTCAGGCATTTCATCCCGGTGTTCAAATCCCTCTTCATCCTTTTGGAAAGAACAACTCATGTTGAAGATAGGCGTTCCGTTCTGCACCGCTACTACTCTTCTGGTGGTAAAACTCCGGCCATCACGGATGGTATCTACGTGAAAAATGACCGGGCGGTCCAGCTTACCTGCCAGAATGAAATACGCATGCATAGAATGCAGTCTTCGGTCATCGTTTAAAGTCCTCCTTGCAGCCGTGAGTGATTGCGCCAGTACCTGGCCACCAAACAGGATTCCAGATACCGTATCAAAGTTTTCACCCCGAAACAAGTTGTCATCAATTTGCTCGAGATTCAATAGGTCTGCCAATGTCTCCTTCATACGGTGGCAAGATAGGAAGGATAATCGGTAGCGTGAAGAAAAAGCAGCTGAAGTGGGGTGATATGATCGCAGAGTGATGGTAGAATTAACCTCAGGCAGTAGCTTTTTTTACCTGAAAAGAAATCACCGGCGCAGGTTACCAGAACGGGTATTTTTTTAAGATAGCTTAAAAACCACTTAAAATACTTAAAAAAAATATCGGCATATTGCTATTAGGGATTTTCCTGGTTTCACCTTTGTATTAATATGCGGACTATACTATTTGTTTTTACTCTTCTATTTTCGATATACCTGATCCCATATAATGCGCAAGCACAGAACCTCGATTCTTTGAGGAATGCGCTGGAGTTGCTGCCAGACGATGCTGATAAATTAGAGCAGGTCAACAAGGCGCTGACTGCCTATGCGCGTAGCAAACCGGACTTTGCTTTGCCATTGGCCCTTGCCAATATCGAATTGGCTAAGAAGCTCGGTAATCAAACGGCAGAAGCCTATACTACCTGGCATTTGGGAGGAATTTACCGGGTTAGCAACCAACTTGACAAGTCACTAGAGACATTGAAGCAGGCAAAACAGTTGTTTGAAATCACTAAGCACGACAATGTAAAGTCTATCGTGCTCAATGAGTTGGGGTTGGTTTATCGCAGCCTGTTAGATTATGAAAAGGCCATCAACGCTCATCGCGAAGCAATAACGGTTGCCTATTCAGTGAATGATACGGCCAGGGCCATCAGTGCAATGAATAATCTGGGCACAATTTATTACCTCAATGACCAATTGATATTGTCCAGAAAGACGAAAAAAGAGGCGCTCAGACTGGCCAGGGGCATTAAGCATCAACTATTGATTGGGAATTTATTAACCAATCTTGGGAATGATTACCTGAGAGTCAGTTTACATGACAGCGCGATCTATTATTATGAACAGGCCAAAGAACTCCAGGAGGCATTAAATAATCAAGAACAGATCGGCAAGATATTGAATAACATAGGCCTGGTCTATTCAGCTACTGGTGATTACATCAAGGCTCTACAGGTGCAACAAGAAGCTCTGCGGATCAGGGAAGTAATAGATGACCGCAGAGGATTGGCTTTCTCTCTCTCCAATATTGGTGAAGTGTACTATGAACTCAACGAATTTGAAACTTCTCTTGATTATCACCAGCGGGCAACGGAGATTTACCGGGAGTTGAAAATGGAATATAGTCTGGGATTAAGTTTGTCTAACCTGGCCAAGTGTTTTTTAAAAATGGGTAGCCTGGAGACGGCCCTTGAGAATGAAAGAGCGGCTTTTCAGATTCTGAAGAAGGTGACCAAGTGCGAAGAACTGGAAGCACTACAAGGGATCGCAGCGGTATACCGGGCTATGAACCAGGCGGATAGCTCCCGATACTATGAAAACCTGATTTATAATAGGGCGGTAGCTTGCCAAAAGCCTGTTTTTGAATCTCAGTCTTTGGTTTTTTTGGCGAACTATGATCTGCAGGATGGGAACATTGCAGCGGCAAGGTCAAAATCGCTGGAGGCCTATGATATTGCAGCGAGGTTCAACTTACCAGAGAACCGAAGGGGAGCTGCTGAGAAATTATATGAGATTTATGCCCGTCAAAATGACTTCAAAAAGGCCTTTCGGTACATGAAAGCATATCATGAAATCTCTGATTCATTGTTTAACCAGTCTAAGGCCCGAGAGTTGTCTCAGGTAGAAGCAAAATATCGGTTTGATCAGGAAAAGCAACAGTTACTTTTTGCACAGGAAAGAGAAACCTTGAGGCTGGAAAATGAGAATGCTGCAATCGACCGCAGGTTTAATTGGGCGATAGGCGGACTGCTGGTATTTCTGATAGTCATTGCAATTGTGGTCAATGCCTACCGTGGTAAGGCCCGTCTAACCAAACAACTGGTCGATAGCAATGGTCAGCTGGAGGAAGCCAATGGAAAACTCCATCAACTGGATCAATTCAAGACCAGGTTGTTTGCCAATATCAATCATGACATTCGCACACCTTTGACGCTGATCAGAGGTTATGCGATCAATATACAGGGCAACGAAAATAATTACCTGACAGAGGCATCTGAAAAAGACCTGGATCACCTGCAGCAAAATACGATGCTTTTGTCTGAAATGACCAATGAGATCCAGGACTTGCTGCTGCTGGAAGAGAACAAACTGAAACTGAACTTCAATCGGATTGAGATCACCGGATATGTGGACAGGTTGGTGAAAATGTTTAGCTCCCTTGCAGAGCTTTCAGACATCAAACTGAGTTATGAAGACCATGTAGAGCAGGAATTCATCATCCATTTGGATCAGGGGCATTTTGATAAGATTTTTTATAACCTGATCTCCAACGCTTTCAGGTACACACCCGCCGGAGGACATATACGGGTGACCCTGCAAGAAGAATCAGACCACGCCATACTGCAGATAGCAGATAGTGGTAAAGGCATTGCAGCCGAAGACCTACCGCATATTTTTGATCGCTTTTACCAATCCCCACTCAATGAATACCGGAGTAAAGAAGGTTTCGGAATTGGTTTAGCCGTTGTAAGGGAGTTGGTCAATCTCCATGAAGGAGAGATAGCTGTACAAAGCATCCTGACTGCAGGCACTACTTTCACGGTGAAATTGCCGCTTAATCTGGACAAAGCTGCAGCGGAACCCTTGTCTTTCAATGAAGAGATGAGCAAAAACCATCCGGTAAGATCGGCGAACAGTACGATGATTTCCACGGAGGAGAAAGACAAGAAAACCATCCTGGTAGTGGACGACCACATGGAGATTAGAAAGTATATTTCGGGCATTTTAGCCAAAGACTATCAGGTAAAAGAAGCTTCAGATGGGAAGCAGGCTCTTGAAGTTTTAGGCAGAAACCACGTAGACCTGATCATGACCGACCTCATGATGCCATGGCTGGATGGTTATGACCTGATAGAACAATTGAATGCTGCAGATAAGTTTGCCG
>ERZ1740068.764-NODE-764-length-13080-cov-11.457658_pt1 | contig 13080 bp, 10 predicted proteins | sample MGYA00581735_ERZ1740068 | MGnify/ENA primary metagenome ERZ1740068 (study PRJEB43018, sample SAMN04849740) | marine metagenome | isolation source: floating plastic debris | place: Pacific Ocean | collected 2008-08-30 | study: EMG produced TPA metagenomics... | reverse complement strand
ATCAAATATAATTGCGGCACCAAAGAAATGTTTTATCACACATATTCGTTGCAATATATGCATCCATACAGTCCAATACCCCCTTCAAACAGGGGTGTGCCCAACTGCATACCCATTTCTAAGTATTTGTATTGGGGCTAATGATTTCACGGCAAAATTGGTCAGTTTTGCAGCTAAAACACAGTTATTTTGAGTTTAATAGATTGAAAATAGCATCATAAGGTTAAAATTGCCTGTACTTGGGTTGAAATATAATGTTCTAGGATTGGCAGCCCACCCCCCAGAATGCTCTGATGTTCTGGGGTTTATGGTAAACCTGTCTTTGAAGGATCTGATTTGGTGCAATTAATACAAAAAACTGACTGCAAACATAGTTTTACACTGTAATACTGTAATATCGGATTTCATTTCTATAGGTCCAAAGGGGAGTCTAGCAATCATAGCTATGACAATGAAATAAATATCATCGGCGACTGTTTTCTCCTATAGTACTAAAAGTTGTATCGATGATGGGTTGTTGTACATATATACCAATTGACATGTAAAAATGTGTAAAAATGAAATGTACGCCAAACATTTTTACATACATGATAGCGATATATACACGTGCATCTCTTCCTGAAGTACATGGCCGTACCTAAATGAACTATGGTAATTTGGTTATGTACATGAGTGGAGGCACCCGAAAGGGTTTCCATTACTATGAAACTTTTTGTAGCGAAATGTGGCGGAGATGAATGCAATGTAATTGATGGTCAAACAAAGGTTTTACCTTTTAAGAGTTACACGAAAGATTTCGTAACGATAAAACATGACAAACATGCATATAGTAAAAATTTTAAAGTAAAATGTAATCCTCTCCATCAAAAACAATGTGAAGAGGATGATAAATGTCAGTGAATCATGCGACATTGCAAAAACAGGACACAAAGGCAGCTGTGATAATCATGAAGCGTTGTTGTTTGTTAGCTCAACCTGTTGCCACTGTGTGACTTGCACAGCTAAACTGAGGATGAATTGCCCTGTATTCACTACTCAATTCTTTGATGATTATTGGTCAGCAGCAATGCGTAAACAAACTGTCTTGTGCTAAACTAGCCATGTGTCTTCGAAAATCTGTGATTACTCTGGGATAATAAGAAGAACAACAATTTTTATGTCATCCAACTGTTTCAAGCTAGTGCCCATAAAATAAGAACATTATCTTAGCTGTGCCTTATGTCCCCAGCTGCGAACAACTTATAGATTGAAATGGATGTTATCAGCTTTGGGTCATCCATCCTTGGGTGGTATAGTGTGTCATTTTCGCCATCACTTATTGCGAGCGTCACGGATCATAATAAATTTTTATTTCTTCATTAAATACAACTCTAAAAAAATTCTAAACTGCTAATAACATGAATACAAACCATGCAAACAATCTTATCGTAAACTACTTAATTATACAAAATGACTCTATATCCATCAATTTTCTAGAATCCGTAATTCAGCAAGTAGCGAACTCACAATACAGTCCAGTAGTGACATTGGCAGTAAATGATTTGAACGCAATCAGACTGGTGGGCAGTTTGAGTCTGTTCAGCTACAGTTGTGGTCATGTGGAGGATGAACAATTTCCCTGTATTCAGTTACTTCACCAAACCATGAAACTGCATTATCATCAACCACCTCACAACAACCATAGCAGACAGACAAACAGCCGCAGCAAGTCACCAGCAAAGACAGTGGTAACCCAATAATATAATATAAGTAGCATGATAATACATGAGTAGTAGTGGAATGAACAAAAATACAATGGTATAGTAAATGGAGACTACACTTTCCTGTGAGATCAAGCAATTCCAATTGTGTACCGAAAACCATACTAAGCCACCATCAATTCTAAAACCCTTGGAAATATTTCTAACCTGGCTATATGGCTACCAATCATGGAAATATATGTACGAGAGCAGAAAACTACTGGTTATAGTACTTTACATGAGCTAATCTTGGTTATCTAAGGTACTTGTTGAGGGAGGTTACCCAAAAATTACAGCATTGATTCTACAATCAATAAAAGTCATGAAAACATTCTAAATAAGTTCTGATCAATCAAAGCATGCAAATAACTGAACATAATAAGGAAAAAGGTATCAAGAACATACAAAACATGACCAATAATGTGGTGGAATACACCGCAGTCTGAACAATATCCAATACCAAGACTAAAGCATCAGTACGAGCCCACTAAAGCCTTGTATAGAGTATGAAAAGCTATCAAAACACCATGCGAATATAAACTATAAACCTGAACGCGAATTAAGAAACTACAGACAGAGGAGACATTTTATGAAGAGGTAATTATTTAAAACAGTAGCTAGCCGACTTTAGCCCAGCAAGAACAGATAAATCTGAGAATGCACAAATTAGAATTAGGAGATTCAAACCATAACAATACAACACAGAAATGTCCAAACTACATTCATCATAATAAACAAACACTGATTCATTTACCTAATTAACAAAAACCAGAGTTATCTGCTAAGTCACGCAGCCAGACCTGCTTTGCAGAGCCAAACCATTTATCAGTATTTGATTATTTCATTCCAAACAGTACAAAAGGTAACAAACTACAAAAATAGACTTTGCATAACTGAATTCCAACAATCATTATTGCCCTGCAATGCACAAAATTCCAAAAGCACTCATGCTCTGTAGCTACTGCTTCTAGCCTCCTGACTGTGGTTAACTGTAGACTATGTACATTATAAATAATTATGATAATAATAGTATATGTGACTTGAGGTAAGAGATAAATGGAAAGACAGTCCACTACTGATACTACTTTATATTGGCGTGATTTTTGTATGAAGACTACTTCAACACCCATCACCTCTCTACATACCTACATGTATTACGTTTTGGACCCATATGCAAAGGGAAAAGTTAGGTAATAGAACAAAATATAAATTGCCAGACGCACAAATAGAACTTTTGACACGATAATATATAAGGACAGCTTAGTTGTGGCGTACTTTGGACAGCGCGACAGCATTTATGTGATTATTGTTATTATCATGTAGTGGTAGAGACATGTGATACCCGGCAGCTACAGCGGCAGCAGCCGCAGCAGGGCTGAGCTGCTGTGAGGAGGTCATGTGATCAGACGAACGCAGACTTATTGATGATCCAGTAGACACAAGAGGGCTGCCGAGGCTGCCAGGCAGAGACAGAGCAGAGGTGCTGCCTCCGCCAGCGCTACCATGCTGACTCGAGGCTGATGAGGACGCTGACGCAGGTCGATTCAAGGCAGCAGCTTGAGCAGCCACCAGATGCTGCTGCTCCTTCAGCGCCTGCTTCTCACGAGCAATCACTTCAGCTCGCTTTGACATCACACCAAGCGGGATGAAGCCCGGCTTCCAGGACATCTGCAGAGCACACCAGAGTCCTGTACGCGCCCTGCGACATGTCTCTGATAGCTCAGCTATCGCAGCAGCCAAAGCTATTACATCTACAAACAGTACGTTGTGAGGATACCACTATAATGGGCTAGCTAGACAATCTACTGGGTTATATAGTACTTATATAGTAGTTTAGCATGTGTGGGCTATTCAAGGTACTCAATTTCTTAAACTTCCCGCAGTCTTCAGCTCTTTCCCAACTACAAACTGGCCATGGCATAACTGCAAATCCCTACATACCTCTCTCATCATGGTTTCGTGGTGCTCCGGAGCGGTGTCTGTTAGTGGCGTTAATTATCTCCTCCTTCCTGCGAGCCTGAACCTTCCTCACACTGTCCAACCACCCATCCATAGCGGAGTGTATGTTAGCATGGAATAGCTTCTCATTCAATCCCTCCATTTTTAGCAGAAGAGTGATGACCTGTAAGATAAACGCAGCCAATGAAGCATAACTCCTCTAACCAAACACTTCACATCCTACACGCAGTACCACCGGTTCAGAAGAGAGCAGACATACCTTAGCGTGCTCTTTAAGTGAGTCGACTATGAGCCTGTCTACACGTGATGGGTTGTTAGGTAGTCTGGGTAAGATGGCATTGTTAGCACTTGACACTTTCTTTCCAGGATTCTGTCTCGCCATTTCACCCTCAAACTGTCGAATATATGAGGAAATAAAGGCTGAATGATTTTCTCATACAAGGACTAGTAATAACAATTATGCTCATTAAACTGGTTTTATATTTCCAAAATCCACCCCATTGGATCTAGGTTAGCCTCACTTGAGTCATTTCTTATATAGATATTGACTTGAGTCAACATCTACAAAAGCTCAATCCAAACTCTAAAAATTCACAAAACACACTCTCAGTGATTGCATACAGGTTGTCTATAAATGGACCAAACAAAGAAGAGGACAACTCCAGACTTTTGTGGAATTTATTTTTGATCTTACCAATGGGCGTCCTCATAAGCACTCACATAGATACATAGACCCTGTCACATCAAGGAGTTTTAAAACATTGATCAAAGTTCTTGCATTTGATCAGATTATTGTTCTATGATTATTGCAGCCACAAAAAAGGCATGTTATAACAAATCTAAGCTCTCACACTAAACTTATATTCAAACCTCACAGGTGTATTATAATTGAGGGCTATAAATCATATGGCAACATGTTATCCCAAAAAATACTCTAGGGAAGGATTCCAACACCACAACATAACCTTTTCAAATATTTTGAGATTGTGTGCAAACTGAGTTCATGGTCTGGTACAGGCAGGTTAGACATGTACCAAATCATGCTACATATACAGGCTGATCCACAAGTACATTCACAAAGACAACACCTAGTGATACGCACACAATACTACATCATATCACATACCTTTTTCCTCTCTTTCTCAATGTTCTTGAACTGATCGTATGCTTCCTCAAGCTTGATATGTAACTCATTAGCCGGCCCGGTTCGCCTAATGGAAGGAGAAAGTTATTAGTTGAGAAAGTCACTACATATTCGGGAGGTTCAATTTGCAAATATTTATGGCCTGTAAAGTTACATGTGAGCATCTGCTTGGGTTTTAACCGGGTGGCGATAAACATGACCTTTGTACACATTTCAAAACGCATGTTAACATTGACATCTGCCTGTACTGCCACAGTCACAAAACAATAATTGTTTCAGCAATGGTGACAGAGGTTTGATTGGGTCACAAGCTCAACATCAAATTTATTGTGAAAATAAATCTGAGAGCTGAGCCCATGTCTGAACAGTTCACTAGCCTTGAAGAATCTCGTCTACGTTCACTGAGTGACAGACAGGTACAGATTCCGGCCTGTCAGGATACAGTGACAGGATACAGTGACAGGATACAGTGACAGGATACAGTGACAGGGTGACGGGTTCAGGTTCCTGACTGACACGAGGATACATATTATTGTATTATGGTACCTGGGAGGTCGATGCTGATACTGTTGATGTTGATGACCATGAATAGCTCGACCTGTGTGATGCTGAGGAGACAGGGGTATAAGTAGCTCTCCTCTAGGACCGTAATAAACCATCTGTCCGAGATATGCTGCAGTCGCTGCATCACTCGCATATGCTGCTGTGCCGTAATAGAAAAAGCGGCATGAGGTACAATATTGTTAAGGATATACCAGAGTTTCGAATGTGAAAGCCATGACCCTGAGGTGGAGAATGTGATGAGTCAAGGTGAGAGCAGATAGTGTCCTTTTCCTTCTATATAACTACACAGTGGCATGTTATCAAATGCTCAGATGGCTGGGTGACTTTTAGGCACTATAACTAAGGCTAACTAACAAGTGATAATGATATGTACGTTATGCAACACAGCCCCTCCAGAAAATCCTCATCAATCATGAGTCACAAAGTAAGTATACAAGCTATACAACCCAGTACCAGCTAACAGCCGTTACAGCTTACTTACCGGCAGCAGTAGCTGCAGCATTAGGAGAGAGATATTCACCAGCTGCTGCAGCAGATAAGCCTGGTATTCTGTGAGGATACTGTATAGGAACTCCTCCAGCAGCCTGAGGACTGTGTACTAGCGGGCTACCAGACTGATGTCCATACCATGATAGAGGGGAATCAGGAGCTCGTCCAGCGGGGGAGCCAAGGCTACTAGTATCACTAATCGGACTTCTCTGTAATTTATAAACATAGGTGTTGTCAGCCCCTTGATAAAAAGTTGATAACTCCCAGCTTCTCAAGGTTATGAAACTTGTTAGATAATAATAAACAATGACAAACAGTATTTATAATGTTTTGTATTTACCTTGTTGGCAAAACTACAGAAAATTGTAATTTTGTATCAGATCCCGGATCCTCTGAAGCGGTCAAACAAGACTAAAATCGGATGGGCTACAAAACAGAATGCTTGTCTATTAAACAACTCACAGACATGTATGTATAGGCTGCTGCAGGGATCCCCGGAGAGTTCTGATCGATGAGTCGACCCTCAGCCACCTGTTGATTAAGTTTGAGCTGTTGCTGTAGAGCTTGTCTCTGTAGCTGTGAGAGTTGTGCACCTCTATGTACAGCCAGAGACTGACCAGGTGATCCTACAGGACCGCTGCTAACAACAGACTGACCCACTGGAGAGTATTTGTGATGCTGTGACTGATGGTGAGACACCTTCATACCGCTCTGGTATGCTTGGGGCCCTACAGCAGAGAAAAATAAAGATAATACCTTTTTACTATACATTGTGGCCTGCGGGCATGTTGAATCTTTTCACCACCCATAAAAAAAGAGTTTTTCCAAGACTGTAGCAACTTCTGAATACTTTCACTTTACTGATGCTTTTGTGATTAATATTAAAACTTCCTGGAATATTTGCTGAGAGATCGGTCTTACAATAACTGCTCACCATGATCTGACATGTGTGAGTGAGGAGGTAATTGTCCTCTCTGTTCCGGTGATGATATGAAATGTGTACTGGCAGTTTGAGATGTGGTTACGTTACCAGTAGCCTGAATGTTTTGCTCTCCCCGTAATGTTGATCCTGGATAGCGTCGAGTCTGTGATGGGTGCCACTGATGTCTCGTGTCGATATACAAATCAGTAGGTCGTTTAGAATTCCATATACCTAACATAAGAGGCATAACATTTACAGACACAAAAGCAGACACATTTCCATTAAGTTCATTATCATTTTTAATACTAGACTGGATATTATAAAAGTAGACAAAATTCTCTATCTTTGTACAATTGACCAATTTATGGCTGCTTCATTCTAATTATTAGGTGAAAAGTATTACCAAAACATGGAAAGCCTGTTATATCAATGAGGTGATCTCTGTACCATACATAACTACACATAATATATCATGCCAACATTTTCCGGATCGTACATGTACGTGTCGTTAGCTCAGTTCTTTCTAAAAGAATTCTGCTGATTATGCGATAATAAGAATAAGAAAGCTAACTTTGCTTATAACAAACATTGTATACTGACCTTTATTAGACACTTCTATGGAAGGAGGCCAGCCCTGGTTACTCTCCGGTTTAGAAGACCAGGGACTGTCAGCCGATTCAAACTCTACTGGATCATAAACAGAATCTGAGCTTCTGGTGCTGCAGCTGAAAAGTACAGCAAATATGCAGCACATACTGACGGCTGGTATGCGGCAAGAAAACTCTTCAAACTACTCATCTCATCAGTTAGAGAAACCTTTGTTAAAACAACATCACATGCTATATGTTAGGGTACACTAGTATTGAAGATTGTAGTGATGTGGTGATTAACATTGTCTGAAGTGCTCTGCTCAGATATTAAGTAATAATTGAGAAGACAACAATACCCACCTCCCGCGATTTTCCTGTCTACCGACCAGCTTACGTCCTTCAAATCGAGTACTTAAACTTCCAGATGTCATTGCTGCTAAGTCCGCCTTTAGTTTATTAATAAGAAAATCAAAATGAACACTACAGTAGATTGTTTAGACTCTGTATGCTGCTGTGTAAAGTAGCTGATGGCTTATCGCATCAAGGATACACTATACAAGCAAAAATATATATTACAAATACGGTAATTCAGAAATGTATTTTCACTCTCCCTTCACATTTATTTCGTTCAGGATGATTCACAAATGATTGATGGCAATTCAATTGTTGACATTTGTCTGGGTCTTGAGAGTTAATAATTTGAATATGGTAAAACCGAAATTTACTTTGCAACATTTTTTCTTTTAGAATCACTGCACTGTAAATAGATACTGATCGTACTCACAGCACCAGTAGTTAACGGAGAGTTGGTATCGACATCATCAGCTGTACCAGACCATAACCCTCTCTGATACCCATCTAGTCCAGGTGACCTGAAACTATACAACAATATTCCAGGTCCTACATGTAAACAACATAATCAAGTCATAATATAGCGGCTAAAAAAGACTTTACAAAGAAGAAAAATCATTCTCAATTACGACTGCTGTCAACAGACCCGACAATGTATATTTCTTATCTGCCTACCAAATTGCCGTAAAATACCTGTCAGAGTTAGGATCATCATCAATGATCTGTGATACCATCTCATCGAGCGTGGCGCTGACATTACTCTGATTCAGTTTATCTGACGTCAGAGATTTCTCCAATTCTGATAGTTTGCTGCCTTCTCCTGTCGACCATGGTGTGTACTCGCCAAATGCTGAGTCAAACTGCGAAGTATAACAATCAAAAGGAGCTACACATGTACAAGCATATACAACGAATAGGGAGACAAATATCAGTTGCAAATCACATCCTATACACTACAATTAGCCGCTATATAAAGACAGAGGTGTACTGATCACATCTTCTCTTCTTGCCTGGATGACTTGACCAAGAGACACGCAACTCAGTTCTGTTCTGAAGAACAGAAATATTTTCACTACAAAATTTTATAGTTTCCAAAATGTTTTCCACTTTGGCATTCAAGTAATAATCATCATCATCAAAGTTCTTTTTTAAATTTTTGGACAGTGAATTAAAATGCATATGCATATCCATTTTTTGCCTTTGCCATAGAAAACTAAACCATAAACTCCGCTGACGTAGTGCTACACTATGTAAGTCATCAAAGAATTTCAGTATGTATCTATTTTATAATAAACAATAAACATGATAAATATACCATCTACGTATACCCTATACATGTATCTAACTCCTTGCATGATAATGATGATTTTGTCATAAAATATTGGTTTTCAATGTTGTCACTTATAAGAGGGATGACCAGGATTTTCCATAACTAAATGAGCAACATTGTGATAATCAGTAATTCTTAGGTAAACCTTATGAAACTCATACACGCACGCACTGTAGTTGACGATGCAATGTGGTGCAATCTGGATCGAAGTAAAGAGCAACCAGAGTGATGTAAAGGGATAATTGGGTTTTATTGATTGGATAACACGAAAGTAGGTCAATCACATAGTTTCCTACCAACCAATCAAATTGAGATTTTCTATTGTTGATAAACATTGCAGTCAGCTGATCACAATAATAAAAGGTTTCTGTGTTGAAGTTCACGTTGAAGTGAGCCATTATATTTGAATGAATGCCAAGTGTAGACACGCACAGGATCAAATACTGTGTACAGCAATTTTGCTTAGTAATATGAATCATGAGGATTTTAGCTACAAGGTAAACAATTCCATCTTTTGCATAGCTAACACAATGGGAACCTTAGCAGGAACTAATAACTCATAATATCATGTAGCAGATGAATGATAAATAGATGTGGTAAATGGTATGAACGCTATGGAGAACTGTAGTGCCTACTGCCGATGTGTATTTTCGAAATAATGACTCTTGAACTGCATGTGTACAAAGATTGATTGTGACACGGACTGGTTGATAGGTTTGTGCATACAAACATAATTTCTGTTGACATTTAGGGCTGTACTAGTTGTCATAATACGCACTGTCATTTCATAGATTTAGTACAAATAAATATAGTTGAAACGGTAAAAACCTTTGCAGAGTTTGTGATTTGCATACACATGTCACATATACACTCGCATGCAAAATTAGAAAGCCTACATGTTTTCCTCTAAGGCTGACGCAAAAAAAACAGCACCAAAAACATCGTCCACAATGGAGGACTGGTTATCCATGCATCATTTACTCTCACATTGACATTGATAAGGTTTATATTGATAACCAATGCCACTTCACTTACATTGGATTGGAAAAAACCTCCAAAAGGCTGCAATGTAGCAGACTGACTCCGTGAAAATCCTTGTATGCTGCGAGTATCTGTTGACAGATTCATGTCACTGTATTCATTTTAGAGCTGAGGCTTGTAGTACTGACTCTATAATACTCTACAAATATCAAAACACAGGCTATCAAATAGGATTACAATACTGAACTACATTGAGTGTATTCAGGAGCGCATGACTGTTTCACCCTGGTCATGATCAATAAATGAAACATTTAACAGATTGCTATTTTGTAAGCTGTATCTTTAATTTCATGATCTTTAATTTTAATATAGGTCTACCGCAAACTGTTGGGTAGACTAGATTCCTGGTACCATAGTAAGGCAACCATATTTAAGTTTGTACTTTCACAGCTAGTCTTTAGGTCGCAGAAAGTACAAATAGAAAGTAAAGGCTATATCATTTCAGTCATCTAGTGACTAGAGAAATTATGGCGAGTTGTTAGTGTGTCACAGAGATTTGCCCCATGAAAACCATAAACACCGAGACATGAACCTCAAGCAGTTCTGCGCACATCACATAGGATCAGAATTTCCATATAACGCGGCAAAATCATATACCAGAACTTCATCAGGCTCCCAACCATAACTACATCCAAATTATCATCTCCATGCCAAAATAACATACAAAAACAAATACATCATAAAAAACCATCGATAGTCATAAATTCTAACCTATCTTTATTGGAAACCTTAATTTTCACATCTTTTCTATCACTTGCGAGCTATTAGATCAAAGTTTCTGTGTATGATGAAGGACATATGTTGGCAAAGTGAATGACATTTCTGTAGGACTACATAAACCTGAGTACATATAAGTAGATATAAGTATGATTTTTTGGAAATAATAGACATACAATATATGTCGGCCTACCCATAGTGCATAAACTGCATATATGATCAAGACATTGCCTCTCAGCCGGGCTCTCCACATATGCTGGTATCCCATATAGGCCTATGAATATCTCGAAGACAAACAATGGAGAAGTAAACTCCCAAACGGTTGGAGCCGAGTCTGAATCTAGTCTTAGTAGTCATGGAGTGGCATGATTCTCATGCAGGCATGCTTCAAAACCCGCAAAACTTTAGATTTTGCAGGAAAAGAAGATGACGAATAGGCACTGAACTGCTTCAGAACTTACCAATGGATGAAATGTTCCGACGTAACGCACGCAGCTGAGCTAATCAAAATGACTGTGCTTGGTGGTGGATGAATTATGGTGGCCAACCAACGGTCATACATGGTAAGATAAACAGTGTCATTCAGCCCATACCAGAGGCATAGGGGGAGTAATGGGTAGCCAATGGCCAGCTGTGGATAATTGTTCGTATACAATACCCCTATGTGGGGGGTGTTGGATACAGGGCTTTTGCACCAGTAGACCATTTGCAATCCACCATGCCCATGAAGCAATATTATTCTAGTGGGGGGGGGTCAAGGAACACTAAGTCTTTTCAAAACTACAGTCTAATGTCTGTTACTTTCACTCACAGTCAGTGTCACTGCTGTCTGTCTGTGAGAGTGCTGACTGGGGTATGTCATTCACTCTCCTCTTCTAACTAAGACTGTTGACATTACTGACTAGAACCAAGGAGTAACTCCTTGCTAGAACTATAATGATTGTGGTTATTAATATGTTTAGAACCCAGTTACTGAGTTACAGTCAGGTGTCATCATCAATCAAGTATAGTTAGTTGGTGTGTATAATGATGTGTATATATATAGTTATATAAGTTAGTTCTAGATAGAAAGCATGTTCATGTTGTATCCATTGAATGAAAACAAAACCAAAACAAACATTATGCTGCCAAAATATGAAGACAGATGATATGACAATCCATAAAAATTAATAGACACTACTGACCAGGTGTTCATGTCTCATTTCTCAGTGGTATAGATGGGCAAATCTTCTTCTATGGTACGATATCTATCCAATTTCTTCTTTGTTTTGAAATCACAATAAGACCAGCTGGGGTGAACAACAATGGCGAATTGGATGTTGAATTTAGGGAGTGCACTCCCTTCTGATGTGAGTTAGGTATTTAGGCTGAAATATCTTAATTTTTTGGATATTGAGTATCTAAAATTATATATGAAAATTATTTAAGTATAGTTTTAAACCTTTTCTTGTACATAAAATGCCTTAGTAGACATGAATTTGCTAGAATATGCATCCTTACAAAAGGGTGTGATATTCACTCACTAATCCACAACAGTACGTCAATGGCGGGAATGACCTGGCACGTGCTGGCTATGAACTTTTGACCTCCCTGTATTGACATACACACTATTGACACCTGACAGTTACCTTTTCTCTTTCTAGGAGAATGCAACTACGATATCATAAATTGAGACTCATCAGAATCTGTCCAAATTTTCTCTGTTTTTAGGAAGGTTTGGAGCCAGACAAGTTGAAATTGATGATGATAAAAGCAGAGTACCACTACCATACAAATATGTCTGAAATATGTATCTGATCTGGTCATAAGCAATGACACTGCAGCCTGAAATTGGTTTTGTGATTGGTGAGAGAATTGGCTCACAATAATAAAGCCACCTCGCAATATGCATGTGGCTCAACCGGGGGCCCGAATGTATTCGAGTGAGCGAAGTATTTTTCCTATGATTAAGATTTAACTTATTTTAGTAATATTGTCAAGGACAAATTACAATGATTACGAGTTTGCTCTGTTTATTAAAACTTTGATACTAGTAGGTATGACACTTTCTAAAAACCTGTTTGTTCGGATTTTTGGCAATAGGTACTGTGTCCATAGGCAGGTGTAGCAAGCATTCAAAACATGATCATCCCATTCTGCAAAGTTACCAGCTAGCTTGTGTAGTGTATACGACCAGCTAAAAAATGGTCCATATCAGTATAAAAATTGTTCCTGTCAAAAAGCTTAAGGAGTTT
>ERZ1740068.763-NODE-763-length-13082-cov-5.144623_pt1 | contig 13082 bp, 1 predicted proteins | sample MGYA00581735_ERZ1740068 | MGnify/ENA primary metagenome ERZ1740068 (study PRJEB43018, sample SAMN04849740) | marine metagenome | isolation source: floating plastic debris | place: Pacific Ocean | collected 2008-08-30 | study: EMG produced TPA metagenomics assembly... | reverse complement strand
GTGTAGGGGATAGGCGCATTAATGGCCACACCGTCTACATAGATCACCAGCTCGGTCGGTGCGCAAGACACATTATCACCCGAGATAGTAATTTCCCCATCGCCATAGTTGGTAGAGGTGATGTCGGTAAATAGCTGACGAGAACCTAATCTTTTCGATCCATAGATAAGTTGATCCTCCAACAATACTTCAGAAGGGGTATCCCCAGTGGTAGCATAGGTAGACAGGTGGTTGCCTTGTGCATCACGCAAATACCAGGAGTGTTCCCAAGTATCAGGGGGCAGCAGGTTACCAGCAGCATCTTTTCCTTTAACGGTTTTACCGATGCGGTTGCCGAGAGGATCATAGATAAACTCCAGGTCCGGTTTAGTGCTGGTGGCGGTTCGGATCACTTGGTTGCCCTTACCGGTTACTGACCAAATGATTTGTTCGATCTCTTCGGCTTTGTCTTGGATGAGGTTACCGGAAGCATCGTAGTTGTAGTTCCAGGAAGAAGGGTCGGTATCGATGTATGAACCCTGATCTTCGAGGTCATTCCAGGTAGTATCTGTGCCACCGGCATCATTGACGTGTCGCAGGCGGTTATTAGTATGATCGGGGTTGTAACGGTAGGTAAACTGATCGGCGATGTAGGGCCCGGAACCAATTCCGGAAGTAAAACGGGTAAGGTTGGTGATGTTGCCGTTAAAATCGTACTTATAGGCGGTTTGGTAGTCGCCATTGTCGGTAGCCGAAGCAAAGCTGTGGTTGGCCGCCACCGCATCGGTATTGGGCGTATTGTCCTTCCAAAAGTGGGCGGACTTGATGCGGTTGAGCTGGTCGTAGCGGTAGTTGGCCCCGTGCACAGGAAGGGCTTCCTGATTGTGATCGGAAAGGGCGGTGACCATTTGAGCGATGTTGCCGTTGAACAGATCGGTGCTGGCACTGAGAAAAGCCGATCCAGTGGTAGCAGCCAGGTGAGAAGGAGCATTACCAATGTGGTCGTAATCGCCCTCAAAATAGTGTAGGCTAAAGCCAAAAGCATCGGTGCCAAAGTGCTGGTTGAGGTTGTTGGCCGTTTGGTTACCGTCCTTACCCGGATCACGGTTAGGAGTAAGGGTATTGGCATTGGCACTTTTGAGCCAACCTTGCAAGGTATAAGCATGGTCAGTGGCCTGTACCTGTCGGTCGCCCAGCTCAGTACGGGCCAGGGGGCCGTGGGGGTAGTAGAAATACTTCGCCTCGCGCTCCCAGATGATGCCATCGGCCGAAGTCCAGGCTTGGGTGATGCGGTTGTCAGCATCATAGCGATAGCGGTGGAAAAACTGATCGCGTTCTCCGCGTTGAACGGCTACTTCGTGTACGTTGCCACTGATGAGGTCGTAAGTGTAATCGATCTGCTTAAACTCCTGACCCAGGGTCGCCAACTCACGGTTTTCCTGCAAGAGGGTGTTCACGTTGCCGTGAATGTCGTAGTTGTAGTGGGAAGCCTGATCGTAAATGGTCGGATCAGGATCATAGACTTGCTCAAAGGTAACCGAAGCAATGCGGTTGCGGGAGTAGCGCTGTCCACCGTTGATGAGCTGAGCGATGTTGCCCGGTGATTGATCGTAAAAGGTGCGGGTTACCTCCCGGCGAGTATTGGCCAGGTTGGCAGGCCATAACCCGCTGTTGAGGGTGCCCTCCAACACATCGTAGGCCAGGGCACTCAGGTCAGTTAGCGAGGTCATTTCCCCGGCTTCGATGACCCTGCCCAAAGCATCGTAGTTGCTGTAGGAGTACACAAAACTACCAGGGGTGCTCATTTCTTCCTGTCGGGCACTTTGAGAAGCAACCAATTGTCCAATACGGTTGTACCAAAAGAAAGTAGTTCCTCCATCGGGAGTACTTTGTTCTACTACCTGATTGAGTCCATTATAGCGGTATCGGGTCACTGCTTCATGGGCAGGGTGGGTCAGTGAACCGTTGTCAGCAGTTCTGTCAGCATTCACCTGATCCGAGACCGTAAATCCCTGTGACGGGTCCACCTCGCGAGGCGCTATGGTTTTGACCAGGTTACCGGCCTGATCGTAATAATAGAGGGTGTAGTAAAACTCATCAAGGGGATAGGTGGCATTTAAGGCTTCATTAGCCGAGTTGCGGCAGGTCGTAAGGTAGTCCTGATAGGTCTTTTCGGCCAGCTCCAAGAGTTTTCGGGTAAACCGTCGGCGTTTGTTGATTTCATCGATGCGTGCCAGCTCATCCTGGCAAAGCATCAAGGCGAGGGAGTCAAGGTTTACTACCGGCCCAGGCGCAATTGGGCAATCCAATTCTTGTGGAAAGTTTCCAAACAAGGTTTCGTTAGGATCGCTTTGACCGCACTCAAACAGCCAGGTGGCAATATCGTTTGCGGTAAAACTGGCGGTATAGGCAGGGGTAGTGAGGGCGGCATTCAAAGCATCGGCAATGCCCTGGTGTTCCGAAGTCAGAATCACGTTAATGTCAGCGGCCAAATCGTTTTGGTCAATGAAATCCAGCAACTCTCCGCACTTGCATACTGTACACTCGAGTTCTTCCGGATAGCTTTCATCAATGTTTCCAGCTTCTCCACGGCAATGTTTTAGCCAACTTTCCACTTCGCTTTCGGGGTAAGGCGTTCCGTTCCAACCTTCTAAATTGATATGGTTGGTAATGGCAGTGAGCTCTGCCGAAGTAGGCGTTAAAGGATTGCTTCCTGCCACCAAATTGTTAGCCACGATGTAATCCTGTAAGGGGCCGCAATGGCAATCCTCTGGCTCATAGCTTGGAGCCGGATGCACCACTGAGGTAGTGCAAGCACTGAGGTGAAAGGCAATTACTGCATCAAAGTCGCAGAAGGTTTGCCCACCGGTAACATAACAGGTCAACCCCGAAGGAGTGACCGAAGTACCCTGGAACTGATTGGACGCATCGCACCCAGCCTTACACACCTCAATCAAATCGTTGCGCAAGCTGGCTTGTTGAGCCGAATTGAGTCCGGCAGCGGTAATGCAATCGGCAAGTTGGGCCATCCAATCGGCCGCAAAAGCTGTACAATTTTGCGCACAAGTTACCGTAGTCATGGTGGTGCCTATGGTAGTGGGGGAAGAGTAATTCTCGTAAATGGGGTTGGGAGGGAAGAGGAGCTGAAAGCCATCTGCATCGGTCAGCCCATCAAAATCACCGTCGGTGTTGTGGTAGGCTTGCCAGGATGAATTGCCACAGGTAAAGGCATTGGCATGCTCGTAGAGCACCAAATCTCTAAAAAACAGATAGGTGGAGCGAAAGAACTGGTATTTGCTCACTTGCCCGGTGTTGCTGCCGATCAGTCCCGGAGTGGTACCGTTACCGTGAAAGGCCTGAAAAATATCGATGACGGTTTGGGGTATGTTGTTGGCTGGTCCATTGCCAGTGGCAATGCCCAAGGGGTCATCCAAAACGTACCAGATGCTGTAAGTTTCCGCAAGTCCGTTGGTTTTGGTAAAACTCAAATACCCACGCAAATAGTTGGCAATATCGGTTTCCTTACAGGCAACTACCGCCAAAGGGGCCTGGTCATAAGCCGCTCCACCACCATCTACATCATCTGCAAAGCAATACAAGCTATTGTTAATGGGAGTCAGGTCTTTGGGTTGGCCCAGCGGGTTGAAGAAATTGTAGTTGTGTCCGTTGGTGGAAGAAAACGCATAGGCATCGTCATCGCCCTGCATCATCAAGGTGACATAATGGTTCACATCGTCCATGGTTGCCGAAGCACCATCGCACACAATGTCATTGAGGCAAAGCGCCTGATAACGGCAATACTCTGGATGATAAGTCGCTAAGATATCTGCATAAGCATCGTCCCAGTTGTTGCGTACATCGTCCCACGAAGAAAACGAGGTGCCAGCATCGAAGTTAAAGCCGTTCAGAAGCCCTCCGGAGATGGGATAGTTGTTGAGCCATTGTTGACGTACGGAAGAAGTGTAGTTGCTCACAATCACCCGATCGCCATCGGCATTGATGACGTACAGTCCGTTGATGTCCTTTTCGTACTTGGCGGGCAGGTTATCAAAATATTGTCCACCTGGGCTCATGTCCAGCTTAAGGGCCTGCAGGCGAATATCGCATAGGCTGTTAGTGAAATATTGAGGCGCATCACAATTGGCCTCACAATCGGCAATCGCATTGAGGTGTTCCGGTGAGGAAGCCGTGTAAGCTACCCCGGAAGTGTTTTGCCAGTTCATGTCCGCATCGTAGTAGCGGGTAGTACCGCTGCCATCGCTGCCGATATAGGCCTGGGCGCACAAGTCCGTGCACGAGGGATTGCAATCCTCCGGGTTGGCCGTTTCCAAAACCACACAAGTTTGTGAGGTCCCATAAAGGTCTGCCATCACATCGTTGTAGAGTTTTTTGCGGAAGGCAGCTGCGGCACTGACGGATGGACGCATGGTTTTGACCAATTTATAGACGCCTGGTACCGGAAAATTGTTGAAGGTGACGGGAGCCGCTGCGGCATTGCTTTGGCCCAATTGCCAACCACTGTCATAAAAATAGTTGGGATTGTCCGGATGTTTGATGGTGATGCGGTAATCATATTTGCAGGTCTCGCAATAGCTCAAGCATCCAATGCAGGCGTCAGCCCCGTTGAGGTCATAGTCGAGGGTGTAGGAAAAGGTTTGCGGGTTGATTACCTCGATGAAGAAAGTAGCTTCCAGGTCGCCATCCTGATTGGGTTCCTGGCCTTCCTTGAGCAAGTCTTCGGTAATTATAACTGCCGGCGGCTTGTCGTCAAGTTCCAGCAGGTTGGCTGCCCCGGTACCGTTGAGAGCAGTAGCAATGGTGCGCCCGGCTTGATCGGTATAGGCCACACTCACCTGCCCATTAGGGTCTTTGGTGAGGTTTTTTTGATAGAAACGGGCATAGCCAACCTCCGAGCCAAAAAGGCGGTTGAGTTGGTATTGGGTGGGTTTGCTGTAAAAGAAGGAAGTGGTGCGTTCGTCCAGATTAGCATTAGAAAAAGTCTGTCCGATTCCGCTTTGACTGCGCAAGCGACCAGTACCATCATTGGTGGGTATGGCTTGGGTATAAGCATAGCCGTTGGCCTCCGGAATCAAGTCGCGCAGCTCAAAGCTCAGCGGGTTGTTGCCACTGTAATACGTACTGGTGGCACTGTTCGCCGGCAGGGGCAGAGAGCCGGTAAAGTTGGGATCGTTGGGGTTGGTACGTCGGTCGGTATCAAAGCTGTTGCGGTCGAAACCTCCGTTAAGGGTGGTGTTATTGCCCGAGTAATACCCGAGCCCCAGGCTATTGACTGGAACAGGAAGAATATTGACCGTGGCCCGGCCTTGGTGGTCGTAAACACTTTCACCGACCAAGGCATGCTGTTCTGTATTGATCAAGGTGAGCTGTTGGCGACCCCGCTGCGAGCCGTCAAAAAAACCGATGACCTCCTTGCGCTTGCCATCTTCGGCAAAACCCGCAGAGTACTGCCAGTTCATCTCTGGCAATAGCCCATCGGCCATATCCCGGGCAATGTTGTGGTATTGGGCATCATTGTCGGCAAAGGCTTGCTGGGTGGTGAGCGTAGCCGGTGCGTAAGACCAGGCCCCTTCTTTTCTGCCGGGCTGGGTACTGCCATCGAATTGGCCAATGGCCCGAACCCGGTAAAGTAGGGCACCTTCAGGGAAGGCAAGGTTCAAAAGGTAATGGTTGTCTGACAAGGAGATGCGGGTAGCATCTTTCCAGGAATAGGGGACTGGTGTGGTGACGGGGTCAATGGTGCCGGTTTCTACAAATAAGTATTCCAGTTCAAAATACTCCGCTCCACGCACAAAGCTCCAGGAGAGTTCCATCTGGTTGGTGACCGGTGTGCCATTGAAGAGGTTGGAGACCAACTCCGTGCGCAGTTGAGGAGCGGTGTTCAGGTCAAGTTGATGGTGCCGCACGGCGTGGTATTCCAAATCGAGGTACACATCCTGAGGCATGGTTTTGGAAATGACTACTCCATTGAGGTCCTTGAAGGTTACCCCGGTGACGGTTACCTGTGCATAAATAGCATCGGTGAAGCGTTGCAAGGCTTTGTCGGAATAGGACCCGGTGGGGGCGTAATTGATGACCAGGCTTTGATTGGCAAGGGTGATAGGGTTGCCCAGGTTGCTGTGTTGCTCGTAGGTTACCTCATAGTCCACCACCAGTTGCCAGGGGGAGGCGTGGTATTCTCCAGAGGTCTCATCCAGGCGCAGGGAGAGGCGGGCTTCGCTCTCTGCGAGGCGAAACTGCCCGGGCACCGTAGGGGAGCCGGCTGTGAGGATGCTGTTGAAGTAAGGGTCTTTGATGCTGAGCACCGTACCAGCGGTGACATCACTTCCCTGAACACCTTGGAGGAGTTTGCTCTTACCGCCATAAGTGGAGGTAGTGCAGAGCACCAAGAGGCAACTCAGCAACAAAAAAGGAATTTTGGATCGTAGGTGGGCAATCAACTTCATCGTGAAAACTGATTTAGTAACTTATAATTGGGGAAAGCTGGGGTTAGTTTGGCGCGCGGGCCACTGCCTTGAATAAAGGTCTTTTCTGAAAAGGAGGCCTTTGAGAAATCGGGTTCAAAGGACACGTTGCGGTAGGAAATTTCCACGCGCATTGGTCCTGATTCTTCAGTAGCTCGGTAATAATAGGTGAGGGCCAATAAGCGGCCATCTTCGCCCAACAGCACCTCGGTAGATTCCAAGGCGGGCTCTTGGTGCGTCATGCGAATGCGTTTTTTTCCGTTTGCATCGGTGATCCACTCCTTGGGCAGGTTTTTCCAAGCGGCAAAATTATCCATGGGGTTGCCGGCCCAAGCGGAGAGGTTGTTGGCAGCCAGCGCTGGTGCATATACCACTGTTTGGTGCTCATGGTTCACCATCAGCACACATTTCTCGTTGAAGAGGTTTTCCCAGTGCCCTACCTTGGAATAGTACTGCTGGCCTTGTTTCAACACTTTTCCGTTAATGTTGGTCACACCGGTTTGTCCATCTTGAAACACTTGTACCTGAAGTTACATGCTCAAGACAGAGGCTTCAGCTTAGCGCTTAATCATGGCTGCTAAGCGTTCTAATGGGCTTTGTGCTGCCGCTTGTAGGCTCAAAAGAGTCAGTACAATTAAGAAAATTGCGTTCATCTTATTGGTTAAGGTTGGCCGTTTCATGGAGTGGTAGTTTTGCGCAGGTGACTGCGGGTGTTTTGAAGGGTCATCACCCCACGTTCGGTTTCTTTTTTGGTTTGCACCAGTCCGCCTTCGAGGTCGTAGTTGTAGAAGGTAGCGTAGTTGTGTGCGTCCAGTTCGGCAACCAGCCAAAGGTTTACCGGATCGTATACAAAGGTTTTGATCGCGCTTTGTTTCGGATGAATCCGCACATCGTCCAAATAAACCTCTGTGCCTGTGGAACTGAAGGCAAGGTCGAATTGAGTAACCCCACTAACCATTTCAAACTCTGCTGTAAAGCGGTACCAACCTTCAATTTGATCGGCATAGTTGATCAAGGCCGTAGAGCTGAATAGGGTTTGAGGGCTAATGCCGTCGGTGGCGGAAATGGTGAGCTCCAACTGGGAGTTGCCATCTGGCTTGGCCCAACCGGTGAGGAGGTATTTTTTTCCTGGGAGTGGTTGGAACGATATGAATTTCGTTGGCACTAAGCTTTTCGAATAGCTCACTGGCGATCCACTGGACACCACCATACTTGCTTGGCCAGAGTGTGCTTCATTGGCAGTAAGGTTGGGCACGCCACTGCTGGTGGTAAAGTTGAGGCGCCCATGTCCAGGAGCACTGTAAGTATTGGCATCGTAGTCTTCAAAACCATCGAAGGCCAATTCATAGAACCTCAGGTTGGCTCCTACGGCAGTAGGTAAGGTCTTACCATAGCCGTAGAGTGCTGCAGAAGGATTGCCAAGAGCATCTTCTTCTTCAATCTCATAACCATAAGGATCGTATTGATTGATTTGATTGGATTTGATCCAGGGTGCTTGATGAGTCGCTGCCACTGGATCTTGATACACCTCGGGGTGCAACCAGTTGAACAACACGAAATTTTCGTAAATCCCATCTTCCCGGATATTGGTTTTGTCTTCGTTGCCCAATCCACCGTAAGCGGTTTGTTGGCGGTTGTTTTGATAAACCCAACTTCCTTCGGCCCGGAAAACACCTTTGCCGCCGAATTTGTAAGGATGATTCTTGTAATAGGTAGCAGTACCCTGGTCGATGCCAGCTTCCACATAGTTGTAATCCCAGCTATCGTTAAAGGTAACAGCGGTAGCATTGAGAACACCAGGAGCACACTGTTGACTAAAACAGCCCTGGGGATCGTTGTAAGTCCCTTCCAAAACCTGCCCTTGGTATTCGGCAACGGCTTTTGTGCCGGTAAGTGTCAAGTTGTAATCCCCAATGTTATTGGGAATAGGAACCTTGAACTGAATGGAGATTTCGCAGGCGGTGCCACCAGTAGTTCCCTCAAAAAATAATTCGTTGGAGGAGTTAACAATATTAGTTGTTACGGATTGAACCGTGCCATCCAAACAATTGGTCACTGAGAAACTTTTGACACCGTTAGAACCTGCGGTCTGATTCCAAGCATCGAACAAGGGGAAAATCCGGTTGGTAATGGGGTGCTCCAAAGAAACAAGGTTCCCGGCGGGAACGGTATGTTGGTTCCGGTGCCCCGATTGGATGATCTTAAGGTGTCCATTTGGTGCTGCTGTGTTACCAAACTTATCTTTAATGATTAATGGATCAGTGGACTCTACCCAATATTTGGTAGGGATGTTATTAAGGTCCAGTAGTACATCACCTGGGTGCAACAAGGCCACCTGAGTACCGGGATTACTGAGTTCTACACCAATGTTTTGATAGCCTGGTTCCATGCCGGAATAGTACCAATGCGCAGGCATCTCATAGTTATATATGGGATCTTTATAGCTATTGCTAACGATGGTTAACAAAGGCTTACCGTTGTAGGCATCGTATACCTTGTTGTATGTTTCTACAATCGCCCCTTCGGAGGTATTTCTAATGTGACTTACAATACCTGTTTTGTTGATGATCTTTGTAGTGGCAATGGACCGGTAGAGGCCTTCATTTAATTGAAGATAAGGTACTACGGTTGGCACAGCTATCGGAGGAGTACTTGTCATGGTTACGTTGGGGACCAGGGAAATACCTTGGCTAAACGTGTAATTTTCTCTTCGATGACCATAAAATTCAACCGTTTGACCCAAATGCTCATCATGGAGGTCCCCATCACCATAGAGGACCTGTACCTCGTTATTTAATTCGTTGCCACCATTTGGGTTGTAATCTCCCAATTGGTGGTAGAAGTATTCGGTTTTACTGATTGGAGGGGCTTCAGATGGGTTATCATCATAGTCGTAAATGGCTTCTGCCTTTGGTTTACCGTGCATGTCGTTGAGTTCAATGGCAAAACCTTGGCTAACTCCCCTGTTGTTGAAATTTAACGATCCAACAAAAGGTATTGTGACCGGAACGTTGTATGGTTTAAGTGTCAGATCCGTCAAAGTTTCTTTGGTAGGATAGTCTCTCGCAGTGTAAAACTCCTGAACTCGTATTCCTTCTGCAGTGGTGGAAACAAGTTCACCTCCGACCTCTCGATCTTTGTTTTTAACCACTATTCTCGCATATCCTACAACAGGTGCCGGATAGAAACTCTCCATGATAGGGTTCTCGACATAAAGGGCACGATCTCTTTTGATGAATGCTTCCGAAGAGTATCGAACAGGAGTGCGATGAGGAATCTCTTCACCGCCAATAAGTGGTTCATAAGAAGCGACTCCTGAGGTGTTCCCGTCCTCCGTTACGTAGGAAAATTCTTGGGTGTAGGCGTAGTCGTCTTCTCCCGACATGCTGTTCCAGTTATCATGAAGGGTCAATGACTTTACCCGATGACCTCCGCCATATTTAGGTTTGTTTGATTTTAGCCGGATAAAAGAAGGCCGAGCACCTGCACTCAGGTCAATTTCTTTGCAATAGCCGCTCATTTTTGCAAATCGGTTGAACCCCAGTAGCATCCGGGCGCTCTCCTCGCCAATTTTTACCATTTGAGTGGCTGGTGCAACCACTTGAGTCGCGGTTGCAATGTTGCCCTCTAACCCTTGCGGCTGTCGAAACAAATCAGGGCGTTGAAGCTGTAAGTATTGGAAGCCTGCTTTCTGAATGGGATTGACGGTGGCTGCACTAACACTATTTCCCAAGGGAACTGCTTTTAACTGAATGTATGCCGTATGGTGATAATTGATTTGGTCCACAGTACAGGCAGTGGCTGGGCCGAAGCCGAAACCTGTGTTGGTGGAAAGATCAATTTCTGTTTCAGCGTACCCGTCCACATAATCGTAGGCAAAGTCTGCTTTCAAAAAATCATTGTCAATTTCAGAGGCATCCTTAAAACCGGCTGGAAGTTTTTTCAGCCGTAATAATGTTTTAAAATACACTTGCTCAATTCCAGTCAGATAAGCTTTGAGTTTCTCAAGTTTATTCAGGTCAGTAGAGGCAATTGGATCGTTAAGTTTGAAATAAATGCGATCGTTGTTGCCGTTGATTTCGCCATTGTTGAGCAAACCATTTGAACTTCCCGTTGCTGAAATGGTCAGCATTTGCATGGCCTCTTTGTCTTCAACATAGGCATAGTCATCTGCCTCATATTCAATCTCCATTTTACCTCCTGAGGGTAAATGAATGGCTCTCAAACTCCAGGCAGAAACCGCAGCATTTCGAGCTTCAACATCTTCAGTGTCGGCTAAACCACAGCTACCATCGTTGAGGTAATCTCCTTGTTGCCATGTAAAGGGGTTTTCATGATCGGCATGGTATTCGGAATTATCATTTTGGTAATTGCCCCAGCGGTCCATTTTACCCTCTGCATAAGGAGGATTATATAGTGGATGTGGATCATCGTAATTGGCACCTGCTGGTAAGGCATCGCCTGTGCGGTACACCGCATGGTAATCAAATACATAGGGGCTAAGTTCCCCTACATTGTTGTGAGCAGGATCTCCATTAATGAAATAAACCTTTTCAAGGGTAAGCTTTCCCTTGTTAGAATTCTGATTTAGGTTGGGATTGGTGGGGTGGGGGATGCTAGTATCGATAGATCCTGAATTGTTTTCTACCCCTGGGCATAAGTCATATGAATATTCAAAGAAAACCGTTCGTACCAAGTAGTCATTCGTGGTACTTGGATTTTCGGGATCCTTCTTTTTATACAATTCTATTTTGTCCAGTTTTTGTAAACGGGGAGCAGTAGAAGGATCGGAAACCGCCTCGTTTTCGCTAGCTACCGGCAATCCATCTTCACGATCGCTGGTGTAGAAATAGGCGATGTGTGTTTTGGTCTCAATAGTGTTGAGGTACTTTAGCTCTTTGGTCCCGTAAGAATAGGCTGCTTTATCGTCTCCCGGGTCAGAAAGGTTGCCAGGAATAAAGTTGGCCATCTGGTCTTCGTGGTTGTATGGAGCGCGCCATTGGTAAGGTGCATTCGCGTCCATGTGAGTTGTGTATCCAAAGCGCGTCCAGCTACCAAAGTCGTCAGGGCTAGGGCCATCGTCGGTCAAATCGATGTAATCAGAGCTAACGATCTGCGTGAGAAGATGACTGGTAGGATAAGGGGGGAGTTTGGTAGCACTGTAAAATTTGTCGTAACCTTTTTTGTTGTCTAAAGAGTTGTCTGCTTTACCAGCGTCAATTTTATATTGTGTCAGTTTTGATTTATCTCCTTTAAAGAAACTATCACCACTGGAGTCGTCGTAATCGTGCTCTACCGAGAAGAAAACCTCCTTTTGTTCAAAGTTGTAGACAGGTTCACCATAAATGAATTTTCGACCATCCGGATTGGTGACTGCAATTTCCCTGATGTGCTTTCTTGCATTGTAGGTTTTACCGTTATAAGTGATTTTTGCATCAGAAGGATTGCTAACCGTTTCTTCCCATGTTTTGAAAGCGAACAGCTGAGACCTTTTTTGTCGCTGATTTCTGTAGGTTTCTTCTAAATCAAGGGTCTTAGCTTGATTGTTCTCATCGTAAAGTACATCTCTGATTCTGGCCTTTGGGGAAAGACTGCGCATTGCTTGGACGATCTCAAACTTGTAAGGATGAGCATCATCAAAGGCAGAATTATTGAGTTGGTCAGCGGTTTGCTCCCCTGTTGCCTTGAAGTAGGCTGGCTCATAATAAGGATTGCTTACCGTAGTATTGTTGTTAACACTTGATATTGTATTCGTCTTAAAGTCAAACTTATCAGCGGCACTCCTGCTCAAAGGAAACCAATCCCCGGACCAGCTTTGTGAATAAACGTAACCTGTGTTTACACCACCCTTTACTTCAGAAGCTCCACCATCTGCCTCAGGTCCTACCATTAAATCTACTCTTGGAGCCGTCACGACATTTCGATCTCTGAGAAATCCAATTTCTGATCGATAGGGACGATAAGTCCCTCCTGCACCCTGAGCCGTTGCTGTGTAAACATCGTAGGTGAATTTGGGGATTGGAATCACCTGACTGGTTTTGACAACGGGAACGTTTCTTTCCATGTTATAATCGGAAAGCGATTTTTCGTTGGCATTTTCACTGTTCACATAGCCATAGGAGGGAATTTTTAAAGTCTTCGATTCAAGTCCACTTTCTGAATACCCCACGGTTACGTCTTTGTCAATAGTAGCCCCTAAAACACTTCCTCCACCTTTAAGAGTGGTCTTGAAGCCTAAACCATAGGTTGGAAATTCGGTGAGTGGAACGGAGGATCCTGACGCGAATGAAGTGCCTGGCCCCCTACCGCTGTATTGCCGCATGGTAGCCATTAACCCATTCATATAAATATCATCGGCATCTACTAAAAGAACTGTTTCCCGGTCACCACCAAAGTTCAAAGCCTGGATTCCCTGACGGCTGTTGATGGTGGCAGACCCGGTGAATTTATAATTGGTTTTAGCCCGAGAAGTAGCATAACTAAATCCTGGGGTTACTCCTAAGCCGGTTTGAGAGTCGTAGGAGAAAACTGAGCTTCCAATACAGGGCGGCATAAAGAAGGTCGCAACAATGGTTGAAAAGTTAGCACCCAACTGGTAGCCCATTCCACGGTAGTTGTTGT
>ERZ1740068.762-NODE-762-length-13098-cov-8.004600_pt1 | contig 13098 bp, 3 predicted proteins | sample MGYA00581735_ERZ1740068 | MGnify/ENA primary metagenome ERZ1740068 (study PRJEB43018, sample SAMN04849740) | marine metagenome | isolation source: floating plastic debris | place: Pacific Ocean | collected 2008-08-30 | study: EMG produced TPA metagenomics assembly... | reverse complement strand
ATTCAATCGTAGCAGATGTTTTTTTGGCAGGGTGACGGATTATTCATCAATATCTCTAAAGATACATCACCAGGATGAAAGACAACCAAACTTATTCCCCCTTTTACTGCTTCAATAACTTGAAAAGGCGCTGTTTTGACCCGCATTGCTCGTACAAAATATACAATCCCGGCCTCACTGAGGACAAATCAATTTCATAAACGCCGTCATTCCAGCTCACCGTAGGCAGCGCTACTTTTTCCCCAAGTAAGTTGATCATTTCAAAGATAGCGTTGCCTTGACACCTGGAGGGAACATAATAAGTACCGGTAACAGGATTGGGGTAACCCTGGAAATCAGTGGTTTCTTCTACATCTGTGATGATCATTTCTATTTCGTTAGACTCTTCAACACAGCCATTTTCATCTACTCCTTCTACGTGGTAAACACCACTACTGGTGGCAATGAGTTCATCTTTAGTCTGTCCCGACAACAATTCGCCATCGCGGTACCACCGGTAAGTGAGCCCGATCTTGTTGGCGCTCGCCACCAACCGATTCCCATTCCGGGCAAAAAGCCTCACAAAGTAGTCCGATATGGTCAGTGGCACTATTTCCGATTCAACGACGCAACGCAGGACGAAGTAATTTATTTTGAGCTGATATTCCCCACTGGTTTGGGCGACCAACCTTGAGGACAGCTCGCGCGGGATTTTCCGCCCATTGAGGTACCACTCATGAATGGCTGTCTCGGGAATTTCAGCAGCCTGTAAGGTAATTCCTTCACCGTTGCAGCTGGAAAATCTACTGACAGTCAACAAACTATCCTGAAAATCTTCATAACCACCTACGAAGATTGATGCGCTGGACGCGCTGCAGTATTCAGTCGTAGACCTCACACTATAGTTACCCAACTCAGAGACGATGAGTTCACTGCTGTCTGCCCCTGCAATCAATTCTCCATCGCGATACCATTGCATTTCACCCGTAAACAGGGCATTAGTCCTCAGCAAGGTCCTGCCCTCACAGGTGAGTTCCTTTTCATCAAGGGTCACCTCAAATGCAGGAATATTACAGAAACCTGCAGGAGTTGGTTCTGTGAATTCCAGGGCGGCACTTTCCGTGGAGACATTTGTACGGGTGATTGTCTGACCACTGGGCCAGTCTACCCTGATAGATTCGATGACGTCCGCATCTCCCAATCCAAAGTGCATTCTCAGCGAACCCTTGTTATCCATTTCGCCCATTTGGGTTACCCTGTTACCAAAGATAGTCGCAGTCACATACACCCTTGCTCCTATCGACATCTTGTTGGAGACCGTCCCGACAAGTCCTACGGTAATCCCTTTGTTAACCGCCGAGATCTTATTTTCATAATAGAAACGCTCAAGAGAATCTGTCACTTCATAGCCTCGGAAAAACAAATCCAGATCACCATCGTCGTCATAGTCTTCCCATACCAGTATCTGGCCTGCGTGGGTAGTACCCAGAAAGCCGAAAGTCGTATTTTTAGTAAAAGTACCATCCTGGTTTTGCAGGAACATGTAGTTTTGATCTTCATCTGAAAGAAAAACATCCCTCAAACCATCGTTGTTAATGTCTACGACAATGCTGGCAAATATCCGATCATCTACCTCCAGCTCCAGGTAAGACCTGGTATCAAAAGTAAGGTCTTCATTGAAATTGATGTAGTTACTCAAAAGCAAATCCAAATCCAGGTCATTATCGATGTCTATCCATTCGGGATCTTTTGGTTCATTGAAGTCATTGCCATATTGTAGCCTGTTTTTTGTTTCTCCCTCAAAAGTTTCTCCATTCCAATTGACAAATACATCTATGTTGCCGACGGTTCTGATATAGAGCTCCGGCTCACCATCATTATCATAGTCTCCCATGGCTCCTGCAATGCTACTACCGAAAAATTCTGATGGCTCTAAGATGCTACAGTTGAACTTCCCTGTCTGATCTATCAAACAATATCGGTCGGCGCTAATGGATGCAGCTCTGGAGTTGGTAAAATAATCGAGTATTCCATCCTTGTTAAAGTCTGCAGGGTGTATTTCGTTGGCCAGCACTGGAGGTCCTTCTCCATAGGGCTCCTTGATATACTCCCCATTCCCCAGGGCAATGTAGTACTCACCAAGGTGATTGAAATAGTCTGGCAGACCATCGTTATTGATGTCAATCCAGTGCAAACCATTGAGGTAGGCCTGGTGTGGCAAGGTGATGTCTGCAATGGTCTTTGCCTCCATGACCGGCAGGACTTGCAGTACATTGGAGGTATCTATACAATTGAACTCATCGCGAATGACGACCGAGTAGGATCCCTGGCGATTTGGTGCATAGCTACTTGCTGTGGCACCATCAATCAACTCATCGTTCAACAACCATTGATACTCAAGGTTTTCCTCTGTATTGGCAGTAAACACTGGAAATTCAATGTCAAGAGCATCGGCCTGGCTGCTGTTGATGACTGCTTCCAGGGTACATGGCGGATAGGTGGTCACAGCAGTCACATTGGAATAACCCGATGCACCTGCTTTGTTGAAACTGTAAAATCTGTAGTAATAAGTGGTAGAAGGACTCAGGCCCATATCCAGGTAAGAGGTAAGGGCTCTGGCGACGGTATCTACTATTTCAAAATTCACCTCATCCAGAGATCTTTCAATGACAAATCCGTTTTCCGTGGGGTCCTGGTCTGTCCACTCCAGCGTGGCTGCCACAGGAGAGTACGGGGATGCAGAGATGACGTCGTTCATGACGGGGGCTTCTTCAGGATCTGGCTCTACGATGGTCAATCGTTGATTAACGTCAACATCCTTCATCTTCGAAACAAGCCCCGATGGCCACAGCACCTCCAGAGAGTCAATTTCGGTGGCATCTCCCAACCCAAAATGTTGAACCAGGCTGCTTTGGTCACCTTCGTTCTGGCTCAGGACCTCGCGGTACTGCACAGTAGGCTCTCCATTGATGGTCGCCCAGACTTTGATTTTTGAATTAATCCCCAGTGCATTGGAGATATTTCCTTTGACTGCTACCTGCAGCCAGTTTCCTGCTGCTACATTGTTGAGGAAAACACCATTGATCACCCGACCGATGTAAACATCTTGTTTACCGTCTTCATTGAAATCTCCCCAGGTAATGGAATGTCCATAAACGAAACCTCCACGGTTGTAGAGCAGGTTATCAAAAGCGGCTACCTTGGTAAAACTACCATCTCCGTTGTTTTTAAATAGTTGATGACTTCCTGAATAGCTGGACACGATGATATCCAGCCAGCCGTCATTGTCATAATCGGCGGTGGAAGCACCGTTTAGAAACCTTTCTGTCTCCAGCGTTTCTTCTGTGTAAGTACCGTCCCCATTGTTTAAATGGATCTTACCGCTCCCGTAAAGCGTGAAGGCGTAGACATCCAGCAATGCATCATTGTTAAAATCGGCCCAGAGGCTGTGATTGGTGATTGGGCCACTGCCAAAGCGAAGGTCGTTGTTTCTTTCAAACTCACCATCTCCCATGTTTTCGTAGATGTCCACACCATATAAATCATTGACGATGATGTCCGTTTTATTGTCTTGGTTATAATCCAGCAAAGCAAAACTGTATCCATACTCATCGGTCGATCCTATCGGGGTTGACTCACCAAAGCTTCCGCTTTCATTGATAAAGAGGTATCTGCCACGATAATTACCCAGCGTCCCGGAACCCACCACATCCAACAAACCATCTCCGTCCAGTTCACCGGCAGCGATCGCACCCATATTCTCATAAATGGACTCACTTTGAAACCTGCCATCCTCGTAATCCATGTGCAATCTGCCACTACCGGCGCGGTCCCATCGGCCATCGTTATTGAAATCAGTGAAAACAAAATGGAAACCTGTCCGCACCGATTCACTTCTGGCTGATGCGCTTGATCCGCCTTCGTTGAAATACAGATAACGTGAGGTGATGTCCTCATCGCCGTCGCCATCCAAATCAATCCAGGCAGATTGGTAGCTATTCTGGATATGCCCGCTGGAGAGGGTGTCAAACACAATTTCTTCGAAGCCCAATGGAGTGACTACTTCAACAGTCTCCGAGTAAGAAATGCAAGAAGTACTATTACGAACCGCCAACCTGTAGGCAAGGGTCGCATTGTCAATGACTTCCGTATCGGCATAGGCCAATGCTGTGACAAGCGTATCCAGCACGGCAAAGGCACCTCCATTGACCGACCTTTCTATGTAAATAGTATCCGTTTCCACAAAATCATAAGACCAGGTCACAGAAATAGAATCAAAGCCATGACGGATCACTTCATCTATCACCGGTGGTATCAATCCATCCAGGGATACCGAAGCAGTTTGATCCAGGGTGAGATCGCCACACTCATTGGTAACCGCAGTCAACGAAACATCATAGGTCCCCGGGGTTTGCAACAGGATGGTGTCTCTGGCTTCATAAAGGTTCTCCCTGGTGATGGTTTCACCTTCCATTTGATAAGTATAAGACCAGGGAAAATAAAGACCACTATAATTGACCACCAATCCGGGTGACTCTGAAATACAGGCAGTCACACTACTTTCCTCAAATGTGGTGTTACTGGCATCTTCCACCAGCAAATCAAAAGCAGGCGGCTGTACAAATTCCTTTTCCCTGTTTGCATCGCTTACCGAAAGTATCTCATAGGATGTGTTTTCATCTGCCGTCACATTAAAAACAAACGGATTGCTATTGATGTCACTGTGAATAACTTCCTCTGTTCCATTGCTGATGACTATTTCCCAGGGATCACAACCGCTTAGGTCTATCGATATGGCGTAGTTGTCTCCAACACATGCGGTATCTTTTTCTATTTGAAAATCCGCATCCAGGGAAAAGTCTCTCACAAACCTGGGATTCCCGGCTAAAAAGGCATTGGTACCAGCACCATCTGTCACACTGACCCACCTGAAAAAAGCATCTTCAACAGAAAAAATTTCAATGGTGGTATCGGCAGTGTTGATGATAGCGTCTTCCCGATTTCCACCGGTGAACTCATATGAAACACTCCATGGTGGCGTACCGGTAAAACTCATTGACAGCTCGGAGGGCTCTCCCGGGCAAAATTCATTGTACCCACTCAAGAGCGCGGTCACATTGGGTGTACCATTCAGATCAGCAACAGAAGCAAAACTACCAAACCCTGCCGTGTAAATAAAGCCTCTTCTAATGTCCAGAGCATTGAACAAGAAAGACGCTGCTCCAATATTGTATTCCTCATCCCAGGTTATCCCTCCATCTACTGTTTTCAGGATTCCTGCACCTTCGCTACTGGTACCTACGGCATAACCAATGGTCCCGTTAATGAACTGAATATCGTTGAGGCGGTAGTCATTAAAAGGCACTCTGTTCAATGTGATCCCTCCATCTTCCGTACCATAAAACTCCTGGTCCGAAACAATATAGAAATTGGTTTCGCTGGTCACCTCCAATTTGGGTCGGTAGCTAAAATTAGTATCCGTGTTTAAGTTCCGTACTTCAATCCAATTTTCACCTCCATCTACTGTCTTGAGGACTTTCAGCCTGTTGGAGATCATGATAATGACATCCTCATCAACCATTTTAATAGAAGACAGTTGGATGGTATTTTGATAGATGACCTCCCAGCTGTTTCCGCCATCTACAGTTTTGATGACGGTCCCGGCTGCCGTGGCAATCACGCCGACCTGGTCATTGATAAAATCTTGAGAAGCGTGTATCCCCACAGTATACGGCAAAAACATCGTAGTCCAATCATCGCCGTAATTGGTGGAGCGGCTAAAAGCGATTTGTGAATCCGGGCCTACGCCAGATGTAAAAAGCACTTCATTCTCTAATTCAATCTCATTGAAATTACCATCCTCGATAGTCAAGACGGATTGAAATGACCTCCCGCCATCTACGGACCTCATCACCTTGCCCAGTTGCTGTATGCCGGGCCGGAAGTTTCCAGAAAGCAAAATCTCATTTTCATTGATAACTGCGACACCTTCCGCATCCGTTAGTTCTGTAATCGAGGGGAATCTGTCATTCCATTGAGCATAGGAAGACAGCGCAAAGCATGCGCAGGCGACAGATAGAATTAGTTTTTTCAACATTAGAAATTCAAGTGTAGAGGTTTGTGTCAGTGGACGATGCCAACAGTTAAATAATTTACATACTTCTGATCGCTTTCAATACAATCGGGGTAAATTTATAAATAAATTAAGAAAATCTATGATGAATTAACGAAACAAATGCCTTTTTACTCATACTTGTCTATCAGCCCAAAATCAAAAGGTGTCCTTATGACCACCGTGAGTCACAGATTTTGCTTCCCCTCCTATTGTTTCAACACCTTGAAAAGCCGCTGTTTTGTCTCGCATTGCTCGGACAGCATATACAACCCCGGTCTCAGCAATGACAGGTCAATTTCATAAACGCCATCATTCCACACTACATCTGGCAGCGTCAGCCGTTCACCTAACAGGTTGATCAATTCAAAACGGGCATTCCTGCCGCACGCAGATGGCACATGGTAAGAAGTCAGGACTGGATTTGGGTAACCGCGCAGGGAAGCTGTTTCCTCAGTACGACTAACGATCATATTGATCGTATTAGAAATGGCGGTACAGCCGTTGACATCCACTATTTCCACATAGTAGAACCCACTCGAAGGCACCACAAAATCGGGTTCACTTTGCTCGGAGACCAGAATACCATCTTTAAACCATCGGTACGTAAGTCCTGTAGCCTCAGATTTTGCGTTCAGCGTGTTGCCGTTGACTACTGTGAGCCGTACTTCAAAATCAGTGAAATTGACAGGCACTACCGGAGACTGAATGGCACAAGCCGTAGGGGAAAGCATGATACTTGCCTGATAATCTCCGTCCCATTGCGGAAACAATTTCGAGGTAGTCTCTCCTGGAATTCTTCCACCATCAAACAGCCATTCATAGGTGGCTCCTGGAAATGTAGCCGCCTGCAGGAACAGTTCGCCAGGTTCACATCCTGCCAACAGGTCCGAAACGATCAGCGTATCCAACAGGTCTTGATAGGTGCCTATGTTCAGTACTGTGCTGGTGGCGCTACAAAACTCAGTACCAGCCTGTACGCTGTAGTCGCCAGCCTCGGAGATGGCCAACTGATTACTATTGGCCCCTGCCACCGGTATATCGCCAAAGTACCACTGTATATCACTGGTAAAGAAGGCATTGGTGGTCAGCACCACTTGTTCCTGACAGGACATTGCAACAGTATCCAACTTCACTTCCAGCGCTGGCAAATCACAGAAATCTTCAGGACTCGGTTCAGTAATGCCCAGGAACCCGACGTCTGATGGCACATCTGAGAGCTCCATTGTCTGTCCACTTGGCCATACCACACGGATTTTATCAATGACCGGGGCATCTCCAAGTCCAAAATGCGGCCAGAGCAGCCCCTTGTTATTCAACTCTACCATTTGCGTCACTTCCTCACCAAAGATGGTGGCCGTCAGGTAGACCCTGGCACCAATGGACATGCGATTTGAAACACTACCTGTCAACCCGATGCTAATGCCGCGATTGATGGTAGAAATGGTATTTTCATAATAATACTGCTGGATGGAGTCCAATCTGTGATGGCTACGCAAAAACAGGTCAAGGTCTCCGTCGTCGTCATAGTCTTCCCATACCATCTCGCGATTGATATTTTCAGAACCGAGGAAATTGAAGGAGGTATTTTTTGCAAAGGTACCGTCCTGGTTTTGTAAAAACAGGTAGTTCCCTTCCTCACCGGATAGCAGTATGTCCTTGCGACCATCGTTGTTGATATCTACGATACTGCTGGACCTTATGATCCCGTCTACCTCCAGTTTCCTGAATGGCGCATCATTGAATTCCAGGTCCTCATTGTAGTTGATGAAATTGCTCAAAAGCAGGTCCAGGTCTGAATCGTTGTCAATGTCTGCCCACTCCGGGTCTCTGGCCTGATTGGACGAATTACCAGATTCGACATCAAGATTTTTTGATACTGCCCTAAACTCTTCTCCGTTCCAGTCTATGAATACAGAAAAACGATCACGGTCTCTTGAATAAATCTCCATGTCACCATCGTTGTCGTAGTCTCCGATGGCGGCTGCTATGGTACGTCCATAAAATGCCGGAGTCACTTGTTGGCACTCAAGGCGTCCTGTTACATCAGTAAAGCAGAAATGATCAACCTGTGTAGTGCTCCTGGAGTTGGCATAGTAATCAAGGATACCGTCTTTGTTGAAATCTGCCACATAAATCTCATCAGCCAGGATGGGGAGACCTTCACCATAGGGTTCCTCCAGGTAAGTGCCGTCTGTCTGTGCAATAAAGTAGGTTCCGGTATTGGTGAAGTAGTCTGCAAGTCCATCATTGTTCATGTCAATCCAGTGGACACCACCGAGAAAGCCCTGATCCTCCAGAACGATGGAAGACAAGTCCTTGAGTTCAAGGAATGGGGAGACAGCGATGACATTGGATGTATCCACGCAATTGAATCCATCGCGTATCACTACCGAATAAAAACCATCACGATCAGTCAAATAAATCGTATTGTTGGCACCGGAAATGGGCGCATCATTCAGTAGCCACTGGTATTGGTAATCGGCTCCGGTATTGGCTGTAAGCGTAGGAAACTGAATGTCCGCGGCATCCGGCTGATCTGTGGCAATGACAGCTTCCAGTGTGCAGGGAGGAAATGTGGTAGCGGTAGTAACATTGGAATAGATGGATGCGCCAGCAGCATTGAAACTGTAAAAACGGTAATAGTATTGCGTATTGGGTGAAAGCCCTCTGTCGCGGTATCGGGTATAGGCCCTTGCTACCGTGTCCACTACCTCAAATGCCACATTGTCAGGTGATCGTTCGATGACAAATCCCAGCTCGGTATGATCTGTATCTGTCCATTCCAAACTGATGGCATGCGGAGAAAAAGTAGACGATGAGATACTGTCTGCCATTGTAGGTACTTCCTCAGGATCAGGCTCCGTAACTTCCAATCGTTGATTGACATCGATGTTGGTCCCTTTCCAGACAATCCCCGAGGTCCACCTGATTTCAACGGAATCAACCCTGGTGGCATCACCCAACCCAAAGTGCTGAATCAAACTATTTTGCTCGCCTTCGTTCTTTGACAATACTTCACGGTATTGGACCGTAGGTTCCCCATCGATGGTGGCCCATACCTTCATCTTTGTGTTAATACCCAAAGAATTTGACACATTGCCCCTAACAGCCACCTGTAGCCAGTTCCTCTCTGTAGTCTTGTTGAGGAAAACTCCATTGATCACTCTGCCTATGTAGGGATCCAGTTTACCGTCTTTGTTGAAGTCTCCCCAGGTGATGGAATGTCCAAACGCGAGACCTGAAGGGTTGAATAGCAGACTGTCAAAACTTTGAACCTTGGAAAAGCCTCCGCCTTTGTTGTTTTTAAATAGCTGATGGCTTTTACTGGCACTGGAAATGATGATATCGAGCCAGCCGTCATTATCATAATCGGCCGCAGCCGCTCCAGCCAGTTGCCCCCTTGTATCCAGCGGCATCTCTGAGTAGGTGCCATCCCCCTTGTTGATGTAAAGCATGCTATGGCCAAGATAGGTGAATACGTAAAAGTCTATGAGACCATCGTTGTTGAAGTCTGCCCAAACACTGTTATTGATGGTAAAACTCTGCCCGTAGCGCAAATTTCTGTTCCTTTCAAACTGCGCATTACCCTTGTTAGTATAAATTTCCACACTATGATTTGCATCAATGACAATGTCGGTAAGATGGTCATGATTATAGTCCACCAAAGTGAAACTAAAACCCCGGCCATTAGGCACTCCGGAGGAAGTCGACCGAACGAAATTTCCGTTCTCATTCATGTAAAGATACCTACCATCAGAGTTGACTCCTGAGGCGATCAGGTCCAGCAATCCATCACCGTCAAGGTCACCGACAGATGGATGTCTGATGATCCGATTTTCTATCAAGGTGTCAAATACACCATCGGAATAACCCATTTCAATCTTTCCGGCACCCGCGCGATCCCATCGATCATCGTTATTGAAATCTGTGATGAGAAAATCCAGGTCCTGAGCTACCAATGGAGCTTTTGTCACACGCTCTCCTCCATTGTTCAAGTAAGAAAACCGGGAGATCACGTCCTCATATCCATCCTGGTCCAAATCAATCCAGGCAGACTGGTATTGGTTGGCGGTATGACCGGCGTATAGTGTATCAAACTGCACTTCTTCGAAACCCAAAGGAACATCAATCCCGGCTGTTTCCGAAAAGGATAGACATTCAACACTGTTCTTCAATACGAGCTGATAATTGTATTTGCGGCCCTCCAACACCTCGGTGTCAGCGTAGGAAGTGGACGATACGAGGGTATCCAACAATTTCACGGTGCCGTTGATGGATCTTTCCAGGTACAGGGTATCAGTCTCTATAAAATCATAAGACCAACTCACCGTGATGGAATCGAATCCATGCCGGATAACTTCCGTGATCACGGGCGGTTCCAGTCCATCTATGAATACCGTTGCGGTTTGGTCCAAAGGGTATTCACCACATTCACTGGAAACAGATAACAACGAAACCTCATAAGTACCAAGTGTCTGAACAGGAATGTGGTCAGTTGGCTCATGCAGGTTTTCACGTACAAATGTATTTCCGCCCATCTCATAACTGTAGGACCATGGCAGGTAGCGCCCTGTGTAATTGACCACAAGGCCTGCTGAATCGGAGATGCAGGCGGATAATTCATTTTCTTCAAACGCAGTTTGGCTGGCATTGGAAACAAGCAGTTCAAATGAAGGAGCCTCCGTCAACTCCTTTTCACCCGTGATATCACTCACTGAAAGGATTTCATAAGTAACGTCTTCTGCTGCCACTACTTCAAAAACAAAGGGATTGGCGGTTACCTCCTGATAAACCGTGGTCTCGGCACCATCTGTGACGGTTACCTCCCAAGGCTCACAGCCATCCAGTGTAATCGCGACCGGATAGCTGTCTCCCATGCAAACGGTATCCGATGACACTGCAAATTGCGCATCCAATGATAGATTCTTCAAAAATCTTGCAGCATTCGATTCAAAGGCAATCCGGCGCCTGCGGTCTCGCACCTGGATCCATCTGGGGAAACTATTTTCTGTAGGAAATACCTCAAAGGTGGTGTCTGAGGCATGGATGAACAAGTCCTGTTGGTTTCCGTCAATGTCTCTGTAGCTGACCGTCCAGGGAGACAAGCCGGTAAAACTCATCGACAGGTCTACTGCATCTCCAGGGCAAAATTCAGCATAACCACTGATCAATGCGGTGATATCAGGGGTGCCATCCAGCGCAGCTACAAAAGAAAAACTGGCAAAACCTGCTGTGTAGATAAAACCATCACGGATGTCCAGGGCATTGTAGTAAAAAGAGCCTGCTCCTGCGTTGTGCGCCTCCTGCCAGGACAACCCACCATCCATCGTCACAATAATGCCTGCACCTCTATTGTTGGTGCCTACCGCGTAGCCGATGACTCCGTTGATGAACTGGATATCGTTGAGCCTGTAGGTAGAAAATGAGCGGTCATAAAAGGTAACACCACCGGTTTCAGTGATGTACAACTCGTTGTCTGCCAGTAAAAAGAAATTTGTTTCTGTCGCGACCTCCAGTTTGGGTCTGGTAGTCAATCTCCGATCCAGGTCCTGCATCATCACCCAGTTGGCTCCCCCATCAACTGTCTTATAAAGCTTCAGGTCTCTGGATACCATCACGATCACCTCTTCACTGATCATTTTAACAGAAGACAGGTCGATGGTCTCCTGGTAGAGGACCTGCCAGCTGTTTCCGCCGTCTACCGTCTTGAGCACCATGCCTAATGACGTGGCGATCACCCCTATTTGATCTGTCATGAAACTTTGGGAGACATAATTTCCAGAGGCACCTTCCACCGTAGTCACTTCCCAATCATCTCCGTTGTTGAGGGAGACGGCAAAAAGGACTTCTGAGTCCGTGCTGACACCAGTGGCGATGACCACCTCATTTTTAAATGCTATGGCATCGAACACAGCGTCTTCGATGGTCAAAACCGACCGAAAGCTGCTCCCTCCATCTTCCGATTTCATGATTTTTGCTTGCGTCGTGAGACCCTGCCGATAGTCCCCTGCCAGTAAAATCTGACGCTCACTAAGCACAGCCACATCATAGGCATTGGTAAACTCTGAAAACTGAGGGAATTGATCGTTCCACTGACCATGGGCGGAAAGTGCTATGAAAACACTTGTGACAGATAAAATAAGTCGTTTCAACATTTGTTTAAACTAAGAGGGTTGTATGGGTGTGGATGTTGTATAACAGAATATTCTTTCAGCCGAAAATTAATCATATTTCCAGAAATTATGTAAGATCTGGCAACATACTTCACTCATATTGATGCAATAGCCCAAAATCAAATGGTGTCCACAGGCAGGACTTTAATCCGCTCTCTTTAAAGCCTGCGTTGACCCAGGTATTGCAGGTTTTGAAACAGGAATAACTGCCCTGCGCTTTGTAGAAATCATCGATATAGGAATAGCCCTGATTTTTCAGTAGCTGCTTCCTGCCATTTTCATCTGTGACAAAAGTCTCTGAGATGTAGGCATTCAATTTTTTCAATTCCGACTCGCTGACTTTTATTTCTACCCAGTGTGCTCGCCTGGACCGGTGTCTGGTCACATGCATCAATGTCGTACTTTTTAAGAAGACCGCCTGAAAAGCATTGCCAAAGGTCAAATCTGCCCAGGTGCGTGTATTGAGGTAAAAGTTCTCATCACCCCATCCAAACGACAAGTACCTGTCTGAACTGCCATGGTTGATTCCAGCCAGCAAAGGCGCATCAACGTCGTTTATTGGTAGGACGATGTCCAGGTGAACACCATTGCTACTGAGAAATATAGATTTGTCGAAAACCTGGCTTTCTGAGGAACGGTTTATGGTAATGGCTGATAAAATGAGTGATCCGACGATGTACGTGACCGGAATTAATAAAATGTATAAAACCCATTTGAGTACTTTCTTGAATACCTGCACTGTCTGTCTCATTTTATGACCAGTTTCAAACCTACCGCTTTAACGTTTTCCTGTCCTTGATTACTTTGATGATTCGCTTTGGTTCAATCTTT
>ERZ1740068.761-NODE-761-length-13103-cov-25.873467_pt1 | contig 13103 bp, 10 predicted proteins | sample MGYA00581735_ERZ1740068 | MGnify/ENA primary metagenome ERZ1740068 (study PRJEB43018, sample SAMN04849740) | marine metagenome | isolation source: floating plastic debris | place: Pacific Ocean | collected 2008-08-30 | study: EMG produced TPA metagenomics... | reverse complement strand
CGGAGTCGTTGGCGTAGCCTCTGCGAAGCAGATAGTGCGGCCACTTTTCGCGACGACACCCAGGCTATCGGCGAGGCCGACGCTTCGCGAACGACTCCGCTCAGCCTTCAAAATCTCTCTTTTTCGAGAACTCAGGATCTTTGTGCAAGAGGTCTAAATCTACGGCGGCAAAAGCGGGCGCGGGCGTTTTTAGAGCGGCGCTGTACGTTCGGCGATCGCTCGATTTGCATCGCTACTCGAGTAAGGGCATTCGCGCGAAAAGACGGCACGAACGCCCCGATAAGTCACGTCACGCGGGCGGCGCTACGTCCCCGCCCGACGGATACCGCGCACGGTGACGATACTCGGCTCGCCTTCGTTGGCAGCGCGATCGACCGGACGCACAGCGTAAGTCCCCGGCGGCACGTCGGCACTGGTAGCCGTTGGCGGCAAGATGCGCTGGAGCGTCCATTTGTCGCCCGTCTGCTTGTAGAGCGTCAGCCCTTGCAGATCTTCGGAATAGTTCGGTTCCCAGCCGATGCGACCGGCTTCGATATTCGCGACCTCCACCGGGTCGGGCGCGATCGCGTCGAGCCACGGCATCGCCGGAGTTAGCGCCGGTGTCGGATAGATATAGCGACGGAAGTAGTCATTCACGCCATACCAGTCCTGCATAAACACCTTGAGGCTAAAGAAGATATTCCCCAGCGAGCCGTTGCGGACGACTCCGGGCTGACGGGAAATATCCACCTGACGCCAAAACTCACCCAGATCCCAATCGCGGTTATCGAGCTTGCTCAGGTAGTTACCGGCGTAAATGTGGCGATCGGCGGTGTTCTGACTCGTCCACCACTCCAGCAGACGCGGGTAACTCTGCTCGGTCTGTTCGATGCGCCAGTAGAGCTGCGGAGCCATATAGTCCACCCAACCCTCCTGTAGCCAGAGCTTCGGATCGGCGTAGATGCGCGCGTACTGATCCATGCCCTGAATCCCCGGCGGCTGACCGGGGCGGTAGATGCCGAACGGGCTAATGCCGAATTTGACGTTAGATTTCTCCGCCTTAATGCCGCGATAGAGCTTTTCGACCAGGACGTTAACGTTATTGCGCCGCCAGTTGTCGCGCGATAGCCGCCCGCCCGACTGGCGGTAGGCATTGTAGGTCGCGCCGTCGGGAAACTCGATGCCGTCTTTCGGATAGGGATAGAAGTAGTCATCGAGGTGAATGCCGTCCACGTCATAGCGGCGAGTCACGTCGAGAATGACGTCATAGGTGTGCTGCTGCACTTCTTCAGCGCCGGGGTCCATCCAGACCAAGTTGCCGTACTGGTAGGCGTACTGCGGGAAGCGGTTCGCCATGTTCTGCGGCGCGAGGCTGTAGTCGTCGCCGAGCTTGGCGCGGTAGGGATTGAACCAGGCGTGTAGCTCGATACCGCGCGCGTGGGCTTCCTCGATCGCGAATTCCAGCGGATCGAAGTACGGCGCGGGGGCGCGACCTTCACGACCCGTAAGCCAGTAGCTCCAGGGTTCGAGTTCGGAGGCGTAAAGCGCATCGCCGGTAGGGCGAACCTGCAACACCAGCGCGTTGAGGTTAAGCGACTTCATGCGATCGAGGATCGCGACCAGGTCGTCTTTTTGGCGGGCGACGCTTTGGCCCTGCGCCGACGGCCAGTCGATATTGACCACCGAAGCCGCCCAGACGCCGCGAAACTCGCGTTCGTGGAAGATCTCGCCGGGGTCGCCCATCATGGCGCGGACGCTGGAGACCGTCGCAAGCTGCGGCAGCAGCAGGCCGAGGACGAGCGCCAGGGCGATCGTCAGCCGACGCCAGCGCCCGGACAGCAACCGCGCGGGCGAGAACCGCCGCAGATCGCGCAGGCGGAATTGAATAATTTGCATCGTGTGTGAGGGTGCGAAACCGTTAAGCGCGGGGATCGCCCGGAACGAGAGCGATCCCCGCGTTTTGGGTAAATGTATTTCTGGTCTAAGACCGTAGCAGATCTACGTCATGGATCTACGGATCGGACGCGGCGCGATCGGGTAGAACTTGCCACGCGCGTGCCAGTTTATCGAGCGGCCACGAATCGGGATTGCTCTGAGTGTGGGGTCTCTGCGAAGCGATGAGAGATCTTGACCAAACGAGTGCTCGTGCTGCGTAGATCGCTCTATGACAAACAGAGAACGGACAAATCCCCAGGCGACCTGCCTGAGTATTTCTTACTAAGAGTTGATTTGCGATCGCGACCACTTTTCTCGAGTAACGGTATCGACTGATACTGCCTTTACGTCCGATCGTTCCTTAAAGTCCTATCTGATGCATAGAGTCTCGCGACTTTGGCTCGGCTTCAGTTAGTCAATCTTCATCTAAACTCGATCGAATCAATACAAAAGAGCATCTAGGGTTCCGGCTTGATTTGGTATCAAGTGTCTGGGTCGAGAGATGCCGTCAAGCTCTGTGTTCGGGCTTGATTCACGGAGGGATAAAAGCCCGGGAGGAGTTTTCAGCTAACCGCTGAGTAACTTTTCCTGGGCTTTTTGCATTCTGCGCTCAGCTTTGACGGTTATTCTGAGGAGGCTCGCTTCGTGGAAAACGCAGCTTTTTTCTACGGCATCATTGGCATCATTTGAGCAACATGACTTTGCGCTGCTGAACAGCCGAGTCAGTCCAAAAAGAAACTCGTACGATTGTCCTGCGTTCCCTGACTAGGTCGGTTTCTGATGCCCGAAGATTACGAATAGGAAAAGCATCAACGACGAAATATTTCCCCATCGGCAATATCTACACGCGATTCTGAAGAATTAAGACCACAATGAGTGAAGTTCCGAATAACCCAGCCGAACGTCCTAGCGAAGCATCCGAAGCGCTCGATCGCGAGCGGCAGCTTCCCCTGACGGGTTGGCAGCAAGAAGTCGATCGAGGATTGCAGTACGGCCTAGAAGCAGCAGAGAGCATTAACGATCGCACGATTTCGACCTTCTCGCGCGGGGAGCTGCCTCACTTCGCGGGTATTAACACCTTTATGAAAGCGCCCTACATAGAGGACGTAAATCGCGTTGGGGAATACGACGTTGCGATCGTTGGCGTGCCCCACGATAGCGGCACGACCTATCGCCCCGGCACGCGCTTCGGCCCTCAGGGAATCCGCCGCATCAGCGCGCTCTACACACCCTATAACTTTGAAATGGGCGTCGATTTACGTGAGTCGATAAAGCTATGCGATGTCGGTGATATTTTCACGATTCCGGCGAATAACGAAAAATCCTTCGACCAGATTTCTAAAGGCGTTTCGCATATTTTTAAATCGGGCGCGTTCCCGATTATTCTCGGCGGCGATCACTCGATCGGCTTTCCCACCGTGCGCGGCGTCTGTCGCCATTTGGGCGATAAAAAAGTGGGCATCATTCACTTCGATCGCCACGTCGATACCCAAGAAACCGACCTCGACGAACGGATGCACACCTGTCCCTGGTTTCACGCCACCAATATGGCCAATGCGCCTGCGAAAAACCTGGTGCAGTTGGGTATCGGCGGCTGGCAAGTGCCGCGCGAGGGCGTCAAGGTCTGCCGCGAGCGCGCAACTAATATCCTGACGGTCACGGACATTACTGAGATGGGTCTGGATGCCGCCGCCGATTTCGCCCTCGAGCGCGCCCTCGACGGCACGGACTGCGTCTACATCAGCTTCGATATCGACTGTATCGATGCGGGCTTCGTCCCCGGAACGGGCTGGCCGGAACCGGGCGGTTTGCTCCCGCGCGAGGCGCTGTACCTGCTCGGCAAGATCGTTCGCAGCGCGCCAGTTTGCGGCCTAGAAGTGGTGGAGGTGTCGCCGCCCTACGACGTCAGCGATATGACCTCGCTAATGGCGACGCGCGTCATTTGCGACACGATGGCGCATCTGGTGGTGTCGGGTCAGTTGCCGCGTAAAGAAAAACCGAGCTACGTCCACGAAGAAGAACAAGTGGTGGACGAGCCCTGGCAGTAGCAATGAAAACCTGACCGTAGGGGCGTAACGGCAGTGCGCCCGCGATATCGGTCGAACTTCACCGACTTCCAGGCGCATTGCCATGCGCCCCTACCAAAATCGAACGTCGTAAGAGGTGGCGATCGTGCATGAAACTGACATGACCAAAGCTCTAATTCTTACAGTCAAAGACTGGTGGGAGGAGCAAGATCCCCCACCGGAAATCGAGAAGGTGCATTTGATTGTCGGTCAGTTTACCTGCGTCGAGCCGGTGAGTTTGCAGTTTGCATTTGATGTCCAAACGCGCGACACGTTCCTCGATGGTGTCAAGCTGGAAATCGCCGAAAAGCCACTTATTGCCTATTGCGCGCACTGCCAAGCCGAATACCGACCTGAGATTGGTTTGCAGTACGCTTGCCCGACTTGCGGCAGACCGATGGAGGAGATCCGATCGGGGCGCGAACTGAAGATCGATCGCATCGAGTGTCGAGTGCCGAGCGCGCCGTCTTAGCGATGCTTCTGAGATTTCGCGCTGCCCCAAACCCATCGCTTTTTACCCGCAAATTCAAGCCGGAAGGCATCCAGCTAATTACCGACAAACAAGATGCATCAAACCTTTGACGCAGTGCTCGAACAAAATCTCCTCCACGCCAATCAGGACGGAGCCGACTGCAACCGCGCCCAGTTCGATGCTTGGGGGATTACCTGCTTTAACGTGATGAGCAGTCCCGGCGCGGGAAAAACGGCACTGCTCGGAGCGACGCTGGCAGAACTCAGCGAAGCGCATCGAATTGCCGTGATCGAAGGAGATATGACCACCCAGCTCGACGCCGATCGCCTGCGTCGCTGCGGCGTTCCGGTCATCGCGATTAACACTGGGCGATCGTGCCACCTCGACTCCAAGATGGTCGCAGGGGGCATTCACCAACTGAGCCACGAAACCGAACCCGAGAACCTCGATATCGTATTTGTCGAAAACGTGGGAAACCTAGTCTGTCCGGCGGAATTCGAGGTGGGAGAACATGCCAAAGTCGCACTGCTCAGCGTGACAGAAGGAGAAGATAAGCCGCTGAAATACCCAGTTATGTTCCGCGAAGCCGACTGTTTGCTCGTGACGAAGGTCGATTTAGCGCCCTACGTAGATGTAGACCTCGACGTCATTGAAGCGAATATTCGCCAGATCAACCCCAATGTTTGTGTGATTCCGATATCAGCGAAGACAAAAGCGGGGATGGAAACCTGGTTGAATTGGATTCGATCGCGCCTCAGAACGGCCCCTGTCGAAACGCCGCTTGCGGAATCGCCAGCAGCATCGACCTAAAGCCGACACCATCAGGGGCACGAGTGAATTTTGACACCGAATCACAGACACCGAACGACAAAAAACATCATGATGAAACGTCGCAATTGGCTTACGAGTTTCGGACTCTGCCTCGCGTCGCTAGTGCTCGCCGTAAGCTGCACGCGCCCCGCTCCGGACACCGCCGCTGACGCCCCCGATGCCAGCGGTGGAGATGCGCCGATCGTCATCGGCTACAGCAATTGGCCGGGTTGGTGGCCCTGGGCGATCGCCGAGGAAAAAGATCTGTTCGCTGCCAACGGCATCGCGGTCGAACTCAAATGGTTCGATAGCTATATCGCCTCAATGGAAGCCCTAGCCGCCGGTCAGCTCGACGGCAACAGCCAAACCCTCAACGACACGATTTCTTTCGCTGGGGAGGCCGTGAACGGTGAAGTGGCCGTTCTGGTCAACGACAACTCGGCGGGTAACGACAAAATTATCGTCACCGAAGACATCAACGAAGTCGCCGACCTCAAAGGCAAGCAGGTCGCCGTCGAAGAAGGTGTCGTCGATGACTTCTTGCTGGCCCTCGCGCTCGAGGAAGAGGGCATGAGCCGCGATGACGTGGAAATTGTCGGTATGGATACCGGCGATGCCGCCGCTGCATTTGCCAGCGGTCAAGTCGATGCCGTGGGCGCGTTCCCGCCGTTCTGGGCGATCGCCCTAGAGCGCGAAGGCAGCAAAGAGCTAATCTCGTCGGCAGACTTCCCCGGCGCGATTCCCGACCTGCTCGTCGTGACCCAAACGCTGATTGACGAGAAGCCCGATGTCGTCCAGGGCTTGATCGACACCTGGTTCGATATTCTCGCCTTTATGGAAGCGAATCCCGAAGAAGCAGACGCCATTATGGCCGAGCGCGCGGGCGTCGAACCCGAAGACTTCGAGCAGTTCAAAGAAGGCACGAAGATGTTCTCGATCGAGGACAACCTCAAAGCCTTTAGCCCCGGAGACACGATGGAGCATATGCCCTTTGCCGCCGAGAAAATGGCGGAATTCATGGTGGGCGTGGGCTTTATTCCCGAAGCACCGGAGCTGGGGCCGATCCTCAATGACACGTTTGTCAAAGCATATGCAGAGCAAGCGTCCTAAATCTCGGAGCTTACCAACTGGGTAAAGGCGATCGAGGATGAACGACTGTCGCGTAAGCGTTCCAACCGACTCGTTGAGATGCTTACGCTACAAAATGTCGCCCCGCCACCCCTTACCGTCAGGGGCGGAGTGGAGGAATTCTTCCCTCATCTCCGCCAGAAATTGCACATCGCTCGACGAAAAAGAGGACATCTCGGGGGCGTGCCGCTGCCAGCCTCCAGCTAGTCTCGATCTCTTCCTGGTTTCGTGTCCTCTTGCTTTTGGAGCTGTTGGAAATCATGTCACCCACGCCGCCCGCCTTATCAAAATTGCAGGCTCGCCAGCGCGATCGCGTCTTCTGGCGACTGGCGGAAGATATTCCCCAGCCGTTGACCTGGAAGTTAATGGTTATCTCGGCAGTTGTGCCGCTGCTGCTGTGGTGGCTGCTGGCGTCGTCGGGCTGGATCTCAGATAAATTCTTGCCCTCGCCGCCCGACGTGCTCGCAGCAATGGGAGACCTATGGGAGCGCGGCCTGCTAGTCCAAGACACCCGAGCGAGCATCGTCCGCGTCACCCTCGGCTTTGTACTCGCGGCGGTGGTGGCAACCCCGATCGGGATCTTAATGGCGGCTTTCGCCAGCATTCGCGCTTTGCTCGAACCGGCGATCGGGATTTTGCGCTACATGCCTGCCCCAGCTTTCGTACCGCTGCTGATTATCTATCTCGGCATCGACGAAGCTCCAAAAATCGCGCTGATTTTTATCGGGACGGTGTTTTTCAACACGCTGATGATTATGGACGCCGGGAAATTCGTCCCGAAGGCATTGATCGAAGCAACCTACACCCTCGGCGGCAGTCGCTGGCAAATCCTCCGTCAGGTCATCTGGCCGTACATTATCCCCAACGTGCTCGATATTTTTCGCGTGAATATGGCAGCTTCATGGAACTTGGTCGTGGTCGCCGAGCTGATCGCCGCTAGCGAGGGCCTGGGGAAACGCATCGAGCTAGCGCGCAAGTTCCTCAACACCGACGAGATTTTTGCCTGCTTGATCGTCCTGGGACTTATCGGCTTTTCGATCGATATGAGTTTCCGCGTTCTGATTCGCAAAACCTGCGCCTGGTCGCTAGATTCATAGCCGATTCCAGTGCCGAAATCAGTCCAACCCGGCCCGATCTGTCCTCTCTCCCTTCGACTTTTTTGCATGTCACTGGTTATCTCTCAACTCTGCAAGTGCTACTCCACGAGCAGCGGCTCGATCGAAGCGCTGCGAGACATTAACCTGCACGCCGAGCCGGGAGAATTTATCTGTGTCGTGGGCGCATCCGGATCGGGAAAATCGACGCTGCTAAGGCTGATTGCCGGTTTGGAGATGCCCACCTCCGGCGAGCTGGATCTCAACGGACGGGCGATCGTCGGGCCGGGAGCCGATCGCGGCATGGTCTTTCAGAGCTACACGCTCTACCCTTGGATGACGCTGCAAAAAAACGTCGAGTTCGGCCTCAGACTTCAAGGCGTTAACAGTAAAGAACGCCGCGATCGCGCGTCCTACTATCTCGATATCGTCGGGCTGGCGAGTTTCGCGCGCGCGTACCCCAAGGAACTGTCCGGCGGCATGAAGCAGCGCGTCGCGATCGCCCGAGCGCTGGCGACCCAGCCCGAAGTTCTGCTGATGGACGAGCCGTTCGGCGCGCTCGACGTTCAAACCCGAGAGATGATGCAGGAGTTCTTGTTGGAGGTCTGGCGACGGACGAACTGCACGATTTTGACCATCACTCACGACGTCCGTGAAGCCGTCTTTCTCGCGCAGCGCATCTACGTCCTCTCCGCCCATCCGGGAACGATCGACTGTGAGTTTCAAATCGATTTACCGCGCGATCGAACGGTTCTAATCGAGCGCGAGCCACAGTTTCAGTCCTACGTTGCGGCGATTCAGGATCGCTTGCGCGGCCTCTCGAAGACGACGGAGACCTCACCCATGCCAACGACCTCAAAAGCGAAGGCAGACGCGCACTGATCGTTTGAACTGGACGGGCAGTTTCGAGACTTGCCAGTGGGCGATATCCACCCTACGTAAAACGTCTATTTTTCGAGATTTCTCCTCGCAGATTGACGGCCGATCGTTCAAACATATTGCTTGAAAGCGGCTTCCCCGTTGAGAAAACAAGCCTTACACCACCCGCGACCAAACCCGTAGCGTCTTGTCCCAACTGCCCGTGACGATCGTGCGACCGTCGCGGCTTACGTCCAGACCGTGTACCGCCCCCAGGTGATCGCCCAGGGTGTCAAACGGCTTCTGCGTCCGCATCGACCACAGCTTGACGGTTTTGTCGCTGCTAGCGCTGACGAAGTGGCGGCCGTCTGGCAAAAACTTCACCGCGTTTACGTCCCACAAATGCCCCGTCAGCGTGCCGGTCAGCTCGCCGGTTTGCACGTCCCACGTGCGAATCGTCCGGTCTTTACTACCGCTGACGATCGTCTTGCCGTCGCGGCTGATATCCACCGACAGCACCGAATTCAGGTGGCCGGTCAGCGTATTGATCAGTGCCTTCGCCTCCACGTCCCAGAGATAGAGCTTATTGTCGAGGCCGCCGCTAACCAGGTAGCGCCCGTCGCCGGAGACTGCGATCGCCTTAATCGTGCCGGTCTTCGTCGCCAGAGTCGAAACCAGCCCACCCGGCTTAACGGCGTGGAGAATCGTGCTGCGGTCTTTGCTGCCGGAGGCCAGCGTCGCGCCGTCGGGGAAAAATGCCAGCGAGGTGACATCGCGCAGGTGTTCGTCGATCGAGCTGATATGGTCGCCAGTTTTCAGGTTCCAGAGGTGAACGATCGCATCGTCGCTCCCGGTCGCCAGCGACATCGAATTCGGCGCGATCGCCACGGCATTCACCGCCTTGCGGTGCTTCTGGAGCGTGTAGGCGTGGACGTTGTCGCGCAGATTCCAGACCTGAACGCTATTGTCCACGCAGCCGCCCACGGCCCACATGCCATTGTCGCTCAGCGCCACGGAGGTAATCACCGACGACGGCGTCTCGAACACGGCCATGCACTGCCAGGCGCTGTCGCGTCCGGTGGGCGGAACTTGAGAAATCGGCGCGATCGGCCGTCCCGATGGCGTGCGCGGGTTCGGCGTGCGGGTTTCGGCGGAGGTCGGTGCCGACGACGGCGTGCGGGAGCGGCCGCCGGTCGTCTGCGGGCGGCTGGCCGGAGGGCGCGATCGACCGGTGGAGCTGCTCGATCGCGGGGTCGCTGGCGGACGCGGCGCGGAGCTGGGAACGCTCGCCGCTGCGCCCGCTCGACTAGACGAACCGCCGGACACGCTGCGCTGGGAGCCTCGCGCGGCCTGAGCTTGGGTGGCTTGGGCCTTTTTCGCCCGTCCGGGGGCCTTAAAGTCGCGAATGATTTCGTCGATACTCTGGTAGCGATCGGCGACCATATCCCGCGTCATCTTCTCGAGGATATAAGCCAAACGCGGCGAAATCGACTGGCCGCGTTTGGCCAAAATCTCCTTCCAGCGCCAGCCGTGGAGCGGGTCGAACAGCGAGTCCGGTCGCGTTTTGGTCAGCAGGTGCAAGCAGGTGACGCCGAGGCTGTAAATATCGCTAGCGGGGTACGCCTGACCGCTGCGAAGCTGCTCGATCGGCGCGTAGCCCACCGTGCCCACCTTCGTTCCCGGCTGGGCCATCGCCGTATGCGAAAGTTGCTTGGCCACGCCAAAATCAATTAGCACCAGGCGATCGTCGCGCCGCCGCCGCAAGATATTAACGGGCGTTATGTCGCGGTGGACGACATTGTGGTGGTGGACGAACTTGAGGATCGGCAGAAGCTGGACGAGAACTTGCTTGACCTGCTGCTCGCTAAATGGCCCCTCGCGATCCATCTCGTGCCAGAGGGTTTCGCCGTCGATATATTCCTGCACCAGAAACATCTGGGCATCTTGCTCGAAGAAAGCCAGCAGCGTCGGAATCTGCGGGTGTTCGCCCAGCTTTGAGAGCTGCGTCGCCTCCTGAAAAAACAGGTCGATCATCTTATCGAGCGTTTCCTTGGCGATCTCCGTGCCTGAAGATTGTGGCAGGAGCTGCTTGATCGCGCAGGGCGTGTCGAGCCGATCTTCATCGACGGCCAGATAGGTGCGTCCGAACCCACCCTGGGCGAGCGCTTCGATCGGGCGATAGCGATTGCGAAGACGCAACTGAGAGCCGCAGCTCTGACAATGGCTCGCGCCGTCGAGGTTACGCGGGGCTTTGCAGTCGGGATTGAGGCAGAGAATCATGGTGACGCACTGGAAGGCGCGAGTCGGCGAGCGAGATCGAGAAGTCTGGCGCGAGCGGCGTCACGCATTGGAGCCAAAGTCGCGAAGGCGGCAAAGGCAACACGGGCGCGATCTGTACATTGTATAGAACGTATGGAACGCATATTAAAGAATGCGCTTACGGCCATATCGTACGCGCGGTGCAGGCCATTGGCACGGGTTTTTAGCGCTGGTCGGGCACTCGAAATCGGGCGGCCTGGAGCGTCGCAGCGAGCGTCGTAGCGGCAGCGTCCGAGAACTCAGCCGCGCGATCGGATAGTCTGAAACCACGACCGATCGCGACGGAGCCCTGGCGGGTTGTTTACTCATTGTGCCTCATTCCCCCACGCGACATCTCACTCGGTTTTGGGCGGCGATGGCCAGCACGCCTCGGCTGTTGCGGCTCGTGTGGCAAGCGGCTCCCGCACTATGTGGTGCAGTGGCACTGATTACACTACTGCGATCGACACTTCCGGCAGTTCAGTTATACGTTACCAAACTCATCGTGGATGCCATTTTGGCCAACGCGGGCGCGGTCGCGATCGATTGGCGGTCGCTAGCGCTGCTGCTGGGTTTGCGTCTGGGCCTGAGCCTACTCTCGGAGGGTTCCAATCAGGCCAATTCCTACGCGTTACAAATCCTTAAGGATCGCTTCTCGCTCTATGCCAACCGCCGCCTGCTCGATCGCGCCGTTCGCCTCGACCTGAGCCATTACGAGCGCGCCGAGTTCCACGACATCCTCGAGCGCGCCCAGCAGAGCGGCAGCGACTATCCCGTTCGGGCGATCGGCACCCTGGCCGGAGCGATCGGCAACCTCTTCAGCTTCATCGGCCTGCTGGTGCTGCTGCTGGGCTTCAGTCCGGCGATTACGCTGCTGCTGCTAGCCAGCTCCATCCCTGCTCTCTGGGCCAGTGTCAACTTCTCCGGGCGGCGCTTCTGGCTGGCGCGGAAGCAAACCCAGTCCGGGCGACTGGCCACCTACCTACAAGAAGTCCTCACCCAAAACGCCTTCGCCAAAGAAGTGCGGCTATTCGGCCTCGGCGACCACCTGCTCGGACGCTGGCAGGCGATCCGCCGCCAGTTTAATCGCGAGTCGGCCCAGCTCTCCGGGCGCTACGCGATGGTGCGCGGCGCGGCGGGCGCAGTGGCCAACTTGGGCTACTACAGCGCCTACGCCTGGGCGGCGGTGCGGGCCGTGCAGGGCGCGATCTCCCTTGGAGACTTCACCATGTACACCGGCGCGTTCTACCAGGCTCAAAGCCGCTTGCAGCATTTGCTCCAGGGCATTTCCGACACCTACGAGCAAAACCTCTTCATCGCGCAGTATTTCGAGTTTCTCAACCTAGAGCCGCAGATTGTCTCGCGCGATCGCGTCCGCTCCTTCCCCAACCCGATCGCGCGCGGTCTAGAGCTGCGCGACGTTACCTTTACCTATCCCGGAGCCGCCGCCGCCACTCTCCAGGGGCTCAACCTCCGTGTCGCACCGAACGAAAATATCGCCCTGGTCGGCATTAACGGCGCGGGCAAAACCACCCTGCTCAAGCTGCTTACGCGCCTCTACGATGTCGATTCCGGCGAGATAACCATCGACGGCATTCCGATCGCCCACTTCGATCTCGAGGAGCTGCGGCGCAACATCGGCGTTATCTTCCAAGACTTCGCCCGCTACAGCCTCAGCGCCCGCGACAATATCGGCTTCGGCGATGTCGATCGCCTCCAAGACGACGATCGCCTCCAGCGCGCCACAGACGACGGCGGCGCACGCGAGACGATCGCCAACCTGCCGGACGGGTTCGACACGCAGCTCGGCAAAATCTTCGATGGTGGCACCGACCTCTCGGGCGGGCAGTGGCAAAAAATCGGCACGGCGCGAGCGTTTATGAGTTCGGCTCCGATCTCGATCCTGGACGAGCCGACAGCGGCGCTGGACGCGATCGCGGAGGCCGACTTGTTCCGACGGTTCCGCGAACTGACGCAGGGACGGATGACGTTTTTCGTCAGTCACCGCTTTTCGACGGTGCGAATGGCCGATCGGATTGTCGTGCTTGAAAATTCCCAGATTCGAGAGGTGGGGACACATTCGGAGCTGATGGCGGCAGAGGGGCTTTACGCGCGGATGTTTCGGTTGCAGGCGTCGAGTTACACGGATGGAGATGCGATGGTGTAGCGCAGAAGTTTCTTCTCGCTTCATTGCACTTCTTTTTCCTTCATCTCTATATGTCTGCCCAGTCTCTGTCTCGGGTTGTGCCTTCCTGTCTTCCCGAGACAGATCTCTCGGTGCTGTTGTCAGCAGTTCCGATGGTCTTCAATAACGAGCTGCTCGCCACCCTTAACGGCGTCACCAGCCTCAGCGCCAGCACTTTTGTGGGCTCCTAGCCCGATCGCGAGCCTTCGGGCAATTTTCACGGTCTTATACCAAATCCGACTTAGTGAAGAGCGTTAGAGCGATGTGTAGGCCACCAG
>ERZ1740068.760-NODE-760-length-13110-cov-11.957641_pt1 | contig 13110 bp, 15 predicted proteins | sample MGYA00581735_ERZ1740068 | MGnify/ENA primary metagenome ERZ1740068 (study PRJEB43018, sample SAMN04849740) | marine metagenome | isolation source: floating plastic debris | place: Pacific Ocean | collected 2008-08-30 | study: EMG produced TPA metagenomics... | reverse complement strand
ATTCAGATGCAGTTTGACCTACCCTAATAGTCACAGGGGCTGAGTAGTAGTTCGTTTAAGCCCTGTGATCAAGGCGGTTGGAGTTACAAGCTTCTAACTCCGACCGCCTTGATCACAGGGCTTAAACGAACTACTACACAGCCCCTGTGCTAATAGTTAATCACTGCAGTGTGAACACAAGAAAGATTGCTCTGTCTGAAGACCTTTTCCTACACTTTGTCTCATGAAATTATAGCTTTATCAAAATTTGAGTTTCATTTTTTAGATAATACTCGGCTAAGCAGGATGGACGGGTGTTTAAAAGAAGAACTTGAGAAGTTCGCTGCTGGAATGGGTTTGGATATACACTCACGAGAGTTTGCATGTGCCATGGATAAACAAGATCCACATCATCATCTCAGGCAAATGTTTTTTTACCCAAAGATGAAGGAACTTCCACATGGTCAGTATTCGGTAAACCCAACTAAAATTCAGCTGCCCAATGTTAGTTGTTAGTCAAGCCAGTACGTGGTATCCATGTTATCTGAGGCTGTGGCCACTGTATAAAAGCTATGTTAAATCTGTCATGTTCTTAGGAGTTCAAAATCAATTTTCATTCACCCAAAGCAAAACTTGCTTTGTAGTTGTACCCATAGAGATGACATTACAAACTAGATTTGATAAGTTTATCTGTATTTATTCACCACAGTGGACTTGAGCATAGTGGATCCGGAAGAAGAATGTATTTATTTCTGTGGGAACAGCCTCGGCTTGTGTGCCAAGGAAAGCAGGGATCTAGTCAACAAAACGATGGACGATTGGTCAAAGTTGTGAGTTTTGTCAGTGAAATAATAAACCCAAGTTGGCCCAAGTCATAGACCATAACAGCACCATGAAAAATATGAACTGCAATTGTGACGGGGTACATTATGAATCTGCTGAAAAAATTATGCAGGGGTGTGTATTTTTTGGGTGTTTTCCAGTTTCAGTTATGCTGTGTAATAACCTTGTTTCAGAGGTGGCCTGTGCTGCGTGATGAAATGTTCTGAAATAGATCCGATGTCAATCATTGTGCGTGATTATTGCTGTATTATTCATCACCGGTAAAGTGTGTAAATTCATATAGGCCTGCCCTTGAAAAAATAGCAAAGGTAACCTGTATCTTTGGAATGGTATAATATAATTACGAGCAAATCTTAGATTGTTAGACTTCGTGTTCGACAAATGTTCCATCTGAAACAAGGTTCTTGTGTATGCAAATTGTACGTTTTCAGTGGCGTTTATGGACATCTGATTGGAGAAGTTCCATGGGAAGCTGCGGATTTCTGTGTAGATGAACAAGTTGCAACTCTTGTAGGTGAGTCTCATTTAAGTGGTTTGGTAGTGTGTGTAAGTAGACAATATCAAACAAAAATCATTCACAGACTTGATATCGAAGAATACTGTAATTATTCTGTTTGTCACAGTCTTAAAACTTCGGAAAAAGGCTTGTGGATTATGAATTTTCCTACAACAGGAATATCATTCCCAGGAAAAAACTTAGTAGTGACATATTTAAACTAAATAACCTTACACACACATTTTTCGCTGGGATGGCAAATGATGGAAAGAAGCTAAATGTTTTTTTCATGTGATACGTGGTATTATATGATAATTGTAAAAGTCCTAAGTACATGTAATACAGTAGCTTATTTACTTAGCAAGCTCCAAACCGTCTGCAAGTTAACATTTCTGGATGTAGTGTATGTAAAATAATTGGTTTGGATTGGACAGATGCATCTCATTTTTTGGGGATGATGAACTTTAGGATTCATTATTTCAGGTGCAAAACGTGAGGAAGTAGCTGTGATGAATGGCCTTACTGTGAACTTACATATTCTTATGGTAAGAGACTAGAACGTGCTACTCAAATCTTATATCACGTCATCTCAAGCATTTTTGGCCATATAATGTATTTTGAATTATCTGTTTGATTTGATATTTATGATGTCAAGTTTGACAGAGGAATTTGACAATGATGCTTGGTAATTGGATACTTGTTGCTGTTGCGTTGCGGATCTTCAATTACACCTGATTATTGACCCTTTCTCTCTTAAGCCAGAATAGACCACATATCAGCTTTTGATCGGGTTATCCCTTGCTCATTACCTCCTTAGTGTACGTGGGTTGGTTCTTCCGTGTCATCTCACAAAGCCAGAGCGTCTGATTAGCATAAATTTCTCCTCTTTTCTAAGAATCTTCTGCAAACTTCACTTGGCAAAGATATTTCATAGGTCATAATTAGCGACACTTTTGACAGCAATCCATTCTACATAGATATAATGCTGTACAATAAGCTGTTTTCTGAACACCCTTGTCTGCCTACCTTTGCAGTGAGGTGTATATGTGAGTAAGCCTCCCATGTTTGATTGTATTTCACCCAGGGATTCTACGTTAATATTACGGTTGTGGCTTTGTGTTGTTTGTGTAGTATTCACTGAAGGTTGTAATAAACCTAGAGCACTGTAAATATAGAGAACCTGCTGGGTATGTCAGGGTAGAATTTTTTGTATAGTCTTACCTGTTAACCTGCCCGATCAGCAGAGGGCTCACGTCAGATACAGAGTGAATTGTGCTAGCTTGTTGACGGGCTAGCTTCTCCACTGGATGAATTAAGGTGGTGAAGTGTATGTAATGTATGTGAAGGGAACTGCATATACATAGATGCTCACCAAATGCTTATTCTAATGCATTACTCTCTCTTAATACATGTAGCCTATTAACAGCAGTCCTCAATTTATTTCTCCACCGCGGCAGATACTTTAGTTGCTCTGAGCTGAGCCTCCAGCACTTCATTTATAGATGTATGATGTGGGATTGTCTGTCTGGCATTACTACAGTATTTATACATTCTACATACACAGACAGACAGAGACGGCAGAGAACCACATATGTGGCAAAGTAATAAGGGGCCGAAGGTCACTATGGCCAGCTGTCTCCCCTTGTTTTCATATTAAATGTGGTTTGTAGGTGTCTGGGCGCTAAACTTGTTTGCTGTTTGTGTTTTTATTTTGATTGCCTGTGAAAGTCAAAAGCTATACCAAAAATGACATAAATAAGCCATAAATGTCCAGATTAATCATTGTTTCAGCTGTCATTTTACCAACCAACAAAGACAAGACATAAAATATTACTGGAGTCTAAGGCCTTTCCATCTGATCATGTAAGTTGCAAGACCAGAATGTCAGCCAAACCAAAACATATTTTGATGCTTACAGCTTACATTCATGTATTTGTGATAAACTGTACAGTTTAACTTGTGAGACCAGTTATGGATGAGCTAATAAACACCAGTCGTTGTAGTAGACGCTTCCTGTTTGCATTGAAAGCTAGTCACGGATCTATTCCATCATTGGTACACCTGCTTTTTCTGGCAGCTGCACTGATTCATCACTGTCATTTCGTTCATGTCGTCATCAGCCCGGTGTATACTCAGTGTGACGAAACGATGACATAATTATGACACAATTATAATAAAAGAAGATGAAAACCGAGAATTGCACTTAAAAAATCTGCTCAAAATTATCCACAGTTGAAGATTTACTCATATATTCAGATTTAGTCATATACTATACTATAATACTTGAGACATGTTTCATAAAAGATTTACATCCATAAAATCTATTATTTAGTCTTTTCATTTTCAGTACGCCGTTGAATCACAAATTAAGTTACAAGGGTTTGAACCGGAAACAAGCATGCTCTCTGTCTCACCGCGTGAGGTAGGTCTGCTTCCTGCAGCGATCAGCGGTCATGGCTTTGATCAAAGCTGAGATATGTAAAGCACTAAAAGTGTCCAGGTTCCACTGTCTGTGGAGGTTATTTGATGTGTAGGCCTAGTTCTAAAGATCAGAGTTGTTTTTTTTTTTGAAATGATATCTGATGTTTCATTTTTTGCATTTTTCTAATTTAATTAGTCTACCACATTCAGCATGCTAATGTGAGTAAATAGGCTTTGCTGTCATTGACTCGTTTTCCTGTGCCAGGCCAGGCAATCTTGTTCTTTTTCTCGTGGTAGGCTGTTTGATGTTTCTGATTTCAGGGCAGTGAAACCCTGGAGATGAGTGATATTTTAAACTGTATTGAAGATGAAGGCGAATCAATAGCTTTAATAATGCTTAGTGGGGTACAATACTATACTGGTCAGAGGTTTGACATGCAAGCTATCACCACAGCTGCTCAAAAAAAGGTGCGCCACTTTTTCTCACCTGGCTTCTTTACTTTCTGTATTGTGTTTCTGAATAAAATATGGTATTTTCATTGCAGAGGGGGATTTGATATTGATGATATTCATGTTCGATTTATTCTTTCTTTACAGGGAATAATGGTTGGATTTGATCTAGCACATGCTGTTGGAAACGTTCCCCTAAAACTTCATGACTGGGGCGTTGATTTCGCGTGTTGGTGTTCATATAAGGTATATTTATTAGCTTTATAAATGTAAGCACTATTGAGACCTATCCATCATGGCCATTGCAATGTTACATTGCCATTTTAGCTATAAGTACTGGAGTTATTGAGTTGTGCACATAGGGTATGCAACTCCTAATTCTGTTATCATGTTTCCCATCCTGTCACAAACCCTGGTGTCTCCTGATATATGTGTGTGAAGCGACAGCATGTAAATATCTATGAGTATTATCATGGTACTGAAGAGTTAATGTAACATAGTGCGTACATTTACCAGTCACAAACATGTAACGGTCCGCAATGCTTTCAGTATCTATGTGGTGGAGCTGGTTGTTTAGCTGGAGCTTTTTTGCATGAGAAACACATGCATACAATCAAACCTAAACTGCATGGCTGGTGGGGTCACAACAGGGAAACAAGATTTCAAATGGATAACAGTGAGTATATGAAACTTTGCCTGCTGTAAAATAGTATGACATGTGGATATTGTCATTCGGTAATCTATATGTAGTTTATAGAGTCAAATTAATCATTCTTCTCCATGATGCTATTTTTTCTCAAAATAACTATAATAGCTATAACTATAGTGTAATTATTGCCATCATGATAGCCCTAAATATTTTTGACACTGCTTCGATGGATTTTCTAATCTCACATATGGTTGGATATAAATATATGTATGTGTCATATAACATATTAATAATGTAAATAGTACATACATAATGTATGCACGTGTTATAGATATGGATTTGATACCTGGGATTAGGGGTTACAGGCTGAGTAATCCTGCCGGACTTGATTGCGCTTCTCTCAAAGGTGCTCTCAATGTAAGTGTTGCCATTTGTAGCTACATAATTTTGCTTCTTTCTGTAATTATATGTAGTACATGTATACGTTTTCCTTATCTGGAAAATTATATTCTTCACAGCATAATAGCGATATTCGTCGCATATTGAATTTGTAAAAATAATTTAATATTTCCATAGATGATGGGCATTTGTCCTCATTAGTTGTATTTTGAACGTCTGAGTTGTGTGATTGGCAACTGCCATGACGTTGTGGTCATCCAAATTTTTACTATGTATTCTGTGGTTTTAGGTGTACAGTAAAACAACGATGGAAGAGCTGAATGTCAAATCTCGACTTTTGACTGGATATCTTGAATATCTTATAAGGTCTCACTTTAGCAAAGACAGCGGTAGTGATCCATATATAGACATTTTTACTCCGTCTGACCCCAGCCAGAGAGGCTGTCAGCTTTCCTTGTGCTTCTCCATCAATGTATCGACTATATTCTCTTATCTCACTAAACATGGAATTGTGGTAAGTTTGTTTTCGCAAGTGAACCATGGATGGACTATGGATGTTAACTTAGTTTTAATAGTATAACCTTAAATTTGTAACATATACTACAACACATCTATCTATGTATGTTACTGAGCTTACAAAGTCACCTGAGCATTACAAAGTCATCTGGGATGGCAGATAAAAAAAGCTTATGATTATTAGGGAAAGTCAAAAACAGCTGATAGGTGCTCATCGTGGCCTTTACCTGAGTAGCACGTTCACGGCCTCTTCAACCTGGTGCTTTATTTGACAGTGTGATGAAAGAATGCCTCGAGTGATACGAGTTGCTCCCAAACACATCTACAATTCCTTTGAGGATGTGTACCGCTTCATTCAGACATTACAAGAAATAATGAGCAAACTTTCTTCTTCTCAAGTTGTGCAGACCAGCTGCAGTGGGTAATGTAAACCTCAACTTCATCCACTCATTATATATTTAGCCGAAAAGAGCCAGGAGCTGGCTAGTTTTATATAGAGAGAATTTGTATGGAGGTGGCAAGCAGGCAATCATCACTATAAAAACTTATCTAGACAATTTTGTACAATTTTATAACACTTAAAATATTTAAGGTTGTTATTTATGATCCTTTTTTGATATTTGACACTTTCCTTTGATCGCAGGTTTGTGATGCATTCAGTGTTTTCCTTGCATAATGGCAGCTAATTATTACCAGGTACTGTAGCTTTGATCGGACCATTGCCAAAAATTCCATTGAGGCCAAATGTGTTCTCTTGAACTCTTTGTATGTGCCAAAGTAAATTTTATCTGATTCACTAAACTTGGTGATTGTTAAACAAATTTCTCTTTCGAAGACCTTACTAATGTTAGTAAATTTTATAATTCATAACATACTTTATGGTTTCAAAAATACGTTTTGCAGCTGCTGTACAATACAATAATGTTCAGAGTTACCAAAACCATAATCAGTGGGTGGATTTGGACATTGAATTACAAATTAATAGTCTCTTAGTGAAATTATTATACCCACCACAGTGTTCAATAAACAATATCTATGTGTAATTATTCTTCTAAATTACTGTACCCTCCATCCGCATACGAGTCAGAGAACAACGATCTATCCCTGGCGTTTTTACTGTTTGTGTATCTGAATGATGGCCTGCCTGTTGGGATTGGTGGTAATTTCCTCAGCTTCCGTTTAGCCAGCGAAGCCATAGCTAACTGTCTGTTTTGTTGATTGCTACGCTGGGCGTAGTTTGTTTGTCTTAGCAGTGCGACAGTTTTACGTTTTTGCTGTAGCATCACCTCGTGAGACTTGTGGACATCAGACAGCAGGTGATTGTACTCATCTTCTATGCTTTCCTGAGTGTTTATCATCTCTGGTTCATCCTGATCTTCATCTATGGAGTCCAGAGCTGGTCTTGTGATCTTCATTCTCTTAGCTTTACGAGGTCGAGCTCTACCGTTACCGAGTGGTATCAGTTTTTTCTTCGGTGGTTCTGGTTCCTGCAGCTCCTCCTCTTCCTCCTCTTCTGGTTCTGGAGGAGGGATGGTTATTGTTACTGTGATATGCTTCACTTTCACTGGTTCCTCATCTCCCACCTGTTTGAAATATGTTATAAAAGCTTTATTGGTAATTGTCGAAGGGCCTGCCTTATATTGCCTATACTACGGAAAAGCCCTTGTAAATATTTCCCAAACCCTCTATTTCTACATTTTACATAGTTGTTAGTTGTAAATAGCTCGAATTGCAGCCTCAACGCAGTCAATGTGAGTTTCGATGTTGAAAATATATTTTTTATTGTAAATTGTGGATAAAAAGATGTTAATGGTTAGCCAAATAATTGTTAACTGGTTGAGTGGTGTGCATTACCAAGTGTGTAAGGGGTTAGGGTTTGCAAGTGTAGACTTAGCCAGGTTGGGAATTATATGAAGAGTATCAGCCCTGGTGTTGATGTGTGCATAAGAAATCACTGTTCTAGTCAAAGACTGCTGATAAAACAGAAGTGATGAACACTTAATTGAGTTATAAATGTTTTTATGATGATGATGTGGTAATCGATGATCTTAGTATATCTCCTAGTACTTGTACAAAATTTTTAGGTGTTTTTATTGACAATAAGCTTTCTTTTAATCAACATGTGGATTCATTGATTACGAAATGTAATTCAAGAGTTTTTCTAATGCGCAAACGAAGAACTATTGGGCTTGATGTGCAAAGGCTGAAAACTTTTTATTCCAGTAATATTAGGTCTGTCATTAGCTATGCAGCACAGGCTTGGTTTTCTTCCTTAGGTGAGCACAATAGAGAGCGTTTAGAGAAAATTCAGCGATCATGCACTAAAATTATGCTTCCCGAATCCAAATATCCTGACAGATTAGCTATCCTAAATATGACTATGCTGTCTGATTTTTTATTTGAGCTTTCTTGGACACATTTTAACAAGATAAGACATGACAGACAGACCAGTTTTTAATAAGAATAGAACGTCTTCCCGTGGGCAATGTGTATTCCGACCAAAGAAATGTGGAACTGAGAATAGGTCACGTAGTTTTTTCCAATTTTTTATGAGTTACACTGATAATGGTTTTATGTATAAGAGATAAAAATTTTTAGTCACATTTTTACAGAGCTCAACAGCATTCGTTATCGTCTCCACTGGAGTATGCAGAATGTTAATAAAAATCGACCAATCAATCATTCTATACCCCAAAGGATTCTGATCAATGGCTGCCATTTAGCTTGACTTGATCTTTAGGCCACACCATTATAACAACATCTAGATGGCAAGCCCTCCAAGTTGAGTCGGGACCATAAAATGAAGCACCAGCCTACAGCCTGCATAATTTTGTACATAAAACATAAGTAGATACCTGGTAGAACTCCACCAACCTTATCCAAAATTTACCAGACAAATTGGAACCTCCTCCCTCAAATAAAAATGGGGCCTTATCCACAATATTGTCAATAAAATGGTGCCTCCTCATTTAAAATGGTATAAAACATTAAAACAATATATAGCTACAGCCAAGCCCCCAACTAAAGGTGTGCACTTTTGTCATCCAGTCTAGATCAAGACATTTTATTGGTGTAGCCTTACGCTACATGTTATTTTCGTTGTTACTCCCAGCCCAGAAGCACATCTCATCATCTCCCATCATGTTATCATGTTTTAGAATTTTTTTAATGCCTGCTTTATCCGACAGACCGGGCAATGCGCTTCTCCTCAAAATTGGATTGGATGCAGCGTGGTGGGGCAAGCAATGCCCACCCCATGACACGATTCATTCCATATGTTGTAGCATAAGATAATTATACCAACCTGACTGCTCCTCTTTAGTTGTTCTGTGTGATAGCCACGCTCCTTTTCAAACTTTTGAGTGTGTAATGAGGAGGTTTTCTCAATTTCCATACTGTTGTGGGCTTTCTGACTCCCCAGTAAAGGTTCAAGCTTGATTGTCCCTAGTGATCGTGATACTTTGCCAGGCATATTTGGAGGGAAACTCTTTCTCATAAGCGCCTCGGTGTGTTCGAGTGTATTCACCTCTACAGACCCTTTACTCATGTTTATCCACAGAGAGTTGGTACTGAGCGATGGTGTCGGCACTTGTTTCAAAGTCTGAATACCTCTGATGCGTCGAATGTCACTCATTCTCTTAGAGTATGACAACATCGACTCACGCAGCATATCAATCTTACCACTGCTAACCCAAGTATTCTGTATGTTAAAGTCTGAACCATATTGAAGTATGCCTCCATCCTTGTGATTGCTGAGTGAGCGTGAACTTTTCTTTCTGCCAGCCCTCTGAATGGAGAAAATAAGTTGATGCATTTTTACAAGGTGATTGTCAGATTGAAAATTTGCCATACCAAAGAACAACAAAAATGAGAATGTGTTGCTAATGGCCTAGAAACTGAATACTGGATTATATTCTCTGTGACACCCTTAAAAGATGCATGGGCCTGGAAACCTTTTGAAGAACCACAATGTAAGCATCATATTAGAAGATTAGAAGGGATGTGTCATTATACCAGGATATTGATGTCACTTACCTGGTTAAGGTGCGACAAGTCAAGATTCACATGTCGGTATGCAGTTACTGAGTTGTCTCCCATTTCTCAATAGTATTACACTGCAAAGTCGGTTTGTGCTCTTCACAGAAAGCTTGAATAATGTGCATGGGCTTATTGGTTGCAATTGTGCCTCTAAATAATGTGGTCACTGGTAAACTTTGTCTTCATTCAGAACTGAGGTTACGAGAATTCTACACACAACTCAGTAGGTCAATCATCTGAACTGAACGGTCATTTTCTGTTTTATTATGTACGTGCTGCCATGAAACTTGGCTCATTCAGTAGCCTTAGATTAATTCTGATTGTAACAAAGCAACAGTGCTTTAATGAGCAAACACAATACAATTTAGCAAAACTATGTTGTTTTCTCTCCCATTGAAATAATAGTAGCAGAGAATTTCATAACACCCAGAATGGCAGCTTTTATTACACATTCAAAACAATCGCTGTTTAGAGAAGCCAAGCAAAATAAAACCCTAATTTTTACTCCAATTGCATAACAATTCATAATATCTTCAAGCTGATATTGTAATTGATCATTTTCAAATACAGCTGAGAGGCTTTCTTACTTGAGTTGCCTTCCCTCAGACCTAGTAAAGACAACTCAATGTCAAACCTGGCAACCACCATTTTTGAGGACAATTATTGATTATTTTCACTGTCAGATTCTAAATCTCACAGCTATCAAGCAAATAATCATGACAGGTTGTATCTGTAAGCTGTTGGCTTTGTTTTCGGAGCCGGATACAGCAGCAGCATGCCGAGCCAGGAAGTCCACCTCAGGGTGTGGCGGCTCACAATCATCCTTCGCGAGAACTTCAATACCGGACCAACTGCCATCACTCTGTGTACAAAACAACATGAACTTGTGTATATTTTGAGAATAACAAATCATTCAACATCATTTTCTGATGATGTTTACTACAAGGTAGACTGTAGGCTACCCATTAGCCCATCAATATTGTGAACTACGCCTGAACTAAACATCAATGATAAATAATGGATCATCATGAAAACAGTTTTGATAAATGCGATTGCTTGTAGTTTACCTGGCATTTAATAAGATAATTCCAATTGAATCCCATCTCAGGAATCCAACATTTCACACTCATAACACTACCATATTGGAACGATGTATATTCCTTCATCTTAAACTCCGCCTCAGTCAAATCTGAAATATAATGATTTCAAATAGAAAAATGGCCTACGCTTCAAGAATCAAACTCTGCTCTGACCTTAAAAGTCACCACTGAAGATCTTCTTGATGACAATTAACAATAAAAGTTTGGGGTTAGTACTAACAGGGAGTCATCTTCACGGCTTATGACAGGCAAATCTTCACACTTAAGAATCTAGATAGATTCCATTTTCAACTTAGCTGGCAATCCTCATTTTCTCTGCAACTTAGCATTCTTCGGTATTCACATTTTGCTGTTTCTTTCCATCTCTATGCTTGCACTAGTGTAAATAAGTAAGACTTACCTGTGAATTTCATCCAGTCTTGTGGGAAATCACACTTTACAGGCACACAGAGCTCTGCATCCCACAGGTCCAGTTTGCCCTCATGACAGACAATCTCAAGTACCGACATGGCTGAGTGACTTATTATCTCACGTCCTCTATCACATGTTAAATAAACAGTCTGCCCTTCAGCCACACATGTATCCACTTCGTTACCATTTGGTGGGATTTGAAATTTACCAAATGAGCCTACATGTATAAATAGAAAGAAATCTGTCAATCTATGAACAAGTTGCTTAATTTAATGGATGATTAGGACCCTCAAGTGTAGAGTGGCATATTGTAACATGTATTTTGGAATCGTGCTATATTGTGGTTGTGCATACTTCCTGAATTTTTGGTTGGATGCAATGTTTTTGTTCGCCGTTTGCTTGATAGATTTTCTGCTATAATTTGTCTTGCTTTAGGTAAAGCTAAAGTAAAAATTTTGTAGCGCTAAAACTGAAAATTTTGTTTTGCCACATTTGCAATTTGAAGTCATGATGGTACATTGTCCGTGTATATCATTCTGTGTGTATATGCACTAACAGTCTAAGATCTGTCAGCGTAGCTAGGATTTAGAAGACATGTTCTCATCGCTCAGAGTGGTGCAGCGGAGATACACATATCTATCTCACCTATGTCAGGTATTTCGCAGGTAGATTTCCCATCACCACAGAAGTCTCCCTGACAGATAAGCTCAGTGTTGTGATCGCAAGATCTGATAACTCCTGTTGTTGTTATTGAGACAAGTTCAGACCGAGTTATTACGGATACACTCGAGTCATTACCACTACTATTACCAGTCCGGTTCAACAGCTGTGTCCACAGATCTCCTGTCTCAAGATTATTAGAAGGCTCAGTTCTATTTGCAAATCCAGTACTTCTCTCTTCATTTGATAGAGCAGTAGAGTTTATACCTTCACCAAAAGTTAGTGAAATGTTGTATGAAGCTAATAAAACTATCGCGGATCTCACCACACATAGTAGTATACCCTGCCTCATTGTGGCCGCTCTCTGCTGCTCTGCGTCATCATTATGGCATAAGACATGACGTTTTCCTCTTTACATTATGCTGCTCATAAAGACGGAGTGACAAACAATGCTGTCGATGAATAAATTCAAGATCTGGATTGTTTTAAACACGTCCATTTTCTACAGTCAAGTTTTGACATGGAAAACCTTTTATGATTACCTGCTGGCTGATTTCGGCATTTGCAACAGAGGTAAGCTATCGCGGACATAATAGTGAGCCTAAATTATATTTAAGAAACATTACAAGTTATTTCATGCATTAATATTTTGCGATGTAGGATCGTGACAGACAATTGTATCTGTTATGGACAAATTCAAGTTTCCATTCAATACAGTAGCATAATACATTTATTTGAGGGTTTGTTGCAAATCTTTATCATCCCATTCTGGAGTTGAACAATAGAGCAGCTTAGAACATAAAAAATAGATGAACCATATTGGCTTTTGTTTTTTTCTCTATTATATGTTTTTGTAATGAATTCAACTAAAAAAAGGGTTCTTTGGTAAGGCAGGTTTAGTGATGACCACCCCCTGTTCTCTTACAGCGATATTCTGGTTTCAGAATAATGTTTTGAGATTATCGCTTTTTTTAAATTTCGAGTAATCGTTGACCACTTGAGAAATCCCATTCCAAATATTGGCACTCTAGCTTGTTCCCTAAATAGAGATAAATGCTGCTGATATTAAAGAAGGTCAACAATCTACATGATACGCTGCTGTAATCAAATATGCTGTGCAAAACAGGAAGTTCATTATTATCACAGGG
>ERZ1740068.759-NODE-759-length-13117-cov-27.165518_pt1 | contig 13117 bp, 11 predicted proteins | sample MGYA00581735_ERZ1740068 | MGnify/ENA primary metagenome ERZ1740068 (study PRJEB43018, sample SAMN04849740) | marine metagenome | isolation source: floating plastic debris | place: Pacific Ocean | collected 2008-08-30 | study: EMG produced TPA metagenomics... | reverse complement strand
GCCTCTATCCTGGAGGCTCTATCTGTAGCCGGTCTTTAGAGATTTGGTATAAACCGATCGCGGTAGAGCCGACATCGAGGCCGCACCCGCCGATCGCGCTCCCAGCTCACCAGCCCCAGCCGCGACAGCGCAAACGCCACCGCCTCATCCAGCGCGATCTCTTCCCCGACGTTGAACGGCGAATAGTGCGCGTTCGCGAAATCCAGCTTCGCTAACGGTTCGGTGGAATAAGTCAACACCTGCCGCAGCTTGCGCCAGGGCTTTGAGGTGCGCGCCTTTTCGTGGAACGCTCGCACCAACCGGAAGACCTCCTCGGCGATCGTCATTTCATCGAACAGCCGATCGACATTTTCCAGCACCAATACCAGCGCTTCGGAGGTCTGCTTCAACCGGGAGCGCCCCGTTGTTGGTCAGCACCGCACGGCAGACACCTTCGATCGCCGAGTGGGAGACGTAGCGATCGCCAGGCAGAGCTGCGGCCTTCGCGAATGAGTGGTGGGCGCTCTCTTGGCAAAAGGCGGCGTAGAGGGCGTCGAGCTGACCCCGCGCTTCCATATCGTCCACCAAACGGAATGCAATTTCTTCAAGTCCAATCCCGCGATCGGCGATGCTCGCCAGATTCACATTCAGCGAATCGCTAACGAACCGCTTGAGCGCGTCGTAGTCGCGATACACATCCTGCAAAGCGTCGCGAAACTGACGCTTGCGCGTTTTGTCCCAGTGGTTGTCCGACATGGTGGTGGCAATGCGAGTTCCCTCCAGGGTAGCGAGTTCTCGGAGGTTCATGAAGGAGGTTCGCGGGGATCGCGGCAATGGACGACTGGCGATCGAATGTTACGAACTGTTTCACTTCGTGCTGGATTCTGACGATCGCCCGAAGCAAAGCCCCGATCGCAGCGTGCGAAAAACGAGGTGTTGCGAGATCGCCAAACCCCGCTCTTAACCTGGCCTTATTGAAGTTTTAGCCGCCGCATTTTTTACGATCTCTTCCGTATCTTTACGCAATCTTCACGAAACGGTGCGGGCTTTTCCGAGCGAAAACTGTAAATTCAAACTGAGCCCCAAACGCTTTTGAATAAAGGTTTTAAGGGTTGTGCTTGTCGTCGATTTTTACAGGATAGTTCGCGGTTATGGCCAATGCATCTCGTATTTTTCGGGTGAACGCACCGGACGTTGTCAGCGAAACGATCGATGGCGAGACGGTGATTATTCACCTGTTTAAGGGGTTGTACTACAACCTCAATCCGCTGGGTTCGTACGTTTGGACGCAGGTGGAGGCGGGGGCGACGCAAGCCGAGGTGCGAGAACGCCTCGCGCAGCAGTACGCCAACTTTGGTGAGGCCGAAGCGACCAGCGTCGCGCAGCTCTTCGAGAAAATTGTGGCGGAGGAGCTGGTGGTGGAAGCGGAGTGCGCCGACGCCGGAGCCGAACCGCCCGCGATCGCCACGCCACCGGAAACCTTTGAAGCACCGGTGTTGTACAAGTACGCCGATATGCAGGACATGCTGGCGCTCGACCCGATCCACGATGTGGACGAAGCGGGCTGGCCGAGTCTGCCACCGGAAGCTGTGGAAGCAAGCAAAACGTTTTAGGGCTGTTTGCCTTGGCTGCGCGAGCTGTTCGCGGCGACCTGTGGCCTTGGTGAAATGGCCCGCGATGTCTGTTCCAATATTTTCGGGGTCGATGTGATGGTTAGTACTACGCCGATCGAGCCACTGCCCGAGGTTCGGCGAGAAGTGACGGAAGCGTTGCGCTACGGCGAGGCGCTGGAGCGTACGTTCGAGCGGGCAGCGAATGCGGTTGGCGGTGTCGAGGTGCGCGATTTCGCGATCGCGGGCTGTGCGATTCGGCTGCGGTTTGCGGGGTCGGCGGCAATCGCCAAGATGACGCCAGGCATCGCCCATCTCGCCATCACGGCGGCGGAAGCACCCAGTCTGACGCCAGACCTGACGCCCGACTTGACGATCGATATTTGGGACGGTGCGTCCACCGGTGTCGAGGTTCCACCCGCTCCCTGGCGCGACGACCCCAATGCCTACGGGGCGCACGGCGAAGTTCGCGGCTACGACGAGACGCGGGTGTCGATCGCCTTCAATATGTTTTTCGATGCGCTGAGTTTCCTCGATCGCGATCGCGATTATGCGGCGTTTTACGTGCGGGACGTGGCAGCGATTCCATTTTGGGAGACGGCGGCCCCGCTGCGGGTGCTGCTCCACTGGTGGTTGAGCGGTCGCGGGCTGCACTTCACCCATGCGGCGATGGTGGGCATCGAGGCGGGCGGTGCGCTGCTGGTGGGCAAGGGCGGCTCGGGTAAGTCCACCACGGCGCTGGCCTGCCTGGATTCGGATTTGCGCTACGTCAGCGACGACTATTGCCTATTGTCCGGTTGTCTACTGTCCGGTGCGCCGGAGCCACGCGCCTACAGCCTCTACAGCTCGGCCAAGATTCGCCCCGGCAATACCCATCTGCCGCACCTGCTGCCGCTGGCCTACAACCAGGAGCGCGAACCGGACGAGAAGCCCTTTGTCTTGCTCCACGAGCATTTCCCGGAAAAACTCGCACCCAGCCTGCCGGTGAAGGCAATCCTGGTTCCCCACGTAACGGGTCAGCCGGATACGCAAATCGCGCCCACGAAGGCGACGGCGGCGCTGCTGGCGCTGGCCCCCAGCACGATTTTCCAGCTTCCCGGCGGCGATACGGCGCAGTTTCAGGAGATGGCCGCGCTCGTTCGGGCGGTGCCCTGCTACTCGATCGCGCTAGGAACCGACCTGGCGCAAATCCCACGTGCGATCGCAACGTTACTCGAACAGGTGGTGTCATGAGTCCCGATCTATCAAACGAGAATCCCCTTATCAGCGTCGTAATTCCGGTGTACGACGGAGCGCGGTTCTTGCCCGACGCGATCGCCACCGTCGAAGCGCAGCAGCACCAGCCGCTAGAAATTATCGTCGTCAATGACGGCTCGACGGACAATACCGCAGCGGTGGCAGCGAGCCTAGGCGATCGCATCCGCTACGTCGCGCAGCCCAACCAAGGCCCCGCCGCCGCCCGCAATCACGGCATCGACCTGGCAACGGGCGAATTTATTGCCTTTCTCGATGTGGACGATCGCTGGCCGGAGACGAAAACCCGCCACCAGCTTGCCGCCTTCGCGGAAAACCCGGCGCTCGATGTGGTCAACGGCTACGTGGAAACGCTGCACGGCACGCCCGACGCAACGGGCGAGATGCAGTACGAAGCGCGTCTGCCAGCGTCGGCAAGTTTTAACCTCGGCAGTGCGCTGTTTCGCAGATCGGTGTTCGATCGCGTCGGGTACTTCGACGACAGCCAAATTCACGCGGAAGACGTGGACTGGTTTTTGCAGGCGCGCGAGCGGGGGGCCGAGATGGTCGTCCTCGAAGAAGTGACGCTGCTGTACCACCTGCACGATACGAACCTGACGGGCGATCGTCAGGGCAACCTTAAGGGATTCTTCTCCGCCGTGCGGAAATCGCTGAAGCGACGGCGCGACCTCGGCAAGCTCGAAGACTTGCCGCAGATTCAGTATCGCAACGAGGCCGGAGAAGTGATTGCCAAAGACCCTGCTGCCGTGCTCGCGTCTGTCTTGGCGGAGCGCGAAGCGATGCAGCGTAACGGGGAGGCAAAATCATGATGTCCATCAGCGTTATTATTCCGGTCTACAACTGCGAGCGGTTCGTGGCTGAAGCGATTCGCAGCGTGCAGGCGCAGGTGTCCGTTCCGGCGGAGTCGATCGAAATTATCGCGATCGACGACGGCTCGACCGATCGCAGCGCCGAAGTTCTGCGGGAGTTCGGCGACACCATTCGCCACGCCCATCAGCCCAACGGCGGCATCGCCAGTGCCCGCAATTGCGGGATCGCGATGGCAACGGGCGAGCTGCTGGCCTTTCTCGATGCGGACGATCGCTGGACGCCCGAGAAGCTGGCGCTCCAAGTTGCAGCGCTCGAGGCCGATCCGAATTTGGACGCAGTGTTCGGTCACGTGCGGCAGTTCTACAGCGAGACCCTACCCGAAGAACAGCGCCCTCGCCTCGCCGCTGAAGTGATGCCGGGACATCTGGCCAGTGCAATGCTGGTTCGCCGATCGCGATTCGATGCGGTCGGTGGCTTCGACGATCGACTGCGCGGCGCGGAATTTATCGACTGGCTGACCCAGGCGCGCGAACGGGGGCTGAAGATGGCGATGCTGCCGGAAGTCGTCCTCGAACGGCGCATCCACGACAGCAACACCGGACGCCGCGAGCGCGAACGCGTCGCAAGCGACTACCTGCGCGTGGTTCGAGCCGCATTGCAGCGCCGTCGGGAAGGGCAGGAAGCGACGTCATGACTGTGCATCTGGCCCAGCAACGTCAACACCGCGAGCCCGCTCACTGGTCGCCCGTCCCCGCGGCGAGCTGCGAGCCGACGGCGCTTCACCGCCTGCTGCTGACGGCAATCTTCGGCGATCGCCACGCGGCGATCGCCGCGTGGCACGAGTGGGAAGCGCAAATCGACATCGAAGATCTCGACGAGGGCAGCTACTGGCTGCTGCCGCGACTCTATCGCCGCCTGCGGGACTGGGACGGGCAGCTTTCGTCTGACGATCGGCAAACTTATCAGCGCACCTGCCAGCGCATCACCGGGCTCTATCGCCACGTGTGGTCGCGCAATCAGATGATTCTGCGCGAGGTCGGCGAAATTGTCGAAGCGCTGAAAGCGGCAAGGATTTCGGTGGTGGTGTTGGGTGGTGCGGCGATCGTCGCGGAGGCGGGTGCGGATATGGGCGCGCGGCGGGCGGACGATAGCGGCTTCTGGGTTCCGGCGGCGGCGTTGTCCGAGGCGGTGGCGGTGCTGCGATCGCTGGGCTGGGAGACCACCACGCACCGATCGCCAGTACAGCTTCAGCAGCAGCAAACCTTTGTCGGGCTGCATCGCGGGCGCAATTTTCTGACGCTCCACTGGTGGGTGTTGCCGGAGTGCGCGGCGCTGGAACGCGACGACTTCGAGCGGGGTGCGGTGTCCTCGCGCGATGGCGTACCGCTACAGCTCGGAACCGTGGCGGCGCGGGGGCTCGATCGCACCGATCGCCTGTTCGTCGACTGTATCCGCGCGACCCGCTGGCAGCCGCGATCGCCGGTGTACTTCCTGGCCGACGCGATCGAGCTGGTTCGTCGCCGGTCTGGCTCACAATCCGAAACCAACTCCGATATCGACTGGAAGCGACTGGTGGAATACGGATGCATTCACCGCCTGAATTATTCACTGCGCGCCAGTTTGGAGGAGGTGTTAGCCTGCGTCGATCGCCCGGAACTCCATGCCGAAATCGACGCGGCCATCCGGACGCTTCAAGGTCTGCCCGCCTCCGCGCCCGAACGCTGGGAAGCCCGCGCCAAAGCTCGCCCCAGTCCGCTGCTCGGCCAGTTGCCGCTGCTGTGGTTTGAATACCGCCGCCTGCGATCGCACCTCGCCGCACAGAATGCCGCCGGTTTTCCCCGATTCCTGTCGCGCCGCTGGGGGCTGTCGAGCCCTTGGCAGCTGCTCGCCCACGCTGGCAAGCGCGGCGTCAAGCGTCTGCTGAGTTTAGCCGCTCGCCCCTGAACCGCCGGATCGGGCTTATCGCAATGACCTCCCGGCCGAGTTTTTCGCGTCCTGCCGATCGCCATCCCCATCGCCACACGACACCATGACTGCCACCTCTGCTGCCACGAAGCTCCAACACCACCTCGCTGAGATCCTGTTCGCGACGCCCGATCGCGCCCGCACGATTGTCACCGAGCTGACGAAAAACGACGACTGGCCGTCTCTCTCCAACTTCGCCTACGAGCGGCGCGTCGCGCCCCAGCTCTGGCAGCGCCTCCAGCAACTCGAGATCGCCCTTCCGGATGACGCGCGCGACCGGCTCGGGCGACTCTGCCGCAGTATCGCCGTCCAGTCCACCACTGCGGCGCACCGTAGCGTCCAGGTGATGCAGGCGCTGGCGGCGACGAAGATCGACGCGGTCGCATTTAAGGGGATCGGCGTGATGGCGAACCTCTACGCCAAGCCTAGCGATCGCATGGTTGGCGATGTGGATGTGCTGGTCGCACCGGAGTCGCTGGACGGCACGATCGCGGCGCTGGACGCGATCGGCTTTAAGCCCAAACTCCCCGGCGAGCTGGACGACTACGTGACATATCTCGAAGGCCGCGCCCGCGAGGACAATCTCGTACTGGTATTCGAGGATAAAACCGGCTTCGAGGTGGACTTGCACTGGGGGCTCAAGGCGATCGGTGGCATTGAGTTTCCGGTGGCGGACGTGCTGGCGCGCAAGACGACGGCGTTGCTGCTGGGTCGCGAGATCGCTGTGGCCAGCCCGATCGATGCGATGCTGCTGTCGGTTCACCACGCCGTACGCGACGACCTCGATCCGGCTAGCGCGCTCAAAGATCTCGCCGACCTGAGTCGGTGGTGGCAGTGCTCGGATCGGTGGGCGATCGCCGAGGTCGTTCACCACGCCCGCGAGTCCGGTTTGCTCCCACCGCTGGTGGCGCTGTGGCAAATACTGGTTAGCTACGGCGCGATCGCCCCGATCCACTTCACCCCGCTCGACATCGCGCCGGAAACCCTCGCCCAAGCAAACGGTCTGCGCGGCTTGTTCGAGCTGCGGCTGCGCGGCGAAACTCTCAACCGCGACTTGCTCCACGGCCTCAACTGGAGCATCGTCAAACGCTTTATCCGCCGTCGCCTCCACTGGAACAGCGCCGCGCGCTTCGATAAGGCGCTGTGGGGGATTCGCGACAAGCGACTGAACTGGAGCAAGGTGCGCCGCCTGGTGCGGACGCTGCGCGGGCTCGATCGCGACACCCTCAACGCCTACAAAGCCCTTGCGAAACTCCAGGGGCGTTAGATACGTGGACGAGATAAGAACGAGATGTTCCCGAAACGATGGGAGCTGGCGCGATCGATTCCGAAAATGCCGCTAAAAATCGAAGTAGATGTACGGCAGGCTGTTCTGCGGCGCGAGCAGCCACACCGTGTAGAGAAACACCGGTACGAGCAAAATCTTAATCGGCCAGTTGAGCTGTATCTTCAGGCCGCGATCGATGCCGTAGGCGATCGTCATCCCCATGCCCACTGCACCGAGACCGTAGGCCACCAGATCCGGCGTCATGCCCAGGGTTTCACCGTAGACTTTCTCGACAAACTGCGGGTCTGCCGTCTGGCCGCGCAGGTGGCGCAGCACCCAGTTCGACACGGTTAAATCCGGCAGGCGGAAGTACACCCAGGCCAAAAACACCATCGCCTGCGTAATCGCCCAACCGACGATCGCCCCGACCCAGCTTTTCCAGAAAGCTTGCAGCGCCGCGACCTGCTTTGACGCCGTATCCGTCAGCCGGTGCGCCACCAGCGCCAAGCCGTGCAGCAAACCCCAAACGAGAAAGCCCGCCGGATTTTGTCCCGCTGTGGCGCTGCCGTGCCAGAGCCCCGCTAACAACATGACGATCGTCAGGTTCGCGCAGGTGCGCGCCAGCCCGCGCCGCGAGCCACCGAGCGGAAAGTAGAGATAGTTCCGCAGCCAGTCGCCGAGCGTCATATGCCAGCGCCGCCAGAAGTCCGCGATGCTGGCCGTCAGGTAGGGGAAGTCAAAGTTTGGCGGGAGCGTCCAGCCGAGGAGCAAGGCACTGCCGCGCGCGATATCTACGTAGCCGCTGAAGTCCAGATAGAGCTGGAGACCGTAGCCGAAAATCGCCAGCCAGAGGTCGGTGCTACCCGCGCGCTCGTAGTTCTCGAAGCAGAGATTGACGAAGACGGCGATATTGTCGGCGAGTAGCCCTTTTTTAATTGCGCCGCTGGCGATCAGCCATAGCCCTTCGACGACGCGATCGACCGTTGGCGGAGCGGGGTGCTGAAATTGCTCGATCCAGCCGTGGTAGCGGGTAATCGGGCCGGAGATTAGCTTCGGGAAGAAAAACTTGTAGGCGGCGAAGTCGAGGAAACTGGTGCTGGCGGGCGCGCCGCGATATACATCGACGAGGTACGCCATGCACTCAAAGACGAAGAAGCTGATCCCCAGTGGCGCGATGAAGTACGTCCAAATCGAGCCCGGTTCGCTGTCCGTCGCCCAGCCGGGAAACAGAAACGGGCCGTATTTAAAGAGAACGAGAATGGCGACGTTGGCAACGAGGCCGAAACCGAGCAGAAGCTGCCGCCGTCCCTGCCAGCCGCGCTCGAAGCGATCCCACTCGTCATTCGAGAGCTTCCAGGCGTCGCGGTGGGGACGTCGATCGAGCGTACGCGCCAGCACGATCGCGATAGTAAAAGTGAAGGCAGCTCCCAGCAGCAGCAGCGGCACGGACTGGAGCTGGAGCGAGCCGTAGAAAATCAGGCTGGCGGTGAGGGTAAGGGCCAGCCGGAGCGCTCTCCAGGGCAGATTCCAGTACAGCAGCATCGTCCCGAAGAGAAACAGGCTGTAGGGAATCGAGAGGAAATTCATAGTCGGCGGCGTCGCGGGCGATCGAGGACGGCAGCGGGCGGAACAGCCCTCATTATGCCCGATGGCGATCGCCCGAGCGGCCCAACACTCGCAGGGGCGCGAGATCGCGTGCGGGGCAGGGCCTACACGGCGCGATCGCGTGGGGACGAACGCAGCTCGAAAATCCGACCGGCGAGATTGCGAGGAGGACACTCGGCATCGGGGTCTCCCGCCGGACGCACGCAGAGCGCGATGCGAGCGACGCCGGGCAGCAGTCGTTCGACCTCGGCAGAAATCGTCGCAATACAACAAGAGAGCCGCTCGACTTGCGAACGGCTCTCCGTAACGACGAACAGCGTATTTTGTCTATCGGCCCCGGGGGCAATCCCGAAGTGGCAGCGCGCGAACTCTTCTGCACCAAAAGTTTCGGCAAGAGAGGCGCAAAGCCGCTCGAGGGCCGCTTCGTAAAGCGCGCGGGACAACGATCGGTTCTGGAAGCTCGATTCAGAAATCATGAATAGAACGGGAAGGGGCGGGCCGCCTGGAAAACCACAATATCCATACAGCGCAGCCCGCAGTGCTACAGACGAACTCCTGGAACCTGACCGCTCGAAACTCTGGAGCGCTGCGAAACCGAAGGCTGTACTTACAATTAATTTATGTTAACACGCTGCTCGAATAAGCTTTAGTTTATTGGTTTACTGGGCGGGCGTCGCGAACGAGGCTGTCAGGGCTGTCATTCCAGCTGCCGTTCGGGCTAACGCCGGAAGCGGCGACTGGAGTTACGGGCAGATCGGTTCGGCCTATACGAAGTCAGCAGCGCTGAGGCTAGTGAGGCCGTTGAGGGTGGCGAGCAGCTCGTTGTTGAAGCTGACGGTGGTGTTGCCGTTGGCGGTCGCGATCGCCAGTTCCCCAAAGCCGACCTGTCGCAGGTTGCCGAGGCGATCTGCGCCGATGTTGCCGATCGTGTCGCTGCTGACGGTGACGATCTGGGCGATCGCGAGCTTGTCTTCCCCAGTCGCGAAATCCATCAATACATCGGAGCCGTCGCCGGTTCGGAAGAAGAAGATATCGGCTCCCGCGCCGCCGGTCAGCGTGTCGCTGCCGCGATCGCCGGAGAGAACATCCGCGCCCTCGCCTCCGTCAAGGCGATCGTCATCCTGACCACCGGACAGAGTATCGTTGCCGTCGTTGCCGAAGAGGGTGTCGTTGCCGAGGTTTCCGCCGATCGCGTCGTTGCCCGCATTGCCGCTGAGGAGATCCGTCCCGAGGTCGCCGGAGAGGAAATCGTCGCCCGCGTCGCCGGAGACGGTGTCGCTTTCCTGGCCGCCGAAGAGCGTATCGTCGCCCTCGCCGCCGGACAGCACGTCGGTTCCCCAATTGCCGAACAGCAGGTCGTTTCCGGCATCGCCATGGACGCAGTCGTTACCGATATCGCCAGCCGCCACGTCGTTCCCCGCTCCGCCGACGATGCCGTCGTTGTCGCGTCCGCTAAAGATGGTGTCGTTCCCGGTGTTGCCTTCGATGTAGTCGTTCCCAGTGTTCCCGAAGAGCCAGTCGTCGCCCTCGCCGCCCCGAACGATGTCATCGCCAATATTCGCGGCGATCGTGTCGCTACCCTGACCGCCCTGCACGCCGTCCGCGTCTTTTCCAGCAAAGATAAGGTCGTCCCCGAGGCCGCCGAAAATAACGTCCGCGTCCTGGTTGCCGGACAATGTGTCGTTGCCGTCGCCGCCGTCGATGTTGTCGTTGCCCGCAAAAGCCAGCACGAGATCGTCGCCCGCGAGGGGATTGAACCGTTCGCTGAAGCTACCCGCGCCGCGTAGCGTGTCGCTATCGCCGCTGCCGATACTGTCGGCGGTATCGGTGATGTTGTTTGCCGGGAAGCTGGGGGGACTGGTGACGATCGCGCAGATCTCTTCCGCCAGTCCGGGTGCGGCGGTTGGGGTGGAGGTCGTCGGGCCTTGGAGGGCAGCATCTAGCAAGGCAGAAAAGTCGATCGGAGTTCCTGTCGGGGTTGGCTCGGGTTCGGCGGTCGGGGTGGTATCGGTTGTGGTGTCGGTCGGGACGGTGTCGTCGCCGATGCCCTGAATCGCGAAGGTATAGGGATTTTCGTCGCCGTCGTTACTGGCGATGCTGACGATCGCCGTGCGGGTTCCGACCTCTGACGGGTCGAAGGTAATCTCGAAGGTGGTGGTACTGCCACCGGCGACGGGCGATGTGGGCGTTGCCGTCACGCTGAAGTCGGCGGCGTGGGTTCCGCTAATACTCACCAGCGGACTGCCCAGTAGACTCAGGCCGAACGCGCCGATGTTTTGAATCGCGAATGTTTTCGCGATCGTGCCGTCGGCGATTGCGATGATGCCGAAGTCGGTGTTGTCGGTGGTGTTGGGGGTGGTGTCACCAGAGACGATCGCGAGGCTGTTGCCTCGAACGTCAATCTCTGGCTGGGCTTCGTACGCACCAATGTCTACCGTGCCGTTGAACACGCGGGGGAAGCCGCCACCGCGTTGATCGAAGGGGATCGCTTCCGCGACGCTGCCATTTCAGTTGAGATCTTGGGTGTCGAGCGGGATATTGGCGTTGTTGCCGCCGTCGATCGCCACAGAACCGGCGACGAGCGCGTGGGTTGGGGTTGGGCCACCGTTGTTGGCGAGGGTGGTGTTGATGACGGCGTTAGCGGCAACGCCGGTCGTATCGCCGCCGAAGCCCGTGCCACCGGTAGCATCGCCGATGATGTTCGCGCCGTTGCTGACAAACGTACCCGAGACATCGGGGTTGGCTGTCGTAGCGGTGTTGCCTGCAATAATCGAATTATTGACATTGACCGTTCCCCCCGTGGCGTAGATTCCTCCGCCTCGATTCGCCGTGTTCCCGGTAATGGTGGAATTGTTTACCGTTATGGTGGCACCGGCGACGCTTTCAATCGCACCGCCATTGCCCGTCGTCGTGTTGCCAGAGATCGTGGAATTCGCAAGATTGAGGTTTTGAAAGCCTGTGTTGGTGATGTCAAATGTCGGGCTGTTCCCACCGCTGTTGCCAGAGACCGTCGAGTTCGTCAGGTTCAGGTTTAAGGTTCCCGGCGTGGGAGCGTTTGGATTGGCATTAAAGGTGGAACCACCAGCACCAAACGCATTTACTGAGTTGTTCGCGATCACAGTATCAGTGATGTTAACGGTTAGGGTCTCGATCGGGCTCCGCGCCTGATTCACGAACAGGTTCGCCCCTGCCGAATTGCCGGAAATCGTTACCCCCGAGAACGTGACGACCGCTTCCGCGTCGCCACCAAATGTCTGGTTTGAGAACCCGTCCGAGTAGTTTCCGTTGCTCGTGTTGTTCGTGAATGTCGAATCAGTTATCGTACTGCTCAGCGTCGTCGCCAGCCCGCCTGTAGCACCGGAAGCAATATGCACGAGGAAGTCGCTGTAACTACCATTGACGCTATTATTCGCAAAGGTCGTGCCAGAAATTGTCGAGTTAACCGCACCGCCATCATTTTGAGCGCGGATATAGAAGAAACTATTGCCTCCAGGGATACCGTTACCCAAGGTGCCGTTCCCCGAAACTGTAGAGTTCGTCAGTTGAAACGTGCCAGTCGTGGCGCTCGCATTAAACTGCAAAAAGAACGAATTCCTATTGCCCGATGTGGAGTTATTGAGGATGTTGGTATTGTCGATCGTCAGGTTTCCAGTACCGCCACCTCGCGACTTGCTGTAGAGGAATTTTCCTGTCGTTCCCGTCGTCGCGTTGCCCGAGATCGTGCTATCTCGGAACGTCATATTAATTGTGCCGTTATCGCCATCGTTGTAGATCAGGCGGCTTTGATTGTTGCCGCCGATGGTGTTGCCGGAAATCGTCGAGTTGTTGAGGACGCTAAAGGTTGCTGTCCCCCCTCCACCAGCACGATTGCGAATCAGCTCCGCACCGATCGCAGCGCCGTTATGCCCGGAGATCGTCGTGTTGCTGAGGGTGACAGTGCCGTTGTAGTTAAAGATGGCCGCAGCATCGTCATCCGTAACGATGTTCCCAGAAATTTCCGCATTGGTGACGTTTAGTGTTCCGTTCGGCTGGACAGAAATGCCGTTCCCCCGAATAGAAGTCGCGGGGCGCACCATGGGAGCAAGCGGAGCGATCTGGCTTGGAGGAGTATTTTCCGTGTAGGTGTTGTTGTCACCCGTCGCCATTCCGTTCGTAATCGTCAAATTCTCGAGCGTTAGCGTCCCCGTTCCCAGAACGTTGAAGACCGCATCAAGCATCTGGGCGTCGATCGTGGTTGTACCGATCCCCTGCCCGCGAATCGTGATGTTGCTCGTAATATCGAGATCGCCCGTTGCTGCCGCATCTTCGCCGCCCGCGCCAAGCGCCACATCGAACGCGAACGTTCCCGCCGGAAGCACGATAACGTCGGCTCCCGCCAGCGCGTTGGCTTCCATCACCGCCGCTCTGAGGGCAATGATGCCTCCTGCCGTATCGACGCTGCCGTTGCCGGGATTAGTGTCGATCGCATCGGCGGGGTCGTTGACGATAAAAGTAGCCATTTCTTAAATTCTCGGGCAGTGGATTTTTAGCGGGCGATCGTCAAACATGTACGTATCTTTGCAGATCGACCGGTAATACCAAATCCGACTTAGCGAAGCGCGTATTAGAGTAGCGCGTATTAGAGTGT
>ERZ1740068.758-NODE-758-length-13121-cov-9.805985_pt1 | contig 13121 bp, 11 predicted proteins | sample MGYA00581735_ERZ1740068 | MGnify/ENA primary metagenome ERZ1740068 (study PRJEB43018, sample SAMN04849740) | marine metagenome | isolation source: floating plastic debris | place: Pacific Ocean | collected 2008-08-30 | study: EMG produced TPA metagenomics assembly... | reverse complement strand
AGCATAAAAAAAGCCCTAGCTTTTCAGCTAAGGCTTCATATGCAGAGGAGGAGGGATTCGAACCCCCGGTACCTCGCGGTACAATGGTTTTCAAGACCACCGCATTCGACCACTCTGCCACTCCTCTAAATATGATCAAAAACCTTTGTTTTTCATCTTCTCCCGTTGAATTGGGAGGGCAAATGTATATTAATTACGGAGAAACTCAAATATTCAAAATAAAAAAATGAACTTTTATTCATAAAAAGGTGCTAGGAGTTCCTGCATCTCTTTGGGCATGCGCACAGGCCTGCCGTTAGCCATATTGATGAAGGCCAGTGTCGTTTCTCCTTCATGTATCAACTGGTCCTGCTCATTGGTGATGTCATATTTGAAAATGATCTTGACAGCCGGCATGGAAGGGATAGTTACTTTGACTGTGAGCAGTTCGTCATATTTCCCCGGTAGCAGAAACCTTGACCTGTTTTCCAGGACAGGCATCATGATTCCTTTCGCTTCCAATTCCTTATAACTAAGGCCCAGCGTTCTCAGTGCCTCTACCCTTGCTACTTCATAGTAGGTGGCGTAGTTGCCATAGTACACATAGCCCATCTGATCAGTCTCGGCATATCGTACTCTGACCTGGATACTTGTTTGAAACATGTTTACTACTTAAAGATTTTACGTTCATTCAGCGCTTTACGGTACTTCCTGGCGTTTTTTTTGTGCTCCGCATAGGTGACAGCGAAGTTATGATAGCCTGAGAAGTCTTCTTTGGCACAGAAGAAGATGTAATCGTGGGTTTCGTAGTTGAGCACAGCATCCAGGGAAGTGATGTTGGGCATGCGGATGGGACCCGGCGGTAGACCTGCATACATATAAGTATTGTAGGGAGAATCAATCTCCTTGTGCTTGTTTAGTACCCTGCGGATGGTAAAGTCTTTGGCGGCGAAGATGAGCGTGGGATCTGCGCCCAGTTTGATGTTTTTGCGGAGCCGGTTCATGTAGACACCTGCAACGACAGGCTTTTCGTCACTTTGGGCAGTCTCGGCCTGTACGATGGAGGCCAGCGTGACCACCTCGTTGCGTGTCATTTTGATGGAGTCGGCTTTGGCGATTCTTTCAGGCGTCCAAAAGCGATCGTATTCTTTTTTGAGTCTTTCCATCAAAGAGGGACCGTCAATGGTCCAATATACTTCATAGGTATTGGGGATGAACATGCCAATGTAAGACTCGGGAGTAAAGCCATATTCTACCATGCGGGTGCTGTCGGTTAGCAAGCTGTTTACTTCGGCTTCAGTGAGTTCGATGTTTTCTGCCAGAGGGGCTGCAAGGTCAGTAACGAATTTTGCCGCAGTGAAAGTAAGCTGTGTCGGTACCTGCTCACCGGCGCGCAACATCCTGATGACATCGAGGTTGTTCATGTCTTTGTTGATCAAATACCTGCCCGGCTTGACCAATTTGTCATAATCCATGAGTTTGGCCAGGAAGCTGAAAGCCATGAGGTTTTCGACTACTTGTTGTTCTCTGACCAGCTTTTGGACATCGGTAAATGCTGAGCCGGAAGGGATGTAGAAGTAAGAAGCTTCTTTTTCAACGTTGAAGTTGGCAACATAGACCACCTGATAGGCATAGAAAGCAAATGACGAAAGAAGGGTAGAAAAGGCTACCACTATAATCATCAGGTATTTTCTGTTTTTCATATGTCAAAAATACTTTGATTTTCGGCCCGCAAATATTGCAACAAATAGCCGAAAATCCGTGCGATACTTTATTAACTTAGCCACCACTGGAGTAATTATGGCTGCGAAATACATCAAATTGTACGAGGAAAACCCTCAAATGGATAAGATTCTTGAGGTGGTTCGGGTGCTCGAACGGGGAGGTGTGGTGATTTATCCCACCGATACAGTCTATGGTTTGGGCTGTGACATCTTCAATCAGTCGGCCATTGATCGCATCATGCAAATCAAGCAGACGAAGGCCAAAAATCTCAATTTGTCTTTTATCTGCTATGACCTGAGCCATATTTCAGAATACGTCAAAAGTCTGGATACACCTACTTTCAAGCTCATGAAGCGCGCCTTGCCAGGGCCTTACACTTTTATCCTCAACTCAAGCAGTAAGGTGCCAAAAATTCTGCAGGTAAAGAAGAAAACGGTTGGTATCCGTGTGCCAGACAATCAAATTCCCCGTATGCTGGTGCAAGAGCTGAGTAACCCGATCATTACTACTTCAATCCACGATGAAGACGATGTGCTGGAATATTCCACCGATCCCGAATTGATATACGAAAAATTCAAAAATCAGGTGGATGTAGTCATTGATGGCGGCTATGGCAACATTGTTCCCAGTACGGTCATCGATTGTACTGACGGAGACCCTGAAGTGGTCCGCGAAGGGCTGGGGGATGTTTCTATTTTATAGATCGGATGTGGGGACATATCCTTTGGGCGAAGTAACGATCTTTTTACTGCGTGAGGGATAGAGCGACCTGTTTGAGCCCGAAGTGGAAGGCACCATTTTGCGCAACCCGTGGTTCGGCACCCGATTGCAAACTGGCGCCAGGGCTGGGTTGGCGAGTAGCGAAAGCCCGACCCGGATTCCATGTCTCAGTTCCCCCCTCTCTTGATGCGAGAGATTTTGGGAGATGCGGGAGATAAGGGAGTTTCGAGAGGGGCACGCCCAATGATTTTTAATGTTAAGACACTTTGAGTGTGATGGGTTGGGGAAGACGTGCTTCTTGACTTATTTTTGAAGTTACTTTTGAGATATTTTACAATTAACTATATGCAGCTAGGAATTGGATCAAGGGTTAGGAGTGAGGAATTGGGTGTTGGCATTGTCGTGCAGGTCACTTCGGACCATTTTGTCATATCGTTTGTGAATCATGGCGTGAGAGAGATCGCCAGATTGTATGCCGATGAGGAATTGGAAATTATAGAGCAGGTAGCTCCCCGGGCGGGTTTGGTGAGCATGGAGCAGGTAGAGCAGGTGCTTCGCAATGTGCTGGGCGATCAACTGGATGCGGACAAGGAAGTTGACCTGGGTGATAAATGGGTTGGTGGAACACTGGTTTTCCAACCAGAGAACGATACTTTGAAGCCTTATGACATGCCTATCGAGACATTTTTTCATAAAATCGTCATGGTTCGGGACCGGTTACGAGTGATGGAGCAGCGCATCAACAGTTCTTCGATGACCGATGAGGAAAAGGTGAATTTACAACAATACATCACCAAGATTTATGGAAGTCTGACCTCTTTCAATGTATTGTTTACCGACAAGGAATCTGGATTTACGGGGAGTGGAGGAAAGTAAAGAACAGCCAGATCGGGAAAGGGTTTTACTGGAGTTGCATTACCTGCCATGTTTGGAGTATTTTGCTTTATTGAGGCAATGTAGTGAGGTGATTTTGCAAGACGGAGAGACCTTTCAAAAGCAATCATATAGGAACAGGTGTTATTTACGAGGTCCCAATAAAGTGCAAATTTTATCGGTGCCGGTCTCTGGTAATACCCGTCGTTCCAACATCAAAGAGGTAACCATCAACTATGCGGAAAAGTGGCACCTGGAGCATATACAATCACTGCGATCTGCTTATGGCAAGGCCCCTTATTTTGAATATTACTTTGAATATTTTGAGCAAATCCTACTGAAAAAAAACAAGTTCTTGTGGGATCTGAATCGCGATATACTGACATTATGTCTTGATTTGCTCAATTTTGACATTAAAATTAGTGAATCCAGTGACACTCCTGTAGATTTAAAAGAAGTAGATAATCGCTATTATGGGCTAATAAACAGGAAAACCTCTTTTTTAGACAGGAATATTTATCAGGAAGTCGGCTACCAGCAGTTGTTTGGCAATAATTTTGTACCCAACATAAGCATCATCGATTTGTTGTTTTGTGAAGGACCAAATGCAATGTCAATTATCGGTCAATCGACAATAAGGTGCTTTTGAGCGAAAGTACGCAACACACTTGATTAAAATTTAGTTTATGAATAGTAAAAGCCACAAAGAAGGGCTAACTTTACTAATAATGATTTCGCCAAAATATGGAAGCAAAATTTTCGAATAGAGTAAAGGAAGTGATCTCCCTGAGTCGTGAAGAGGCCTTGCGTCTTGGCCACGATTATATAGGCACTGAACATCTACTGCTCGGCATGATCCGTGAAGGGGAAGGAGTCGCAGTAGGTTTATTGAAAAAGCTGGGCGTGAGTATGGATGACCTGCGTTCTTCTATAGAACAGGCCACTAAAGGTACTGCTACCAGCAATGTAAAAAACCTTGCGAACATTCCATTGACAAGGCAGTCAGAAAAGGTTTTGAAGATCACTTATCTTGAAGCTAAGATTTTCAAAAGTCAACTAATTGGCACAGAACATTTATTGCTGTCAATTTTGAGAGATGAAGACAATTTGGCTACCCAGATTCTGAATAAATTCGACGTGTCTTATGATGTGGTGAAGGAACTACTGGAATACCAGGCAGAAAATCCTTTGGCATCCTCAGATACTGATGATGGTGATGATGAGGGTAGTAGAATGTTTGGAGGTGGTTCTTCTTCCGGTTCAGGAAAGGAATCCTCTAAATCTGGTGAAAAATCCAGAACGCCTGTGTTGGATAATTTCGGCAGGGACCTCACCAAATTGGCCGAGGAAGATAAACTTGATCCCATTGTAGGGAGAGAGGCTGAGATTGAACGGGTTGCTCAGGTGCTGAGTAGAAGAAAGAAAAATAATCCAATTCTCATAGGTGAGCCAGGTGTAGGTAAAACGGCCATCGCTGAAGGTCTCGCTCTGAGAATTGTTCAGAAGAAAGTCTCCAGAGTACTTTTCGGTAAAAGAGTGGTTACACTGGATTTGGCTTCGCTTGTAGCGGGTACCAAATACAGGGGCCAGTTTGAGGAAAGGATGAAGGCAGTGATGAATGAGATTGAGAAATCTCCTGAGGTCATTCTTTTCATTGATGAGCTGCACACCATTGTAGGTGCAGGTGGAGCGTCCGGTTCTTTGGATGCCTCTAACATGTTCAAGCCTGCTTTGGCACGGGGAGAAATTCAATGCATCGGTGCTACCACATTGGATGAGTATCGTCAGTACATCGAGAAAGATGGTGCACTTGCGAGGAGATTCCAGGTGGTGATGGTAGATGCAACCACTCCTGAAGAAACAATTCAGATTCTGGATAACATCAAAGACAAATATGAGAATCACCACCATGTTGCTTACACTCCAGAGGCAATTGATGCGTGTGTTTCTTTGTCTGACAGGTATATCAGTGATCGCTATCTTCCGGACAAAGCCATTGATGTAATGGACGAGGCTGGTGCCAGAGTTCACATCAATAATATCAATGTACCTGACGAGATTGTTGAGCTGGAAGAGTCTATTGAAGATATCAAGAAAGAGAAGAACAGGGTCGTTAAAAGTCAGAAGTACGAAGAGGCTGCTCAGTTGCGCGACAAGGAAAAGAAAATGATTGCGCAGTTGGAGAGTGAGAAAGCTAAGTGGGAAGAAGAAACCAAGTCTAAGCGATATGAGGTAGACGAGGAGAATGTAGCAGAAGTAATTGCTATGATGACTGGTATCCCAACCAAGCGTGTTGCACAAAAGGAGAGCAACAAACTGCTCAATATGCGTGATGAGCTGAAAACCAGTGTTATCGGCCAGGATGAGGCAATCGATAAGTTGGTGAAGGCAATTCAGCGTACCAGAGTAGGTTTGAAAGATCCTAAAAAGCCAATTGGCTCCTTTATATTCTTAGGCCCTACAGGTGTTGGTAAAACAGAGATGGCCAAAGTGCTGTCAAATTACCTGTTTGACAAAGATGATTCACTGGTGCGAATTGACATGAGTGAGTACATGGAGAAATTCTCTGTGTCCAGATTGGTGGGAGCGCCTCCGGGATACGTTGGTTACGAAGAAGGTGGTCAGCTTACTGAGAAGGTCAGAAGAAAGCCTTACAGCGTTGTATTGCTGGATGAGATAGAAAAAGCACACCCTGATGTCTTCAACTTGTTGCTACAAGTATTAGACGACGGTATCCTGACTGATGGTTTAGGTAGAAGGGTAGACTTCAGAAATACGATCATCATCATGACTTCCAATATCGGGGTGAGAGATCTGAAGGATTTTGGTGCAGGTATCGGTTTTGCTACGCAGACCAAGAAGGAAAGCATGGACGAAATGATGAAATCGACCATCCAGAATGCTTTGAAGAAAGCCTTCAGTCCTGAATTCCTCAATAGATTGGATGATGTAATTGTCTTTAACGCACTGGATAGAGAACACATCCATAAAATCATTGACATTACTTTAGGTAAATTATTTGCCCGTATTACAGACCTTGGCTACAAGATCGATTTGACGGACAAGGCAAAAGATTTTCTGGCAGAAAAAGGTTACGATCCGCAATATGGTGCAAGGCCTTTGAACCGCGCCATCCAGAAGTACCTGGAAGATGCAGTAGCAGAGGAAATCCTGAAGGGTGATGCCAACGAAGGAGATACGATAGTAGCAGATTACTCCGGTGAGGGTGATGAACTGACGATCAGTATCAAGAAGAAGAAAGGTAAAGAGAAGAAGAAAGAAGAAGATTAATTCTTAGTTCTTTTTAGCAATATTGAAACCACCGGCAGTGATGTCGGTGGTTTTTTTATTCTTTTTTTGAAGAATCAGTTTACTATTTTGGGTTTGAGTTATATGGTTATAGATACGCTTGACATTTAAGTTCAAGAGTAAATTTTAACCATAAAGATTGGATTATGAAAAAGAGAAAAATGAATCTGGCCAACATCAAAGTACAAAGTTTTGTGACGAATTACGATGACAAGGAAGCCAACACAATCAAAGGTGCCTCAGTTTTTATTCAATGTGGTAATGTGAGCAGGTTGGCCTCTTGTGTTGTTAGTTGTATACGGGTAGGTTGCTTAGACTCAGAGCTTGTTTTTTGTTAGCGCATTATCGGTGCTATCAGAAAAATAGTAGTTAGGTTTCGCCTTTAACGTGCGGGCTTACTGTTTTTAGATATGAAAAACCACTGGCAGTGACGTCGGTGGTTTTTTTGTTAAGTGATTTGGTGGTGTGATTTTCAATCTACCTTCGCGGAAGCTTCGGCAGACGAGAAGGTTTGGGTCTGGGCGACCCCGTCTGATTCCCCGAGGCTTGCCTCGGATTTAGGGTCCAGGGCTTGCCCTGGGGTTCATACCATTGATTGCGGATGCTTCAAAACTGGTGAAATAGTACGCTTTTCAGAAATAATACAGGTTTTTGGTTCACATTTTTGCGTTGACTGCTACTATTAGTAAAGAGGGGTTATATTGGAAGGTGTAATTCACCTTTTTTCAGGGTATGATGCCCAGATAGAAATAACCTCTTAAGGAACCTTTATTTAATTGTAAATCTAATTTGCTATGTTATCAGCACAGGCTCAACCCTGGTCAGGACCTCAGAAAATCCTCTTTAGGATCGTGTTTATTTTTTCTGTTTTGAATGTATTTCCTTTTCCACTGTACTATATACCTTATGCCAACTATTTACTCACTTACTATTATGACATATGGGAGCCTATTGTGAATGTTTTCGGTGGTTGGTTTTTCGGTATTGACTCTGAGATTGTTAATAAGTTTACGGGAAGTGGTGACACCACCTATAATTATATCTTAAATTTTGTCTGCTTAGTCATTTCTGTGGTTGGTGCGGTGATCTGGTCGGTCCTGGATCGCAGAAGGTCTGGCTATCGTTGGTTAAGTAATTGGATGGTGGCTATGCTTGCTTTCTGGTCTGGGGCCATCATGATGTCTTATGGGGTTTCTAAAGTATTTTATTTACAGTTTCGGGAACCCTCATTGTATACTTTAATGCAAACTTTTGGTCAATCGTCTCCTATGCACTTGATGTGGACATTTATGGGGGCATCAGAGACCTATACAAAATTTGCTGGCTGGAGTGAGGTGATCGCTGCCATTTTGCTATTCATTCCGAGAACCCGTACCATTGGTGGGTTGACGATGGCAGGTGTGATGCTCAATGTCTTTATGATGAACATGAGCTACGATGTCCCTGTAAAGCTTGGTTCGTTGAATTACATGATTGCTGGTCTCATCATTGCCGCTCCGGACTTTGGCAAGATACTGAATGCGCTGGTGCTCAACAGGTCTGTGATACCCACTGTAAGACCTTCATTGGTTGAAGGACGATGGAAGGTAGTTACTTTGTACATCGTATCATTGGTGCTGGTGGCTTATGTTTCTTATGCTACCATTGAAAGCAGCCTGAGCAGGGCCGAAACTTCAACTCATAACTTAGAGGAGCCTCCTTTGTATGGTGTGTACGAAGTGGAAAATTACGTGGAGAATGGAGATACGATACCGCCCCTGGTAACTGATACGCTCAGGTGGCGCTACTTGATAATGGATAAGGGTGAACGGTACAATGGCGCTGTCAAAACCCTAAGTGGCCATTTTCAACGCTTCACTGTTGCTACTGATACGGTTGCGAAAGCACTGGACTTTAAAACGCTTAGAGATAGCGCGCTTTTCTCATTACAGTATGATATTCTTTCTGAAAAAAGCCTCGTAGTGAAAGGTGTCATGGAGCAGGATACCGTGCAAATCTCGATGACCAGATATGGGCGTGAAGAGTTTATGCTGGCTAACAGAGGTTTCCACTGGATTAATGAGTTTCCCTTCAATCGCTATGACAGGAAATCTAAAATTCGATGATTAATACGCCATCACTGTAGGAATCTGTACCCTGGTCAGTCAGCGGTGCTAAAAGTCTTCCATACTTTACGATGCTCAGAAAAAAATGAAATTTTAGGTTCACAAATGGGTAGTCTCTGTCACTTCATTAACAGAGGGTTGCGACGGATAGGTTGAATCTTTGTTTTCGATGATCATTTGAACGACTCTCTGTCACTTGACTTTTGTACTTAAAATAAAAAATATTTTGATGTTGACTTCTCAGATGCAACCATGGACCTTAGTGAGAAAGGTTTCTTTTAGATTTATTTTCGCATTTTTTGTTCTGAACATGTTACCTGTTCCATTGGTGATGTTTTCTGCTTTCAAAGAGATGATAGTAGCATATAACGACTTGTGGACACCTATTGTCAATTGGGTAGGTGGCAATGTTTTGCAGATTGAGACGGAAATAATCAATAATGAGAATGGAAGTGGAGATCACCTCTTTGATTACGTAAAGCAATTTACTTTTCTGCTGATCAGTTTTGTGGTAATGGTTGTTTGGTCTGTGCTGGATCGGCACAGGAGTAGTTATTACAAGCTGGATAGATGGTTTTTGATGGTGCTGTCTATTTGGGCAGGGACGATCGCTATTGGTTATGGCTGGGTAAAGGTTTTTCCATTACAGTTTGTCAAACCATTTTATACGACGCTACTTCAAACCTATGGGCAATCTTCTCCCATGCACCTGATGTGGACTTTTATGGGAGCTTCTGAGACATATACCATGTTTGCTGGATACTGCGAGGCAATTGCCGGCGTGTTGTTGCTGATCAGACGTACCAGAACTTTAGGGGCATTGATGCTGATAGGGGTGATGCTCAATGTTTTCATGATGAACATGAGCTATGACGTGCCGGTGAAGATTTTTTCTTTTACAGTGATGTTGGCAGGTCTGGTAATAGCATTTCACGATTACCGAAGGCTTTTACAGTTCTTTGTACTGGATCAGGAGGCGCCTCGCGCTGTGGAGGTTCAACTAGCTTCCAGTGGAAGGGCCAATAAAATCGTTATCGCGGTATATCTATTGGTAGTTGGGTTGGCTGTTTGGGACCAAGTCAATGTGACCAATAAGATGACAGAGCAGTTTTTTGCTAAAACTGCTTATCCTATTGAGGGAATTTATGAAGCCGTTAGTTTTGAACGTGCAGGTGTGGAGGTGCCACCATTGATTACTGATACTGAACGATGGAGGTATCTTGTAGTAGAAGGGTTTGCCGGAAGGATGACAGCTGTTATTAAGCCGATGGATAATTCGATGATTCCTCACATGGCGGCAATTGATACTATTCAAAATGAGCTTAGTTTGACCAATTACCGGGATAGTAGTAGTGTATACAAGTTTGAGTACGCAGTATCTGCCGATAGTTTACACTTGGTTGGGATGATGGAATCCGATACGGTCAAGATCGCTTTCCGACATTTTACCAGAGAAGACTTTTTGCTGGAGAACAGAGGGTTTCACTGGGTCAATGAATTTCCCTACAATCGCTATGATTACAGTGCGCCAATCAGGTGATGCTAATACTCAATCACCGTAGAAATCCGGTCCTCAGTTAGTCTGAAGGATCGGAGTTTACCGTAGAGCTTGCATTTGATGATGTTGGAGTGGCCTCTGTTGCTTTCAATCAGGCAAGTGTTTTCAATGTAGATGCGCCTGATAGGTGTTGTGACATCCGATATATCAGCTTTGACTTTGACGAACTCCCCGTCATAGTTAATGGAGACGTTTTTGATTTTCGTCAACTGCTGCCCTATCGTGATTTGAAGATTTTTAGTAATGTAAGCGATGATTTTTTTCTCCTGTTCGGCGGTGGATGAATTGATGTAATCCGGATACGCCTCGAGAAGTGACCTCCCCAGCTCTTCTATATCAATACTGGCATTGAGTAACAGGTGGTTTCCACTGGATGGCTCGGAAATTTCAAAAATAGCCAATCGGATGTCATGTGCATTGGCAGTCAGGGTTACCAGCAATAGCGATATCATGAGGTACGTTTTCATCCTTAGAAGTGGTTTGTCGTTCATTGTTTTCGAATCATTCCTTGCTAAGAATGTGTCCAAAGTAGTAAGATACTGCGTTTTAGTCTGATTTTCCATACCACATCAATTAAAGTAATTTGAGTTAATGCCAAATTGATGCCATTCTTAGATGAATTGATAAGCTGACAGACTCCATCGTAATCATTTCAACAATAAAAGATGAAGTCTGTCAGCTAAAGTGGTCTGATTGACCTTGATAGATTATCCGCCTCCCAATCTAAAGCTTCTGTCAGGATCTCCGACGAGGCAGCGGGAAATGATTGGGAATTCGGAGGTGATGACGTAGAAGTAGGAGAAAGTCTCGCCATCGATGGTGATCTCTCTGTCTACACCGTTGCACTCATCCAAATCTCCCAAGCCAGAAACATACTCAAAGTCATTGGTGTACTTTCCGTTGTATTCGCCACATGGCTCTGTGACCCCATCACCGGATCTTTCGCCACTTTTGACTTGATAACTGGGTAGCAGCTCTTTGATATTGCCCGAGGCATCAGGGCCAAATTTGTAGAGAATGGGGAAGCCATCTGCAGCCCAACCTATCTGTACAGGATCGGATGGTGTGGTACTTCCTGAGCCCAGACCGTTTTGTAAAACGTCTGCATAAACGCTCATGTCACCATGGTAGTGATAGGTGCCATCGGGTTGTACGTGCGCCACGGCACAGTCAAGGCCTACCGCTCTCATGTTCCAGTTGGGTTCGAATACCCAGTCATAGTTGAATTCTCCGGTATTGGGATTTTCAAAGATGAAAGGTTCTGCAGGAGCCGGATCAATCGCTACGCCATTGGTAGCTACACCAAACTTCCATTGTGGACGACCATTGCTGGTCAATGAGGTCACCGAAGAGGCCTTGGCAGGCACAACATTCATGGTGAATGTCTTTGATTGGGAATTGAGCTGCGAGACTATCTGCGGGATCTGGTTCCTGAAGTCGTGATTGGGAATGCCGTTGGTGACAATAGTACGTGTATTTCCTGAAGCGCTAATGCTGTAGGTATTGTCAACAGACGGGGTTTCGTCACATTCCCAATTGTCCTGGTCAATGGAGTTGTCATTGGTGCAATCTGATCCTCCTGTGCCATCATTGTCTGACAGTGTAATGGTCAGGGAGCTATTGCTTCCCAGAACAACGCCGTCCACCAGGGTGCTGGAAAGCGTGACGATAATGGTCTCGTCTTCCTCTTCATCTGCATCGTCTATCAAAGGGATATTGACTGCTACTTCTGATTCACCAATTGCGATGGTAGCAGAGCCATCGGGGGCTCTGTAATCTGAACCGGCAGTTGCAGTGCCGCTGACGGTGTAAGATACAGTGATGTCGGCCTGTGTATTGTTGGTTTCACTCAGAGCTATGGTAAAGCCTGCTCTCATGTCGTCTTCGCTGGCGGTAGTAGACCCACTGATCTCAACTGTGAGATCGGACGGAATGGCTTCGTCATTGTCCTCAATCGTTAGACTGAGAGATGTCAGAGTGCCTTCTGAGATTCCTGTAGGCAATGAAGCCGTGTTGACGCCGATGGTAATAGTTTCATCGCCTTCAACCTCACTATCATCAATCACATCGATTGTTAATTGAGCAATGTTGGAACCGTTGGGAATCTGTATACTATTGGCAATTGATTGGTAATCCTGACCATTAGTAGCAGTACCACCGATACTGAGCGGTATCTCTATAGGAACCCCTGTATTATTCTCCGCACTGAGTGTAATGGTGAGCGAAATGTCGTCTCCATCCTCGGATAGAGAGGTGCTGGAAATGCTGATGCTGACATTGGCCATAAATTGTGAAACGGGACTGTCATCGTCTCCACAGGAATATAATCCTGACAGGCCCAGCAAGATACTCAAAGCCAACACCTTCCTAAGGCTGGCACTGATTGGTTTGGATTTGAAATGTAGGTACATAAATTGAATTAGTGTTTTACTTTGTTATGTTTTATAAAAAGATCAGTTCCTGATTTGCAGATTCTCAATGATAGGATACCGGCCTATTGTTAAAAAATCAGTAGCGCTTTGATAAAATAATGCCGATGTGTCATACATAGACTTTCCTCTGTGTTACAGCTATGTCTTGTATTTGACTGGACAACCTTTCGATTTCAATATACCTTATTTATGCGATTTGAAACCGGTTACAGAAACAGTTTGGCAAAACTTTTATTGCCTAAGAGTAAAACGGGAAGTAATTGCTATACCCTACTGGCTGGTAACAGGAGCAAGAGCGTGAGATGGGTATTTGACTAATATTATTAATAACTGAATTAAGTAATGTCGGAATATCGTAATGAAGTAATTATTGATTTTTGATGAGTGATTTTTTTGAATACCGGAATTAAGTAATGTCGG
>ERZ1740068.757-NODE-757-length-13130-cov-7.796864_pt1 | contig 13130 bp, 10 predicted proteins | sample MGYA00581735_ERZ1740068 | MGnify/ENA primary metagenome ERZ1740068 (study PRJEB43018, sample SAMN04849740) | marine metagenome | isolation source: floating plastic debris | place: Pacific Ocean | collected 2008-08-30 | study: EMG produced TPA metagenomics assembly... | reverse complement strand
TTCCCCGTACACAATTAAAGAAAACTTTGACACAATTAATTGCTTTACATCAACCGTCCTCAACGACAGTTAACAATAATTTAGTAGTTTGGGAAACAACCAGAAACTTTAGCCACACTGCTGTCAGCGAACATCCAACAGTGAACAGTGAACAGTGAACAGTGAACAGTTAACAGTTAACAGTTAACAGTTAACTGTTAAATGAGGTACAGAAAAATTTTATAAAACTCTTGTGGTACGGGCATCCCTGCCCGTTAGAATGTGCCTCATGAAGATGAAATATGCTGTAACTATTTGAACATATTTGTTAAATGTAGAGACGTAAAATTTTACGTCTCTATAATTTTTATTAGTGAAATTTCTTTCCCCTCTCCTTGACAAGGAGAGGGGTGTCCGTTAGCGCAGCGTGTCCGAAGGACATAGGACGGGGTGAGGTATATGCTTTACTTAGCCAGATAAGCATTTCTCAAATGCCACATCATCTCGCGATACAATTCATTTTTGACCCGGTTTCCTCTCTCACAATGTTCTAATTTGATATCATCAACGAAGAATTTAACCAAAAATATTTTCTGAGGGTCAGCAGCAGAACCTACACTTTCCACCCAAATTTTTGGATCTTGCCATTCTGTACGAGAGCGTTTGAAACGTTCTTGAAGCCAAGTAACCGTGTTATTTAAAGTGTCATCCAATCTTGTTTCGTCAGTCGAAAGATTGTTGACCTTGCGTAATATACGATTCGCTTTTCGCTTTAAAAGTTCAATCTTCTGCTCCCATTCTTCTGGTAGCAATTTGTGGTCTTCTTTCAATAAATCTGGGTCTTTTAACCAAGAACCATACCATGCTCGAACCAAACCAATTATGGATTTTTCTCCAGCTTTTGCAAGACTTCCTTCCTCTAAAAATAACTTTTTCTTACGACCTAAATTGCGTTCCACCTCGGGTACTAAACCAATCATCTCGCAAATTTCTAAATAATCATGACGAATAAATGTGATTTCACCTTCATCTAAACCTTTATCTTCAAAATCACTAACTTTATTAGATAAAGCTTCAAAAGCTGATTCTAACTCTGTAAGTTTATTATTAAGCTCATTTTCAGCAATTAATCTCTCTAAGCCAGATTTCTTTTTCTCTTCCTCTTTCATTCCAGGTTTAGAAAACCCGTATAGCTGCTGCAAAAGCTCAATTTTTTTGTCAATTTTACCCATAGTATCTGGATGAGCTAGAACAACATTTTCCATCAGTTGTACTACTTGACCGGGGTCAGCTGTTGACAAGGTTTGAATTTGAATTTGGTCGTAGTAATGAGGTGTAGGACGAGTAAGGTTAATAATTGGCTGGGTTTCAAAAGTAGAGTTGGGTAGATACATGTCACTATGATTGTTGACAATGTAAAGGTGAGTCACTCGCAGACCAATTTTCTTAATTACTGCTACTTCACCACTGGGTAAGGAAACAACATCTCCAAACTGAAATGGTGTATCGACTAATAAAACTAAACCGCTGAGGAAATTCGCTAAAGAATCTTTGAAAGCAAAGCCGATGATAAAACTAGCTCCCCCAATTGCTACCCAGATTCCTGCAACGTTTATACCTATAGCTTCCAACACTAAGGAAATACCAATTACATAAACCACAATTGGGATTATACTTTCCAGAATGGGAATTAAAACTTCATCCCACATAGCCTCGCTTTTCTCAGCATATACTTTGAAATAGTAAATAATTATCTGAGTAAAAAGTTGACTAATTACATAAGTTACTGTGATTATGATGGCAACATTTAACCCTTGCTGAATCCAATCTTCTATTGAAGCAAGCTCTAAATTATCGAGTTCTAAATTATAAAGGGAAATCTTCAGCCCAATAAATAAGACAGTTAGTAAAGCTGGTTTTCGCGAAACTTTCAAAGCTGTAATTGCTGCATCGGAGGAAAATCTACGAAACCATATAGGTAACAATACGAATGTTAATACATATAGAGCTAAAATAATAACGCCAAAAAAAGCGAGACTTTCTATAAATTTGTTCATTATTTCTACTATCGCTATTTACACCTCAAGAGAAAAAATCCAACCTTCTTTTTCTATCTAAAGAATTTTTTAGTATAGAAAAATTAAAAAATATCAGAAATTTCCTTGTACAGCATATTAGTAGCGACACAGTTATTCACGATTAACAAAATACAGTCAATCAGAAATATATAAATCTTGCACAAATATTTTTATGAGAGGGAGTAGTTAATAGGGGACAGAATAATAAATAAAAAGCCTCTCCTCAAAATATTGAGAAGAGGTTATTAATTTTAAAGTCAAGCAAAACCAGCTATTAGTGAATCATTAACTAATAACTTTATGTCCCTCCACTAGCAATATTGCTCGTTTAAGGGCAGATTCTCCCTAACCCTCCTTTTTAAGGGGATTTGGGGGATCTGAAAAATGGGGGGTTTAATTCCTTAACCGAGCAGTATTGCCTACACTAATACTGATAACTGATAACTGTTCACTGATTACTGTTTAACTGCTTGCAACTTACGAAAACCCTGAAATAGCTTAGTTAAAGATTGTTTGCGAGCTTCTTGTACAAATAGCAGCGGAACTAAAGCTAATAAGCGGAAACCCACTGAAATCATAAATAAACCGGGTAATCCTCCTAAAAAAGTATTTTCAGCAAGAAAACCGCCGATTGTTGTTCCAATTGCACCGCTAGCTCCAGCAGCAGCAGCAGCAGTTGCAAAATATACTGACTGCATTCTTACAGGTGCGATACTTATCTGGATGTTGTTACTACACAACTCTATTGCTGCGGTACTTCCTCCAATCAGAATATGCAATAAAGGTAACCATAACCAAATACTCAAAGAATCAACGCCGATTCCTACCCACAATAGCGGAATTATCGCTACCAGTACTCCGACTAAAAATAAGATGGCACGATTTCCTACTTTGTCTGCTAATTTTCCCCATAAAATCAGCATTAACATCCCAGAACCAGCTTGAAAGCTACCGTAAACTGTCACCCAACTGACATCTAAGTCTAGGGTGTCCAACATATAAAGATTAAAAAATGGAGTGCTGAGGTTAAAAGCAAACATCCATAAAGTGAAATAAGCCAAAAATATTAAAAAGTTTGAGTCCTTCCACATGCTGGGAGGCTGGTTAAAATTTTGATTTTGATTTTGAACTTCTGAACTTTCTGATTTTTCTGTGTTATCTGAAGCTGTGTTTCTACTAAAACTTTTGATTTCTGAATAGTTGTGAGATTGAGGATTGATATCTGTCTTCAAAAATTGACAAGCAAGACTCGCTCCACCAGCAAGCAAACCTAAAAGCAGTACTATCCCGAAACCCTGTATCGCACCACCAGGCCAAAAACTCACAATTAATCCAGCGATGGGTACGTAAATCAATTTTGTAAAACTAGCAATACTATTCCGTAAACCGAAATATCTTCCCCGTAACTTTCGGGGAACCAACATGGCCATCCAACTCAACCAAGATGCACTTCCCAAAGCTGTTAATACGTGACTCGCTAATATTATCAATAGCGTCATCACAACAAGCTGGTGATTATGTAAGTCTCCCCAACCCCAACTCGCTGCACCAATGGCGATCGCCAAAAATAACCATACAAATCTAGCCGCTCCGTGAGTCCAAAGACAGTAGGTATGACGACTATCAATACGCTCGGATAAGTAAGCTCCTAAAGGCTGTAATAGATTTACCAACATGGGAATCGAAGAAAGCATCCCAATCTGTACAGCGTTTGCACCCAACTCTACTAAAAAATTACTCAGCAGAATTCCAGTAGTAGTGATATCAAATACCGCAGCAAATACTCCATCAGCAGTAGAAGCTTTTAGGCTTTTACGGATGTCATCTTTAGAAATTCTCTGATTTTCGGGAACTTGTTCTGTTTCGCTTTGAGGAAGTACTGACGGTATAACAGCACTCTGAGTGATTTCCGGAACTTCAAGAACAGCAGTATTTGATTGAACAGATTGCATCAGCGAACCTTCGGAATAGTTGTTTTTAAATGACCAGCTTTAAACGACCAACTTAATGACCGGCTTACAAACGTTTATTTAAATGTTCTTTACTGTCTTAGGGACAGTCTTAAGTTAATCTTACATTACAAAAATTAACAAAGATATATACAAATATATATTAACGATAGTCTTCTTCACTATTTTTTTAAATATTATAAAGGTGTTTTTAAACAAAAATCCTCACTAAGTAATGGTTTTATCTAATATTTTTTCTCTCCAAAGTCGTAAATATTAAAAAATAATGAAGTATCTTAAAAAAGAATTGTAAAGCTGGTATTTTATGCGCTCTATTAAATATGCGAGTATTCGATATAGAAATCTTGTTGGGTTAGGAATTCCATAATCATGAACAAAAAGCTATTTAGTTTTTTAGGAATCTTGCTAGGGTTCACTTTGTTAATAGCTGGCTTTAATAATCTATTCTTATCAAATATTTCAACATCATCAGATATAGTTAATATCAAGCTTAGTGGTTGGGGTGCGAGTTCGATTGAACAAAAGCTTTTAAAACAATTGCTGCGAGATTTTGAAGTGAAGCATCCAGGAATCAAAGTGAAATATGAGGTCATCAACGACCAATATATGGATGTAATAAAAACTCGCTTAGTAGGGGAAGCAGCACCAGATGTCTTTTATCTGGATGCTTTGGAAGCACCTTTCTTGATGAGTCAAAATGTTCTCGAACCTTTAGATGGTTATATAAAAACAGAATTTGATTTAAACGACTTCGAGCAAACCCTACTTGATAGCTTTAAATACAAAAATCAGATTTACGGACTTCCGAAAGATTACTCAACCCTGGCTCTTTTTTTTAACAAACAAGCTTTAGTCGAACAAGGTTTTACTAATCCTCCTGCTACTTGGAAAGAATTGCGTAGTTACTCGCGAAAATTGACAGAAGATAGCAATCAAGACGGGAGAATAGATAAATATGGCTTTGGAGAAATTCCAGAATTAGCTCGACAAGTTTATAAAATCAAAGCTTTCGACGGACAAGTTGTTGCTAAAAATAATTATGCAGCTTTTGCTGATTCTGAAGCTTTGAAAGGATTGCAATTAGCTGTAGAACAATATCGAAAAGAACGAACTTCCGCACAAAAAACAGATGTCGGAACAAACTCTGGAAGCGAAATGTTCGCTCAGGGTAAAGTCGCTATGGTAGTAGAAGGTAATTGGGCTATTCCTTACTTAGAAGAGACTTTTCCCAATTTAGAATTCGGTACCGCAGAAGTCCCAACGATAAACAACAAAAAAGGCACAATGGTATTTACCGTTGCCTACGTAATGAATAAAAAAGCAAAGTACAAAAAAGAAGCTTGGGAATTAATTTCTTACCTTACAGGAAAACAAGGAATGGAAAAATGGACTCAAAATGGTATTGCTTTACCAACTAGAAAATCGGTAGCAGAGAAATTGAATTATAAACAAGATAGTTTACGCTCTGCATTTGTAAAGGGAGTTGAATATGCTACTCCTTGGCAAATTGGTAAATATCCAGCACCAATTGTCAATAATTTTGAAAATCAATTTACCAGCGCAATTTTAGGACAGCAACGTTTAGATAAAGCCATGAGAAAGGCTCAGATAGAAGCGAATAAACAAATTAAAGCGATGGAATATTAATCAATAAATAATTACTTAGTAGCGTGTGTTATGACTTCAGAAAGACCACACCTCGTTCTTAACTTTAAAACAAACTTAAATTTAATAATTTTCAATTTCAAAATATCATCTGGGCAAATCTATATAAATTATTTATTTGTATCCCTTTAGCAATAAGTATTTGGTCGATTTTTATAAAATACATTTACATTTAACTTGCTAAATATACATTATAAACGGCATTACATCAAACCCTACATAGTTATATATTTTTATTATCAACTTTAGACTATCAGCTATATAAAAATCATCCTAGAGAAAGAAAGGTATTGCAGTTCAAAGCGAATATATTGGCTAATACCATTCCAAAATAATTTTTATTAATTAAAATCTAAATTTATGAAAAAAATATTTAGAATGCATGTTCCTGATGCATTAGAAAATCTTTGTCTTGTTTTGTTTATTAGTATATTTGCTAGTGGTTGTAGCATCCAACAAACTCAGGGAGTGAGCTTAAATCAAGTGGATAGTAAAACTGTTGGCTGGATAGAAAATGGGAAAATTTCCGGTATAGATGAAGATATTAAATTTAAGCTTGATACGGGTGCTAAAACGACTTCAATTAATGCCGAAATTTTAGAAAAGCCGGATAATGAATCGGAATCTGGTGGAATGATTAAGTTTAGATATAGCAATACAGATGGAGTTTCAAAAGTTTTTGAGCGTCCCATAGAAAGGTGGGTTGAGATTAAAGGTGAAGGTCGTCGTCCGGTAGTGAAAATGGAATTTTGTGTTGCGGGTAGGTTGATTGAAGAAGAAGCTAACCTAGCCGATAGAGATGATTTCAACTATTCAGTTCTTATCGGACGCAATATGTTGAAAAAAGGAAAACTAGCCGTAAGCTCTGCTGAAAGTTTTACTGCAAAGCCAAATTGTCAAGCGGAGGAAGAATAAAATGAATCGTAATTTTCATGCTTTAATATTAGCCTTATTTTTAGCAGCTATTAGCTTATCAATTTTCTTTCATAAAGTATTTGCTACTGATGTTCCGTTGTTACCAAACCAAGCATATAAAAATTGGTATGTTGAAGCTAAGCTATCAGTAAATTCTGAAGGAAGAATATTAGATTCAGAAAACGCATTACCAAGTGAAATCAAACTACAGCTTCCTCAAAGTTCTCCCGGCTATGAAATTATTAATGAAGATTTTATCAACGATAACTATAGTCGCCAAATCCAAGATATAGAAGATACATCGAATCGCGTTGCTATATTTTCAAATAAAAATGCCAAAGGAAGCGAAGCTATATTTTATCGAGCAATTATTGATAAAACAGATTTAGCTAAAAATGATTTTGAATCTGGAAAGCAACCAGTTTCAACTACAGGAGATAAGCTTGTTGAGCAGCAGTTGAGTAACTTTGGTCAAGAGAATGCTGCTGTTGAAGATAACTTAAAAGAAAATTTTCCAACTGCTGAGATTGAATCAATTTTTAAAGAAGCAAAGATAAATTCCAACAACAGTACTCTAGATTTATCCAAACAAATTTATCAACTAGCGCTCAATCCCGATGATATTAGAATTAGAAGCATCAAAAGAACATTAGAAATTGATGATTCTACTCCAGAAATAGCTGCATTCTTGTTAAAACAGGCTAAAATTCCAGCACGAGTTGGTAACGGTATTTTGTTCAACAGTGAAGAAGTTTACTCAACCGATTTTATCCAGTGGTTAGAGGTAGAAACCGATAGAGGTTGGCTAGCTTACGATACTATAGATGGTAATTTTGGCATTCAAGATAGATATTTAACTTGGTGGTATGGAACCGATAGTGGTTTAAGCGCAAAAGGTTCGGGAGATGTCAAGTTAGAAGTAGTAGTTAGACCAAATACCGATAAAGGACTTAACCAAGCACTTTGGGAAAAGCAGAAAGCTGAAAATCCCTTTTTAGAATATTCTTTATTGAATTTACCCTTAGCAACCCAGCGAGTATTTCGGGTATTAGTATTAGTTCCAATTGGTGCATTGATAATTTCTGTTTTACATCAAATGGTAGGATTGCAAACTTTTGGAACATTTACACCGATATTAATTGCGCTTGCATTTAGAGAAACCGGACTTATTGTTGGTATACCTTTATTTATTTTAGTTGTGATTATCGGTCTGTTAATTCGTGCCTATTTAGATACATTACAGCTATTAATTGTACCCAGACTAGCTGCAATTTTGACAGCAACAGTTTTGATTCTTGGAGTATTAGCAATAATCTTACAAAGATTCGGAGTAAATTTAGGATTATCAATTGCTTTATTTCCAATTGTCATTCTCTCTATGCTAATAGAAAGAGCCGCTCTAAGTTGGGAAGAATCAGGAGCGAAAGAGACAATAATTGCTGCACTTGGTACAGTTTTTATATCAGTAATCGGTTACTTGTGCGTAATTAATCCTTACGTCCAGCATTTAGCATTTACCTTTCCCGAATTATTGTTATTAGTCTTAGGAATTAATATTCTAGTAGGACGTTACAACGGTTATAAACTGACAGAATATTTCCGATTTAAATCAATGCTAAATCTGTTGAGTCTTTCTTTGAAGTAAAGAGGGAGTGGGAAGAGTGGGTAGAGAGTTAAGAGGAGTTATAAATATTTTTAACTCCTAACTCCTAACTCCTAACTCCTAACTTAATCAATCCAAAATCCACAATCCAAAATCCAAAATTGATAAGATGTTTCCATTTACATTAATGCGTGAAGGGGTTCTAGGAATCAATGCTCGTAATGTTGATTATCTTTTTCCTAGTAATCCGCGTAAACTTTATAAACTAGCCGACAACAAATTAGAAACAAAGAGAATTGCAGAAGAGCTTAACGTCCCAATTCCGGAAACCTACGGTGTAATTTCTTTTCAAAATGAAGTAGGAAAGCTATCAGAAATAATCGATGGACATGATTCTTTTGTTGTAAAACCCGCTCAAGGTAGCGGTGGTGATGGAATAGAAGCTATTACTGAAGTTACCGATGAAGGTTTCAAAAAACCTAGTGGAAAAATCCTTTCCAAATCGGATTTACAATATCATATTCATAATATCCTCGGTGGAGCATTTTCCCTAGGTGGATTAGGCGATAAAACTATTATTGAATATGCTGTCCAGTTTGACCCGGTATTTGATGAAATTACTTATCAAGGTGTTCCTGATATCCGGGTAATTATTTATCAAGGTGTCCCCGTCATGGGAATGTTACGTTTACCAACTAAAGCTTCTGATGGTAAAGCTAATTTACACAGAGGTGGTTTGGGTTTGGGTATCGACCTGAATACCGGTAAAACATTAACAGCAATCCAAAATAATCGCTATATAGAAAAGCATCCCGATACTGACGCAACTTTGACAGATAGAGAAATTCCTCATTGGGATACTATCTTAGATATGGCTGCTAAATTATGCGAAAAAACCGAGTTTGGCTATCTTGGTATTGATGTAGTTTTGGATGAAGAAAAAGGTCCATTACTACTCGAAATAAATGCTCGTCCAGGACTTTCAATTCAAATTGCTAATCAATCCGGATTAATTCCTCGATTGAAAACAGTTGAATCTTATGTAAATAAACTTTCGGGAATTAAAGAGAAGATTGCTTTTGCAAAAGATAAATTCGCAGTCAGTAAGTAAAATGTAAATATTATAACTACAAAATCAATATTTTATACGGACGAAATATAAATGAATTGAATGGGTAATATAGCATTAATATTACAAAACGGTTTCCGATGTTATCCGATATTGATTTAATTCGAGAGTTTATTAAACTATCCATACAGAAAAAGGAAGTTTTATTAGCAAATTCAACATTACAGGGTGAAGCGGTTTACAAAAGTAATCAATTAACTGCAAAAAAAGAAGGAATAGTTGCTACTACAAAATTAGAGCGTACATTAAATCCATTTTTTATTAAGCAAAATTCAAAATACTGGCAATTAATTAGCCAAGTACTAGCCGAATATAACTTTTTGCTGATTGGAGAAGCAGATAATCGTGGATTTTATCAGTATGAATACTGTCAGATTCCACCAGGTTATAAAATGCATTGCGAAAAAGCAGGTATGCTATGGCGAACTTGGTGGAAATATCGGCGTAAAATTGAAGGTCGAGTAATTCAACTAGAACTACTTATCCGGATAAGAAATACATGGTATCCCATCAGAGGTTTAGCAATTAGCGATGGAATGATTTATATCGAAACATTAGGAAATGAAATTGCACTTGGTTTAGAAGATACAGTGATCTGGTTGAGTAAAGTAAAGGAAAATCAATGAATTGAATGAAATAACTTCCCAACTTCCTTTAAATCAACATTCCCACCACTAATAATTACACCAATTTTATCACCCGGACTTTTAACCACACCTTCTAATAAAGCTGCTGCTGCTAAAACTCCCGTGGGTTCAACCACAATTTTCATTCTTTCCCAAATAAAAAACATAGTCCGAATAATCGCTTCCTCCGATACCGTCACAATATTGTCAACATATTCTAAGACTAAAGGAAAAGTTATTTGTCCCAAACTTGATGTTCTTGCACCATCAGCAATAGTATCGGGATTATTTACAAATTGCAGAGTTTTTGAATGAAATGAGCGAGTAGCATCATCAGCTAGTGCTGGTTCTACTCCAATAACGCGACAATTTGGTAATAGTGATTTAGCAGCAATAGCACAACCAGAAATTAACCCACCACCACCGCAGCAAACTAATAATAAATCCAATTCTCCAACTTCTTGAATTAATTCTAAAGCTGTTGTTCCTTGTCCTGCGATTATATGAGGATGGTCGAAAGGAGGAATAATTATTAAATCTTTTTCTCTCGCTAAGTTTTGCGTTAATTCTTCTCTAGAAGTTTTTTGTGGGTTATACAAAATCACTTCAGCATCATAACCCCGAGTTGCTATTTGTTTAACCGTAGGAGCATTTTCTGGCATTACAATTTTAGTCGGAATACCGAGTAATTTTCCAGCAAGTGCGATTCCTTGAGCGTGATTTCCCGAGGAAAAAGTGATTACACCTTTTTGTTTTTGTGATTCTGATAGTTGTGAAAGTGCATTATATGCACCCCGGAATTTAAAAGAACCAGTCCGCTGAAAATTTTCGCATTTGAAAAATACTTGAGAATTTGTAATTTGATTTACAGTCGTTGAAGTAAGAACCGGAGTACAGCAAGCTATTCCTTCAAGACGTTTTGCTGCTGCTTGGATATCAGAGATTTCGACTAACTTCTCTTGAGATGACATGAAAATTATAAAAAAAGCGAACAGGAAACAGTAAAAAATATTTCAAATACAATTTGCTTGCTACAAATTAACTAAAATTCCATCTCAGAGGAAGTTCAGAAGCACAAACCGAACAAATGAATAAATTATCTTTCACAATATTTATTTGATTACAACTACAGCAACGTCGAAAAATAAATTCGATATTAAACGAAGACGGATGCGGAATATTTATTAAATCGAGAGCTTTTACAACATCTTCCCAAGATTCCGGTTGTGGACAAGATCCTGTTGATTGATTTGTAATTTCAACTATCTCTAATGCATTTTGAATTTTTTGAAAAAATACTTCCCCTGCCGATAATACATATTTACCTCCCGCGCAGGCAACATGTTCGGAGTGTCTGTCAGCAATTCTGAAATAACCTTCATAATCTATAACGAAAGTGGCTGCAATCAATCCCCAGTTATCTTGCTGTTGTTTCGTTTCTCGAATCCAATTTTTAATATCATCAATCGATATAATTTTCTTCCCCGGTGGTAAATGCGCTGTATTTTGCCGAATTTCATCAGCACCAACGTATTTATACAATATGCTATTTATGATTAATTTTTAAGCACTGAAAATAAAATGATGCATTGCGCTACACGACAACACACCCTCATATATTAAGTTAAATTGTTCACTGTTCACTGTTCACTGTTAACTGTTAACTGTTCACTGCTCACTGTTAACCGTTAACCGTTCGCAGCTTTTTCCCGCTCAACAGCTTCCATTAAAGAGCGTACCTGCTTAGCTCCTGGAGAGGGTTCAAAATTAAAAGGGAATTTACTTTTAGTCATCATTCGTAGACCAAGAGGAGCAATACTCAACAATCCTTTAAGGTCTTTAAAATAATTACCAACAACCTGTAAACCAAATTGTCTCTCATCAATCCAGCCACCTTCTTTTACCAAATCTATTAATACTTTACGGTGACGAATCGAACGACTATCGCTTGCTTCTTTAGTTTCGAGAAGAGACTGCTTAATTTTACTAATTTGGTCTAAAGGTGCAACTTCCATCGGACAAACACTATTGCAATAATAACAACGAGTGCAACCCCAAACTCCTTTAGTACCTTCGTTGTACTTTTCCAAACGATTTTGAGTCTCACCATCGCGCTTATCTTCCACCATTCGATAAGCTTTTGCAAGCGCATGAGGACCAACAAAATCTGGATTTACTTCTAATGCATTGCACTCAGAGTAGCAAGCACCACACATAATACAATTACCAGTTTCTTCAAGCTGCTATCTTTCTTCTGGTGTTTGTAGAAACTCTCTTTCTGGGACTTTTCTTGCAGCAGTGCTGACATAAGGAGAAACACTTTCTAAGTTATTCCAAAAACCCTTCATGTCAACAATCAAATCTTTTAGTACAGGCATATTACCCAATGGGGCAATAGTGATTTCTGGAATCGAATTTTCCTGATTTTCCTGGGATATTTGAGGTGCAAATCGAGCAATTTCGCTGCCAATATTTTCTTTACAAGCTAAAGCAGAGCGTCCATTTATCCGGATAGCGCAACTACCACAAATTGTATTCCGGCAATTTTTACGAAATGCTAAAGTTCCATCCTGCTCCCATTTAATCCGATTAAGACAATCAACGATTGTATTACCCTCTTCTACATCCAAAAGGTAAGTTTGAACCGTAGGAGATATTTTCTGAGTTTGTCGAATAACTTTAAAATTAACTTTCATTTTATGTAGTCCCCCCCGACTTAAATTTTCTACCCTTGCTTATCAAAGGAAATGAATTTTAATGTTGAACTAAAGCTTCCTCACAGGAGCTTATCCTCTTATTGCTGATTTATTGCTTAAATCGAATCGCTGCTCTCTAATGGCTAATCATCAAAGAGAATCTATTATATGTTCTGTGTGGAATAAATGTAAAAATTTAGTTTTGATTCTAATAGACCATAAGACTAGTGGTGGACTGTTTCCGCACTCTTTATAAGCTATTCCTTATTCTCAAGTCATAACAACCGGAAAGCAAAAAATATTGCTACAACCTTAACTATTAGCAGATTCATTCATATAAGTTTACTCTTCGACCAAGCTTTATAAGACTTTTTTGCCCCACCCGACTCAAAACAACAGTCTTACCAACCAATCAATAAAATAGCACCTTCCAATAATTTTCAAATATACCAATCGGTTATAACTCCTT
>ERZ1740068.755-NODE-755-length-13173-cov-39.617853_pt1 | contig 13173 bp, 8 predicted proteins | sample MGYA00581735_ERZ1740068 | MGnify/ENA primary metagenome ERZ1740068 (study PRJEB43018, sample SAMN04849740) | marine metagenome | isolation source: floating plastic debris | place: Pacific Ocean | collected 2008-08-30 | study: EMG produced TPA metagenomics assembly... | reverse complement strand
CATAGGGAGGATAACTCTAACACTGCCACTTGAAATTTCTATATGAGTCACTTTGTAGTGTCATAAAAGATGCAAAGGGGTGTTCTTATGTAAACTCCTGATTGTAAGGGGGTTTGTAGGAGCTCATGTTCACCTTGTACAAGTGACTAGGTCATTCTCAGTAGTATGACGCACACAGAACCATTGTAATGGGCCAAAAACCTTCAAAAATGGCTAAAAACTCATTTTTTTTTATTTTTTGAAGGGGGTGCATTTGAACCTGTTGCATCCCCCCTGGATCCGCCACTGATATCAAATAGTGTTGGGACAGTACCGATTTTTAAATTCAGTCCTGGTTTAGGTACTGAAGCCTCGATTCCTCGGTTCCAGCGTACCGGTTCTGGTACCTCTATTCTGGTTCCTACTTCTCAATACCAGGGTTTCGGTACACAGGGTTTTCAGGGATTATTTGTATTTTTCTCATTTTAATACTATTTTGGTTCCATTGTGATACTACTTCAGCTCCAAATCAGGTGGAACCTAAAGTTTCAGTATTGGAGCTAAATTGACTGGGACCTAAACTTCTCGAAATGTTCGGTATTGTTATACGAAACATTTGGGTTCTTTCAGTATTTTCATTTCTAGCCCAACACTAATATTAAACAGATTAGGTGGTTCCTTTGTATAGTAATTCATATTCAAAATCGTAAATCTATTGCATGATCCAAAAATTTGGAATCTCAATCAGAATCCAGCATATATAAAGTATGATATGTATATGTACCCAGTATGTATGATTCATTTATATTGTGATAGCAAATTGTATGTATAGTTATATGTGCAGTAGACCTATGTCCTTTTGGAGATGACTTTGGGGCTGAACCTGAAAACTCACCTCATATAATTGCAACAACTGTAACAGTGGACAATAGGGTTGTGATTAGATTTTCATTTCGTTCCTGCATCGTATGATAAGAAAATGAATAAGTGATTAAAATTAAACTAAAATTAAAGAAGCAGCGGCTTGCCTGATGGTCAAAGACTACATAGATTTGGCGGCCGTCTGTTGTGCTAATTTGTTCCCTGATGGGATGAAAATTTGTACCTGCGGACTGAATTTTAGGGATGCTCTAAGCTCAAAAGCTCTAGCTTCCCCCTAAATACATTTCATTGTTGAGCTTTAGATATGTGTCCATGCGCTTTAACTTTCAACATTTTTGCAATTATCTTAGAGTTAGACTATAGTAAGGCAGTCATTAGGCAAGCTGGATATTTCCCTTAAAAATGTTTTTTTCCGAAATGATGGTAATAATTCTTTTTTTAACACTACCTTTGCCACTAGCCATAAAATCCGACAGGATTGAAGGGTGCAAATTCAGGGGATAATATTAAAGAGCAAACGCTATGGATCATCAGTTGCATTCATAAATTCAGAAATTTGTGCTTTGTTATTATTATTACCATGATAGACATCAAAGAATAGTTTTTTGTATTCTTTATTTACCATATTCTCTTTCATAGGGTTTCAAAGAGCACAATCATCTACCAGACCCCACTGCTGTAGAGTTGGCTGTGGCCGATGACGCTGTCAGGCAAGCAGCAGTCAACACTCACGACAAACCAAGCCTAATAAGATTGAACGCAATGGCTAACCTGTCAGAGGATGCCCAGGAGGTAGGTATTCACTAATTTCTCACCAATGCAAGATCTCAGTGCTGTTTTTGGATGCACATGGTGCAGGTGTAAAGTTTTACGCAATATTTTAGCCATCCGATATAACTGATGGTAACCAGTTTTATTTTTCCCAGATTTATTGTGCTCCCCCTTTGATTGGTTCACAAAGCTCAAAATCATTATTATTATTTATCAGCTGTTTAAACTAATTAGGTGTTATGTCCACCTGTGCAAAAGGTACACGACTCCCTAACACAAGTGCTGGAATCCCATAGAACACGTGTATTTTTTAAAGTCCACATCAAATAGTTCCAAGACCTTTAGCCTCCAATCAAAGGCCTAGGGCCTACCAGATTGGGGTCGTATTTTGCTCAACTTGTATGTTTAAACAATCCATACCGCTCCACCATACAGTTAATAATTGGTGTGACTAATGAAGGACCTGATATGAATAGTGCCAAGAAATTGAGAGGAAAACAAAAACCAACTTTGTTGATTCTTGTGTGCCTGTGTTATTCAAACCATTTATAATCGTCTCATTGTTCACAAATAGCAAGAGGACCTAGATGCAGTTCTTTGCCCTTTGATACACCCTACTCAACTGGAAGAAAATTGTCACCTAAATTTTAATTAATATCCAACTCTTTGAATTTGACCATTCCACATATTGTATACTTTCAGCCTGTCCGGTAAACATGGGATATGTGAAGCATATTAGTTAGCAGGAATGTTATTAAATGAGAATTTATATATGATGGTTCATTCTAGGAATTGGAAAAAAGTGGGCACATACCCCTCCACCTGACACCTTGATAGGTTTTTCACCAGTTCTGTCAGTTGATGTGCAACAAAGCAGTCCAGCAGTATACATTTAGATTAATAACTCAAAATAACCAGCTTTTGGCAAAAAGGTGTGTTGTAACCTATTCAAACCACAGTGACCACCCTAATGATGTCCTCTGATACACTTTCCTCTGTCTACCCAACAAACAGATCATTAGGATGCAAGGGGACACAACTCTTTACAACATGTTTTTTCATCTAAAAATGGCAGCAAACTTTGATTCACATGCAATCTTTGGAAAGCAGAGCCAGAACACTGTTGCCCAAAATTTCTTGGTCTTGCAAGATTGGCCAGGGTCTCATTGGTGGAAACAAAGTGCAGAGTGTCTGTGACATTCTTGCTATTCTTGGCAAATTATCCTGCCTCATGCAACAAATATATATCAATTTATACAATGTACTTTTTATGTTTTAGTCCAAGATCAATGCAAGCAACAGTGTAATGTTTAAGTGTAATCACAATGAGACTCTGTTGATAAATGACTATATAGCATTTTCATTATATTGACATTTGAGAAGACCAACACAACTCCCTTTTGCATGCCAAATTTTCAATCAACGATTAGTAGTGTGGGCATAGTTTTCGTTTTTTATTTATTTATTTGTCAATGTTTTATTCCCTTCTAGTAGCAAGACAAAAAAGGTTTTGTCAAAAGATTTTATTGCCTGACTGAATAAAGCAGCATCGTCATCATCATGACCACACCGTATGTGTTACACTGATTGAAATGTGTATTTACACCTGCATGTTCATTCCCATATGTATGTTTCAGATAATGCCTGACAGGAATGCTATTAGACAACGCTGCCAGAGAGCCAGAAACGAGCTATATCCTGCAAATGTGGAGCTTCCGGAGCTTGAGATCAACGGTCAATGGTCACAAACCATACAAGGGGATAGATTTCTTATAATGGATAACCACTCACTGGAAAATCGTGTCATAGTTTTTGGATCTGATTATGCAGTAAGGTATGTGCAGTAGTATGCAGAGTAAAATGATTGTGTTACGCCAAATTAATTGATTGGTATAGTACATCAGTTGTTGTGTGAGCAGATATCGCACAGGCTCAGGAAGTTGTGCCTACATTCCCTGCAAGACATAGGGCCATACCACCCAAGTTCATTCTCGCAATACTAATAGATAGCATTTAGTTCCTCCTTTTCGGAGTTGTCTTCCTTTAGTTTTTCAGTTCTGATAAGTTGGTTTCTTAGCAAACAAGCAAACTCATTGCTTAGTTTTAGTTTTTTTATTGTCACTGCTATGTATCTGACTCGTCGTTGGGTATATCAAATTATGGAGTTTTGTTTTTTATTGGGCAGTGCTTGTCCAAAATATAGGGCGAGTGTATCATAGCTACTCAAAGCTACGTTGTTGCACATGGTTTAAGGCAGCCGTAATAGCGGGGTCGCCACATGCATGTACATTTGCATCGAGGGAGGGGATGGTGTAAAGGGAAAAATTCAAACAGATGATTAATTAGTTACTTGTTTGTTTGATAAAATGCCTAGAATTTATAACTGGAGTTCGAAGACAGCGTAAGAGTCCCAATAGACCGGGTTTTAGTAGGCTTACATTACCTAGTATTTGCAATTAGCTCTTCATTTCAGGTACATGTCAAGAGCAACTCACTGGTTTGTTGACGGTAACTTCTCACTGGCACCACCTGGGTTTATGCAGCTATACATAATTAGAGCTGGACTGGAGACAAGTGCCGTAACTTGTGTATATGCTCTTCTACAGTCCAAGAGCCAAAATACATACACGGAGCTCTTAAGAGCTGTTAATGACAGAGCGGTCGCCCTAGGACTAGGTGCATTAGACCCTACCACAATCTCATGTGACTTCGAGCTAGCGATGCACAATGCAATAAGGGATCTCTACCCTGCCACAAGGTTACAAGGCTGCTTCTACCATCTGACAGCGGTAAGTAAGGTGAACCGAATGAAAAGCAAAGAAAACTCATATCCAAGGCAATGATGAGCTATGACATGAAAAAGTTATACTGTAAATGGTTCTGTTAAATTTACTTTGTGCTTGGCATCAGTCCTGTGCCAATTGGCGGCAAGCTATCAATGGACATGAAAAAGTTTGAAGAGCAAGAAACAGTTTGCTAACCTCTGATAACACTTGTGCGTAAGATGAGCATCCATTCTAATAACCTTTTTAAGCTTTTAAACATGATATGATGTGTGGAATGTTCATAAAAAATCTACTAAGACATCATACTCAGAGTTTCCAACTCAACCGTCCTCTGTCCTATTTCTTGTAAATGTGAAAATTGCCACAGTTGATACACCATCCCACCCTACCAGAAAGATTACTAGAGTGTTTTTTGTCCAAATTCAATATGAACAGTCAGAAACAGAGTTGTCAGCCCCTATTCCCTATTAGTGTAACAACACTCTGACCTCGGACCACAAATTACTCACTAGAGGAAATGTTCTCCATCAGGCTTGAGAAGTGATATTTCCATCCTGTTTCTTTAAAGAATTTTATTGAAATTAGCTGATTTTGATGCTTGTTGTAATGCTTCCCTTGTAGAGTACCTGGAGAAAGATCCAAGAACTCGGTCTCGCTGAGCAGTACAAAGGCGATGAGGATTTCAGGAAATTCATAGGGAAGATGGACGGACTGGCATTCTTGCCAGTCGATGATGTTCCAGCTGGTATGAGAGTGCTCAGGAACAACGTATTACCAGGTGTGGCCTTAGGCAGTATGGGTTGTCAGATATATTAGTCCATTATATTTCAATATTGTGCAAACCGCAAAGTTAAATTTTTACATTTCATCACACATTTTGTCTGAGAAAGACATTTTTGACACTAAATATGGATTATCTGGTAGTGGTACCCTTACAGAGAGAATGTGCAAGTGTGCATAACTCTGCAAAATATTTTACAGAGCTATGCACATTTGCACCATTTGCAAAGGTACCACTACCAGTTAATCAATATTTAGTGTCAAAAATGTCTTTCTCAGACAAAGTACTTTACAACTTTTAAAAGTTTGATACGTCAGGGAGTGTTAATGTTCATAATTAAAAGGGGCTGGGGGTCACAGGGAGGCGTCTTCTCAACTAGCCTCTGACAACTTCCAACATACAAACTTTTTAAGTACTGGTAGCCAACACTGCTTTTATGAAATTCAGTTAATAATAATTTGCCTCGAACTTACCAGCATTGATCATTGGTCATTCACTTAACTTTCGAACCGGTGTATGTGACGCCTTTATCCCTATTGTGTGTATAAAACATGATGGTGTGAACCCGGTACTCAGTCTTTGATCAAATCCTTTTCATTGGATGGATCCATCACTTCAAGTCATCTCTATGTCAATAGCTTTCAACAAACTATGATGGTGGAAATTCTCCCTGTGAAGTTCATGCTAACCATAAATATACATTGAAGACAGGGTTTCCTGGCCCAATTTCAAATAGGTTTGGTCTGAATTGCTGTGAATGTCTGTTTTGTTAATTGGGTAATTGTGTCCTGATAGTCACATTAAATTAGATTGAAATGTTGCTTATACCATACAGGAAGGAAATTTTCATTGGAATTGAAATTTTGCTATTTTGCAAATGGCAAATTTGCTAAATCAAAATCTGCTTATTATAGCATTATAAGAATTTTCTCAATTCATAGCTTATATGATTGAAATTCAAGAATCAAAGTTCGCTAATATTTAATTCCGTGAATTTGACCAATCTGAACCGGGTCGCTAAATTGAATTCCGTGTATATTTCCATCCTGTGGGGTATTATGTCGGGAGTGGCCATATGGTTTTGTTGAAATTTGGCAAGTTGCTGAAGTTAGCCAATTAAGTTGATTAGCAACCTACTGAATGCAACTCATGACAAGCAATGGAAACAGACAACCGCTTGCAAAAACAAACAAAAGTTCCCAATACAGTGTTGCCTTTTTTTCTGACTGCAAGCATAAAACTCCTCAATATGCAGTCAGCCACAGCTATCCATGTATATCACAGCACAAGCCAGTATGCCAGAAAACCTTCTTAATATTTTTGGAAACCAAAGTTGATCAAGGAAGGTCACAACATGAGTAAGGATGTAATGGTAGTACAATGTAGTATGGCACTATGCATGACTACTTGTACAATAAAACCCACAAATTGGAGTGAAATAGATCATATCCAGAAACAGTGTTTGAAATTGGACAGTGTAGAAGTTCAGAAAATTCATAATCGCCCCAAAAATATCTGTGTAACACAGATTGACATTTTTGGTATTTTAATAGTCCTGTGTTTCAACGCACGAAAATTGCCAGATGGATTAGTTGGCAATGGGATAATACTCTAACAACTGAAAGCATGATACTTTTTATTGTGATGGCTTGCAATATTTGTTTGGGCTAGGATGTTCTTTTTTCAAATTGTGTATCAATAATTTATCTTTACAGTTGCCCAACCAGTGCTAGAATACTTCGATCGAGTGTATGTGAGTGGCCAGGTCAGGTACAATGATCTACCAAACGGACAAAGATTGAGGGTCGTAGTCAACGACCCTCAATTTCCTCGAGATTCTTGGAACGTAAACGCTGAAACCAGGGCCATAAATGGACATAGGACTAACAACCTATGTGAGTCTTTCAACAACAGGTGAGCTGCATGATCATTAATCATCAACAAATCTTGACCATGTATTATTTAGCTACATGTATGTGCTCAAGAGGGAACAAAAAGACTGGCAAGACACTTGCCAATGCCCGTAGATATAAGGTCTGTTCCATAACTTTCCAATTTGATTCACCTCTGTTTCATATCCGTCTAGGTTCCATTCTATTTGATTTCTAGCTACGTTAATTACTGCTATGAAATAAATGGATTAGAGGTAAAACATGCAAAGCGGCTGATCATGATGATCAGCCAGCAACATTGTGACGTCTTTTTCAGTCCAGCTGTTGCTTTGACTAATGTACCATTTACTGAATTGTATAATTGGTCCTGCTGCTTAGAAAGATTTCGCATGGGTAAGCTGTACCTGGACTGAAACTTCATTGACCAATCAGATAACAATAACAGCAGCACTACTCCAACACAGTACACGTATTTACCATTCGCTTGTGAAGGTCTTGATGGGTTATTCCTATCCATTTATTCATATCAGTGATGATAATGATTTCGTCAACTTTCGACTAATTTGCGATATGATACTTGTAAGAAGTAAGAACATCTCGCAGCTTCATCACCTGGTGATACTAGAACTTGCCTTTTACTTGATTTAGGTAATTCTGATTTCAAAATTGATGTCTGATTTGGATTCCATCTTCTCACAAAACAAACATTGATGACATTTTAATAATGATAAATTACTGCTTTCGAGTTGTCCCCTCCTACAGAATAAGTCAGCAACTCCGAATTAATGATTGAGTTTTGATTTCGAGAATGTACAGCCATGCAGGTTCATTCATTTTGGTAACATTCGATTTGTCATTTTGATTTATCTGACTTGAACTCTCTATATTTGATGGGTTGACGGGTTTTCCCTTGAGTCCCTGTTAGTAATATTGGTACATTAATTTAATAAAATCTTCACAGACAATTGAAGACGATAAAAGGTGTCTTTTCCCATATACATACAGGGACATTTGACCCTTATGTGTACCTATTAGCGCATCACTTTTACAGCCGACAGCCCTTACTCTAGCTCAGACGTGAGTGTAAGATGGGTCAAGTTCAGGATATGAGGTTTTCCCGGGCTGGAGCATTATTTTGAGTTGCTGGAGTGCACAATCTTCGTTAATTGTCTCCCAAAACTCCATAAACTTTGGGTGTGTCACACGTTACCATTCCTTCTTATAATTTTTTTTTCAGACTTACTCATCTGAACAGCTGCTCCCACCCGACAGTATGGAAATTGATAGAGCTATTGAAAAAGTCGGACAATGAAGAAAGAGCTATCATCAGAGCATACATCAATCTGGGGCGCGTACCTGTGAAACGGATTAGAAGGGTCACACTCCAACTCAATACCAGATTGAGGAATCTCTGTCTCGAATACCATGAAGGTGCCAGACAGATGGAAGACTTCATAAATGCTATCGGAAACAATGTTCGGCTTGGAGTAAACAGAATTGCTGACTAATCAGTCTATTCCAGAGAATCTTGCCAGCCTATGACTTGCACACTTGCATTTTGCTTGATATTAGTTTTGCAAAATGTAAATGCATGTTTATAATGCTGAGATTGCTTTGACATTGTTCATTGGTATGGCACAAGTCCATGAATAAAGTTACATACATCTAGTTTAAAGACCAATGTTTAGAATTAAGCCTAATTAACAGCATTAATGGTTAGGGATAGCAAGGCAGTGAAAATTCATATCACTCCGCCAATACCCTTATGCTGATGAGATTTTCATCTGGTCAACTTTGCGTTTGTTGTCCTTACTAATCATTAATCATGAAATAAATTTCCTAGATTCATGGGCATAATAAATCTCATATACGTGCTGCGCACGTTCGTGGGCATGTGGTATACATAACAGAGGTACACATTTAGGTTGTTGCCGTAATGGAAATAATAAGCTTTTTATCATTTTCATCTATGGTTTCTGGCTTAAAGCAACTTGTTTCATATGGAACTATGCAAAAAAATTTGGTGAGTAATTCGCTTTCAAGAGTATAATCGATATCACAGCGTGTTTGAGTCTGTTGAGAGGGCAAGGTCGGCTGATGTTATCACAATACACAGTTAACAACTTACAAAATTTATAAGCACTGAGATATCTGTTAGCCAAATACCACTACAAAGCTCTACACACTGACCTTTAAGCCTGGAGAGAAAACTGATGAGTCTTGTATGTATAGGAGGATGGAGGAGTTGCCCCACCACAGTTAATTGACTTATGGACTGAAACCTGCCGGTAGTGATGTGTCGATGTGTCGATGTCGGGTAGGTCGGGTAATAGGCCCTCGGTTAGGGTCGGTTCCGGGTCGGGTATTGCCTTATAATGTATGCCAAGGGTAGGCAACTTTTTAGCAAACTTCAAAATCATATATTTAGTCAAAAAATAGTCGTAATAGGGGTTTTAGGGCATGCCGAGTCCAAATCTACCCTTCATTTTGTTCCGAGCAATGATTAACTGTTTATGGGCTGGTTTTAGACTGAACTTTGTTCAATCTGCTGACATTACCCGACCTGGACCCGACCTGCACTTTTTCTACCTGCACAACACTACCTAACGGTTTCCATGGTGGTCAATAATTTGAGTTGAGACCAGAAGGGTTGTGATGGAGCAGTTTGACAGGCAACTATTTTGGTAACTTATTGAGAAAAATGTCAAACAGCGCTAAAAAGAGACAGACACGGAACACTTCAAGGACTATTTAGCGAACAAAGCTGTCAAAATATTCAACAATCGTCACTTCCATACTATTGTTTGTAAGAAGTGGAGCTTAGTCTGGTGCAGCGCGTGTAATCGCAGGCATTGTATTGGGTCATTACTACATTGCCTTTGCAGTAATATGTAAAAACAAACATAGGGTCCGCAGTAACTTCCAATTTTATCGATATCATATTCATACACCACATAAAACTGTTCGTGAACGTCAGCGATAAACTATTGCACATTTATTTGATTATTTGATCATCCCAGAAATCACTACTTTTTTCTCAACAGCACCATATATGTAGCTGTCTGATGATATTAGAATTGATATCAGAATGCATTTAACGGTATATTGATACTATGAATGGTATATCTAGGTCTATTGAAACAGATTTAGGTAGGTATAAATTTGCATAAAAAACAGTTATAGTTTTCCTGCTGCATGCCAAAATGGGACCAAATCAGCAACCCAGGGGTGGTACTTCCAGAGAGGTACCCCACCATGAGCACTCGATTTTTCACGATAGGGGGGGTCATATTAGGCCTACTTCACGTACACGCAATAGGGGTGTCTAAACTGAGTTGATTTGGGCAAGTGCAATAGGGGCTAATTTTGGACTGCTTAATTGAGTGCATAAGGGGTTAGCACATACCTGTAGCAGTAGTGAGTGATCGGTGACTATACAGTGACAATCCAGAGTAACATTGGAGGCTTCCATGGAGAAAAATTGGTAAGAAAGTCACAGCTCTTAAAATGAACAGATTTGGAAATATTTGAAAGAATTTCATGAATGTTTCGGACGGAAATAAAGCAATTTGAGTCATTTGATTTTGATGTTTCACTTACTTCTATCAATTTTTTGATTATGTTGGCACACCAAATATTTGCATTAAATTTATTCAGTGATCGAACAAATGTTAAAAAATACAGCAATTCTTGACTTCTCCCTGCTCCAATAAAATCTAGCTGGATAGATTCACACCACAATATTTCTACCAGTAAAATCGAACTATAAACCATATCAAAGTCAAACACGTTGTTTTGTTCACACCAGGCCTTCTGACTGCCCTATTTAATGGTCCCCGTAAGCTTGAGCAGCTTATGTTGGGTGGTGATCATGTACCATGCCAGCCGAAAACGGCATTTATTTGTGAAGAGGCAGACAGGGATTGTTGACCTGCGTGTGGGTTGCGCACACACGCATGAGTACGCCGTTATTTTAAGTCCTGACCAGCAGGGACTGTGTAGTCAGCCTACCCATGAAGCTTGTCACCGGACTGGTCTAGAGGCAAGTGCACTTACCCGTTAGTTAGTTTTTCAGGGGCTGACTGAGACAGCTGCTGACAGCTTGGCCTAACCTCTGTAAAAGGTGGCAGATTTTAGAATTTAGAGGTCTCTCATGTGTCACTGATTTATGAATTATCACTACACGTACATGTAATGAGACTATCATTATTACTATCCCATTCGTAACATGTACCGATGGCCCTGCTAGATTACATGTGTGAGGAGGTGAAATTAATATTTATTAATCTCAATCTAGTAAAAACCTGTAAACAGAACAAAATAATTATATAATATTTTAGCAATAAATGCGAGTGTGTTAACAAAGGTTATGTGGTATAAGGCAAGCAAAAATCTTACATTAGATCTGTGTCACCTCCCTCGTCTGACTTTCTGAAGCAATAAAATGAAAACCCCTCACCTGGAATTTTGACAATAAACTATAAAACACCTCCCTGCCTCATATGGTTTTCACCAAATAAACTGAAAAACAGTCCCCTGCCTCATCACCTAAACTGAGTATTTGCTCTATTTTATTAATAAGGTGTTTCTGACACAGATCTAATGTCTCAGTTTTGCTTGCCTAACACAACTAAGCGAGTATAAATTGAAACGACGTAATATGTAATGGAAATGCATTCAGGAAATAAATTCAATAAATAAATGCAATTGGTTCTATAGTTTGGAGTTGTATTCTCCTTGACCTTTTACAAAATGTTGTGTGTACTGGAAAACGCACTCAGGGTAACAAAGCTGGTAATGAACCGACGAGTAATATAATTTGGAGTTGTGTTTCTCCTGAACCTTTTCCTAAACCTTGACTCTAAGCGATAATAGGTTTCCTCCACACTTTAGTTAACCACAAGGAATAATTTACTAGTTATTCCCACAGCCAGCCCTTAGGAATGCTACCGGCCGCGATATTTGAACCGGTAGCATTCCTAAGGGCTGGCTGTTACCATTTCTTGATATGTGAAAATTCAGCCTTTGTATTCCGAGGAACGTAACGATGTTCAATTAGATTTAGGATAATACAGTCTTTTGTTCTTGATAAATAACAGCAGGTTAGAAGATTATTCAACAAGCGGCGGATATAAAGTGTGTTTCGATAAGATAACTAATTTACTGATTCAGTGGTTCTATCACTCAATTGATGTCAGGGGTAATCTCTTCCAAGTAAATTATAACAATACGCTTGGCCTTATCACAACACGCTTGTACAACTTTATAAACGATAGCAGGAATTTTCAACTGCTTATAAATTGTGTGTCCTTTGATGTGTAGTAATAACTTTGACTTGTGAAACTGTTTGAAAATGCCGCGGATATAGCTCTAAACGCCTTTCAAGTAGGCTAGATTTGATACAGATATAAACTGAGACAAGAGGGATGCTCCCCTGCCGAGTCTCCTTGATAGGGTAATAACACACATGTTTGATATTTGAACGACAATAGCAGGTAACTACCTCAGCTGGTAAGAATTCAAATGCCTGTCAGTTTAAGCTAAGTTTCTAATAACTCGGGACAGGAATATTTTCAACTGCCGGAGTCTCCTTGATAGGGTATTAAAACATTTGTTTGATATTTCGAACGACAATAGTAGATAACTACCACAGCTGGTAAAATTTCAAATGTCTATCAGTTTAGGCTAAATTTCTAATAACTCGGGACAGGAATATTTGCAACAGGTGGAGTCTCCTTGATAGGGTAATAGCACACTTGCTAATACAAACATATTATAATGACAACACACTTTATACTCACGAGATGTAGAAGTGCCCGATAATAAGTAAACTGCTCTAATAATAATCAAGAACTTTATGCAGCAATACATGTATAAGTAAAAATTTTACCAATTGTAGCATTCCAAAATTGAGGGAGGCTGCTGCTTATATAGGGGCTAGCAGGCATTTGACCATTGACAAAATAATGACTTGGACCTATAGAAAAAGTGTAAGCAAGCAAAGAAATTTGGGCGATTAGTCAACATATCTGATTCCCAACATTGTCAGCAAAACATGAGTCAGCAAATTCTTAACATTGTC
>ERZ1740068.753-NODE-753-length-13205-cov-8.636426_pt1 | contig 13205 bp, 3 predicted proteins | sample MGYA00581735_ERZ1740068 | MGnify/ENA primary metagenome ERZ1740068 (study PRJEB43018, sample SAMN04849740) | marine metagenome | isolation source: floating plastic debris | place: Pacific Ocean | collected 2008-08-30 | study: EMG produced TPA metagenomics assembly... | reverse complement strand
AATGAAGAATTGACCAGGCAGCGCTTCGTCAGAAATCCCTATCAATTGCAGACAGTCCTCTACAGAACAGGAGACATCGGTCAATGGGACCATGATGGGAACCTGCTGTACATAGGCAGAAAAGATGATCAGGTCAAAATACAGGGTTATCGCATAGAGCCTTCTGAAGTGACGCATTACCTCAGTGCCTTTGAGGGAGTCCGGAGTGCCTTTGTCACTGACCTCAGTACACAACAAGGCAGAAAGGTACTGGTGGCATTTTACACCAGTGAAGAGGAGATGGACAGCCAGCAACTGAATAAAATGCTGCGAAGTGACTTACCAGGTTACATGATACCGGTCAGTTTTATCAGGCTGGATGATTTACCGACGACGGTCCAGGGTAAAATTGATAAAGCGGTGCTGGCAGAGCAGTACAATGCTTTGTACCTGAATCGTGAGTTGAAACTACCCGCCACACCTACCGAGGAAAAGGTGCTTGCCATCTGGCAGGAGGTAATGGACATGGAGCAGATAGGTACCGATGAAAATTTCTTCGAGATCGGGGGACACTCTTTGAAAGCAACAAGAGTCAGTGGCAGAATTGCCAAGAGCTTTGGCGTAAAGGCCAATCTCAATACGATTTTTCAACATACTACGATCGCGTCACTCAGTCAATACATTGATTCTATGCAGTACATGCAACAGCCACCTGAAAAGCAGCAATCAGACTTCTCAATTGAGATATGATTTGCTGAAGCGCTGTTGAACAGATGATTTTTTGAACACGGTCGAGGGACTGGATGATTTTTTAAACTACATGCGTATGGACAAATATGAGGAATACGGCTATTACCAATCGGTGGTAAGCCTGTTTACAAAGCAAGCCGCTGACATGCCTGACAACACGGCTGTAAGGGTAGGCGAAAAGAGACTAAGTTATGGTCAGATGGATAGGCTGTCATCCCGGATTGCCAGCTACCTGAAGCAAACCATGAAGCTCAGCAAAGGAGCAGTGGTAGGGGTGATGCTGGAGCGGGAAGAGTACCTGCTACCCGTCATTTTTGGCATCATGCGTGCCGGCGGAGTCTACCTGCCCATTGACCCGGGTTTTCCTGAGAGCAGGATCAGCTTTATGTTGCAGGATGCCGGGGCCGATGTGCTGGTAAGTCGCACCGGATTTACTAATCAACTGGGAGCGTCCTCATTCAGTATCGTAGACCTGAACAAAGACCTTCAGCAAATACTGGCGATGCCCAATGAAGAAGGTGTTGCGCTGCAGAAATGCGATCACGCTTACATTATGTACACATCCGGAAGTACAGGGATACCCAAGGGAGTGATCATTTCCCATGGTTCGCTGCTCAATGTGGTATTGGCGATGGATCAACTTTATCCCCTGGAAGCCAGCGACAATTACCTCTTCAAAACGACCGTCACCTTTGATGTTTCCATTGCGGAAATATTTGGATGGCTGGTCTCCGGAGGTGCGGTGACGCTGTTGAAAGCAGGTGCCGCCTCGGAACCAGAGGCGATCATTGAAGCCATTGAACGCCATGAAGTGACGCACATCAACTTTGCACCTTCTGTATTTTCTTTCTTTCTCGATGAGCTGAGTACACAGAATATGCACCGTCTCAGGTCATTGAAATATGTCATGCTGGCGGGAGAAGCCCTGGCGGTAGACATCGTGAGGAGGTTTCAGGCCCTGCCTTCGGCCATTGCATTGGAAAATATTTACGGCCCCACGGAAGCCACCATCTATGGAAGTGCCTACAGTATTCCAAAGCCTTTTACAGGCAGTACGGTGCCTATCGGCAAAGCGGTGCCAAACGCTACGCTGTATGTAGTGGACGAGCACGGAGCTCTGCAACCACCCGATGCGCCAGGTGAACTATGGATAGGAGGCAGAGGCGTGGCGTTGGGTTACAACAATCGGGAGGATTTGACCAGAGAGAAGTTCATCCCCAATCCGTTTGGAGGTGGCAACGTCTACCGGACCGGTGACCTGGTAAAATGGTCAGAAGCCGGCGATCTGCTATTCATAGGCCGGGTGGACGACCAGGTGAAAATAAGGGGCGTAAGGATAGAACTTGGTGAGATAGAATTTTCATTGGAGAAACTGGAGGCCATCAAAAAGGCCGTGGCGATGGCAGTGGGACAGCCGGGAAGCAATCAGCTGGTGGCTTTTTACACCATTAACAGCGCCATCACAATAGACGAGTTGCGGGCCTATCTGGGAGAGGAACTGCCGGATTACATGGTCCCCTCAAGACTGATTGAGCTTGCTGAGTTTCCATTGTTATCGAGTGGTAAGGTAAATAAGGTGGCTTTGTCTGAGCAGTATGCTGACTGCGGCAGTGAACCGCAGCACCTACCAGAAACGGAGACCGAAACAGCAGTGGCAGAAATCTGGAAAAGGGTCCTGAAAAAAGACAGTATTGATGTGGAAGATCACCTCACAGAACTGGGTGGTCATTCTTTGAAAGCCACCAGAATCTACAGTGAAATCAACAAGCAATTCAGGATAGATGCCAGCCAAAAAACACTGTTTGACTTCCCGACAGTCAGGTCCCTGGCGGGCTACATTGATACGGTGACTTACATGCAGCATACATCCACCAAAAAATCATCTGATATCCAAATCGAATTATGACTTTAAACGATTACTATGAACTTTTTAGAACTTTTATTTAAGCGTTCCAAGTGGTTTTATGCTTTGCTGATCATCATCAGTCTCATCAATGGATTTTTGCATATCACCATTCTCTATTTTTTGAATCAGTTTGTCTCTCAGCGGCCCATCAACGGCTTTTTTGGAGGGTATGATTACGTTTTTTACGGGGCCATCATTTTGCTTTCACTGATCCTGAACAGGGCATTTCAGAGATACCTCATTAACATTACCAGGGATGTAGCCTTCGATTTTGAAACGACCATTCTCAACAAGATCAAAACCGCCAAGTACGAATCATTTACAGAACTGGGTAAAGAGCGGGTATTCACGGCCATTGGAGATGCCAGAAGCCTGGGAAGCATTCCGGCTTTTATCATGGGTGTCATCAATGCAATGATCATCCTGACGGGTTCGTTTACCTACCTTTCCTGGACTTCTGGCAAAGGGACACTTATGCTGATAGGAGCTATGTTGGTGTTGTTGGTGATTTACCTGGTCAGAAATCAAAAGATAGAAAAGGAGTTGAATGTGCTGAGAGACCTTCAGGACCACTACTTCCAATACCTCGATGACCTGCTCCATGGTTACAAGGAGATCAAGATGGACAGGGCCCGTAATGACAATATTTTCTCCAGATACATTATCCAGAACAGGGATGATGCCAAGCGGATCAGTATCAGCACTTCTATTCAGTACATGAACAATGAGCTCATTGGTGGTTATAGCTGGTATGTCATTATGGGACTGATCTTGTTTGTGTTGCCAAGAGCTTTGAGCATAGGCCCTGCAGACCTGTCGATCTTTGTGGTAACCATCCTGTTTATGATGGGCCCCATTGGAACCTTGATTTCTATTTTTCCTACCTATACCGGAGTGAAGATTGCCATCGATCGGTTGAAAAAATTCAATAAACTGCTGGATCACAAGCTAGTTGCTCAGAATGAGTCACCAGTGGAGGCTTTGGCCGAATTTGATTCATTGGAGATGAAAGACATTACGTTCAAATACAAATCCGACAGCAACGACAATCCCTTTCAGTTTGGACCGGTCAACTTTAGAATTGAGAAAGGAGAAATTGTTTTTGTTGTAGGTGGAAATGGCAGTGGCAAAAGCACATTTGCCAACCTGCTGATAGGCCTCTACGATGCACATGAGGGAGAGATACTCCTCAATGAGGACAGGATGGTAAACGGGGAGATGATGAAGGACTATGTGTCGGTGATTTTTTCCGACATTCACTTGTTCACCCAAAACTATGATGGTCATGTGCTGGAAGAGATCCAACCGAGACTGGAATATCTCATTGAGCTCATGCGATTAGAAGAGGTAGTTAAAATCAAGGATCAGCATGCTTTGATTGAGCCCAACCTGTCCAAAGGACAACGCAAGAGACTCGCCCTCATCTATGCACTACTGGAGAACAAGCCACTGTTGGTCATCGATGAGTGGGCAGCGGAGCAAGACCCGGAGTTCAGACTTTATTTCTACGAAGTGCTGCTGAGCGAAATAAGAAAAGAAGGAAAAACCATTATTGCTATTACGCATGATGACAAATATTTCCATGTGGCAGACCGCGTAGTGAAGTTCGACTACGGAAGTATGGTGCCCTATGATGAATTCCTGAAATCAGTAGCCATAGAAGAATAGCCACCAGAATTTGAATAAAAGCAATAGCCAATAGCGTAAGACATGCAGCAGACAAACATTTTATGTTTTCCATTTGCCGGAGGTAACAGATACTCCTTCCAGAAGTTTCAGGAATACGTTCCTGAGACCTTTGCGATGGAGACCTATGAGTTACCAGGGCGGGGAGGTCGTCAGACAGAACCGCTTCTGCAGGACATGGAAGCCATCACTGTTGATGCACTGCGCTGGGCACAGCAATACCTGGATACTCCCTATGTCATTTACGGACACAGCATGGGTGGGCTGATTGGTTTTGAACTGGTGAGGACGCTGGTCAAAAAGTCGTTGCCGCTGCCGTTGAACATGTTCATTACCGGCTGCGGCGGTCCGCAGAGTATCAAAAACACCCGAAACTACCAATTGCCAAAAGAGGAATTTATCGCCGTCCTGAAAGCACTGGGAGGAGTCACCAGTGAGATCACTGAAAATGACCAGATCATGGATTATTACGATCCGGTTCTGAGGGCGGATTTTCAGGCGATAGAAGCGTACAAGTACGTGGAATCCCCCTCTTTGAACATGCAGATCACCTGCCTGATTGGCTCCACTGACACGGTTACCCTCCAGGACGCTCAGACCTGGCGCCAGGAAACCAACGCCAAAGTAGATATCAAAAGAATCCCCGGCGATCATTTTTTTATAGAGGATTACTACGAAGAGATTATGAACCTTCTTGTGATGAAAACCAGGCGCGCCTCCCAGACCATGGGTCATTTTTTATGAGAGGCCGCTTCGCAAGAGCTATTTTTTAAACTGAAGAAAATGAATGAGTTAGTAACAAGACTTTCCGGAAAACAGAAGGTCATGCTATCGCGGATAGCACACGTTAAGGAGAAGTTGGATCAAGGTGTGACGGAGAAGCTGAAGGGCAACCTGTACCGCTTCCGGAAGAGCAGCATATTACTTTCAATGCCAGATTAAACCCTGGATTTAGAAATTTCCGGCCAGACCGGAGTTGGCTCATTTAAACTAACCTCAATGGAAATTTACAAATTAATTACCCGACTTAAGCATGACAACATTACCCTCGAAGCAAACGATGGTAAGTTGAGTGTCTATGGTGAACCCGAACTGCTCACCGGCGAGTTGCTACAGGAGATCAAAAGTAACAAGAGTGAGTTGCTGGAGTTTCTCACCGAGCATCAAAAAGGAGGAACCGAGCAATCCTACTGGTCACAGGATATTCATGCCATTGAGGATCAAATGCACTATCCCATGTCGCATGCGCAATATCGGATTTGGGTGCTGGACCAGATGGAGGAGAATCAAATCTCCTACAACATGCAGGTGATCCATGATATTTCTATGCAGCTGGATTTTCAGTCTTTGGTAGATGGCCTGCAATACCTGATCGCGCGGCATCATTCGCTGAGAACAATATTTGTATCCATCAAGGGCGATCCCAGACAGTTGGTCCTGGAAACAAACCAGATACCTGTTGATGCAGAGTTGGTCCACATTGAAGTGACAGCCAGCATGACAGACGAGGAAATTGACCAGCAACTGGACGATATTGTTACCAAAGACCGTCATACACCATTTGATTTGACCAAAGGACCACTGATCAGGATGAGGCTGGTAAGGATAGGTGATAAAAGTGATACACTGATCCTCAATATGCATCACATCATCAGTGATGGGTGGTCAATGGATGTGATTCATAGCGATCTTGCTGGCTTCATTTTCAGAAACCTGCGAAAAGAACCGCTGAGGATTCAGTACAAAGACTATACACTTTGGCAAAGAATACTCACCAGCGCGGGAAAACTGGACGAATCTTCCAGGTACTGGCGCTCCAAATTTGCCGGTGATATTCCGGCACTCAATATCCCCACAGATTTTCCGAGGCCGTCGGTCTTTGATTCTGCCGGTGATACCCGGATCATCAAACTTTCTGCCGACATCAAAGAGGCACTCAGGCGCATGTGCGATGACGAGAACTGTAGCCTTTTCATTACGTTGCTCGCTACCCTTAAGACATTTTTGCACATCTATTCCGGACAGAGTGATATTGTGGTAGGTACCCCCGTTTCCGGTCGGGAGCACTATGACCTCGATGAGCAGGTGGGCTTTTACATCAATACCCTGCCGCTTAGGACACAATTCAGTTCGTCAGACAGCTTCAAGGACCTGCTCAAGCAAATAAAACACGAAACACATCTTTCCTATAATCACCAGTTTTACCCGATCGATATTTTGATCAATGAGCTCTCCATTAAAAGAGATATGAGTCGCTCTACTTTGTTTGATGTGTTGGTTGATGTCAAAGAATTTGATGAAAGCGCTGACGAGGAAGCACCGCTTGAGATCGATTACAATGACGAAGAAAGCGATACTGCCAAAGTAGACCTAAGCTTTGGTTTTGCCGAGTTGTCAGACGGGATGACCATCACGATCAATTACAGTAAAGGAATTTTCCAAAGAGATCGCGTTGACAGGATGTTGAAGCACTACCAAAGGCTGCTTGAATCCATCACTGCAAATCCCTACTTGTCCGTCAAAGAACTGGAATACCTTCCAGATGAGGAAAAGCACATCTTGCTCGATGGCTTCAACTCATCCAAAAGACAATTGGTGGAAGAGGATGTCATGTTGGCCTTTCAGCGGCAAGTCAAAAAGACCCCTGATGCTGTAGCACTGATATTGAACGATCAGCAGTTTTCCTACAGTTTACTGGATGCATGGGCCAACAGAATACTCAATTTCCTTACAGCGCATCATCAAATTGAAGCCGGTGATGTGATTGCCATCATGTTGCCCCGCGACGAGCGGTGGATCATGGCATTGTTGGCGGTGCTAAAAGGCAGGTGTACATACGTCGCTATTGATCCCAATCTGCCAGCCAGGCGGAGGGAGTTCATGATGAAAGATGCAAATCCTGCCCTCATTATTTCCGACACAAAATTTGATGCAATTGACGAAGGGACACCCACGCTGTTCCTGGATGAAAAATGGGAGGATATAGCGGATACTGAAGACACTGTCAATGACCTGATCCTGGAATTTAATCACCTGGCCTACATCATTTATACCTCAGGGTCTACCGGTACTCCCAAAGGGGTAATGATTGACAACAGGGCCATGTCTGATTATGTGCAGACTTTTAGTGCCTACTTTGGCATAGGCCCGGATACTGTCATTCTTCAGCAGTCCTCCGTTTCCTTTGATACGCATGTAGAAGAAATATTTCCGGCCCTGGTCAATGGCGGTCGCGTGGTACTTCTGGGCGGTGAAGCAAGCAATATAGACCTGATGGTGGAGGTGATTACCCGGCAACAGGTGAATGTGCTGAGTACTACCCCGCTCATCCTGAACGAGCTCAATGCGGATTCAGAAATACCGCCGTCGCTCAAAATCATCATCAGTGGAGGTGATGCACTGAAACCCGGACATATCAACCGGCTCATTACACATGCCAGCGTTTACAATACTTACGGGCCCTCCGAGGCGACCGTGTGTGCTACCTTCAATGAAATTAAAGAATTGGGCGATGCGGCGCTGATAGGGAAGCCCATTGCCAATCACTCGGTCTACATCCTGAGTGAGAATGACCAGCTAACGCCAATTGGTATTCCCGGCGAATTGTGCATTGCCGGAGCAGGTCTGGCGCGTGGTTACCTCAACAACGAAGCCCTCACCGCCGAGAAGTTTGTGATCAACCCCTTCAAGCCCGACGAACTCATGTACCGCACAGGAGATTTGTGTCAGTGGATGCCCGACGGCCGGGTTGCTTTCCTGGGCAGGATTGATGACCAGATGAAAATCCGTGGTTACAGGATAGAGGCCGGTGAGGTGGAATACCATCTGCAGTCGGTGACAGGAGTGGACGCTGCTGTGGTAGTGGGTGTATTGCATGAAGGCAGTAAGGAATTGGTGGCCTATTATACGGGCGAAGAAATGGACAGCGAAGTGCTGCGTGAGGCACTGATTGATGCCTTGCCACATTATATGGTGCCCCATCATTTTGCCTACCTGACGGCTTTTCCGGTGACCAGTAGCGGAAAGATAGACCGCAAGAATCTGCCAGCGTTTGAGTTTAGTGAAAAAGCTGGCTACATGGCGCCGCAAACAGCGCTACAGAAGTCACTGGTGGCCATTTGGGAGAAAACCCTTGAATTTGAGCCAATTGGCATCAATCACAACTTTTTTGACCTGGGAGGACAGTCTATCAAAGGGACACGCATTGTGATGGACATCCATCGCGAGCTACACCTGGAAATGACGCTGCGCACCATCTTCCTCAACCCTACTATCTTAAAGCTCAGTGAGGCGCTGGAGTCTCAGAAGCGGGCAGAGTATCAGCAGATTGGGCTGGTAGAAGATCAACAGCATTATCCGCTCTCTCATGCACAAAGAAGGTTGTGGGTGCTGGATCAGATCGAAACGAATCAGATCTCTTACAACATACCGATGGTGTTTGAGGTCAATGAACCGGTGAAGGAGCATAAAGTTCGTTTGGCGCTTACTTCCCTGGTGCATCGCCATGAGTCCCTCCGGACCATTTTTCCGGTGGTAGCCGGAACGCCACGGCAGCAGATCCTGGATGCTGACCAATTGTCCATCGCTTTTGAATACCGTGACCTGGAAGGAGACCCAAAAGCAGAAGAGATCGCCCACGAACTGATCAGAATTGACCGCGAAAGTCCCTTTAATTTGTACAAAGGACCGTTGATGCGTGCCACATTGATTCGCTTTTCAGCAAAACACTTCGCCTTCCTGCTCAACATGCACCACATCATTTCAGATGCCTGGTCGATGGGAGTGTTTTTTGATGAGTTATTGCTGCACATTAGCGGCAGAGTGGAGAAGCTCAACCCAGTGCCTTTACAATACAAAGATTACACGATCTGGCAGCATGACCAGATGGCAGATGGCCCCATGGCCCAACACAAAGCATACTGGCTTGACCAGTTCTCAGAAGAGATACCCGTCCTGGAGTTCCCAACTGATTTTTCCAGGCCACAGCTGGCAGACCCCGCTGGTGCCACCCTGGCCATCCCTCTTTCGCAAAAAGTGAAGGAACAGCTGGTCCGGCTCAGCAACCAGGCCGGCAGTACTCTGTTCATTACTTTTCAGGCGATTGTGAAATTGATGCTGTACCGCTACACCGGCCAACGCGACATCGTACTCGGCACGCCAGTTTCCGGGCGTGACCACTCGGATCTCAAGGATCAGATTGGTTTCTATGTCAACACACTGGCACTGCGTACACACCTGGACAGTGAAAGTACTTTTCTGGACCTGCTGGAGCAGGTGAAAGAGGAGACTTTCAAAGCATACGATCATCAGCAGTACCCATTCGATGCATTGGTGGATGAGCTGGAGCTGGAACGGGAAATGAGCCGTTCGCCGCTGTTTGATGTCATGTTCTCTCTTTTTCAAGATGGGAAAGACCAATCAGTACCGCCGGTGGATCGGTTTATAGAAGAAAATGCGACGGCCAAGTTTGACATGACGATTTCTGTCGCTGAATATGCTGATGGCCTGGTGGTTTCGGTGAATTATGCCACAAGCCTTTACAAGCCGGAGCGCATTCAATACCTGCTGGCACACCTGAAATCGTTGACTGAGTCGTTGCTGGAAAACCCTGAGTTGCCTTTACGCGAATATGAGTACCTGACGCCCACCGAGCGAAAGAAATTACTGGAAGACTTCAACGAAACGCAGGTAGCATATCCATTAAAACCCATCCCTGAACTCTTCGTTGACCAGGTCCGGCGTACGCCCGATGAAATTGCGGTAGTTTACAATGACTTCACATTGACCTATCAGGAGCTCGATGAGTATTCCAATCAGCTGGCGCACTACCTGAGGGAGGTACACGGAATTGGCAGGCAAGATTTTGTAGGGCTCATGCTACGCCCCAGCCAATGGGCGTCGATTGCCATTTTTGGTATTCTTAAGGCGGGCGGTGCTTATGTGCCCATCGATCCGGATTCGCCTAAGAAACGGCAGCAGTACATCATCGATGACAGTGGCCTGCAACTGATTTTAGGTGAAGACGAGGCGTATCTTGACTTTGCCGATGTAACCGGTATTGTCCTGGATGAAACGATTTTAAAAGGTCACTCTGTGGAGCAGCCGTCCTTCTGCAATGAGCTGAACGACTTGATTTACGTGCTCTACACCTCAGGTACGACCGGTAATCCCAAGGGCGTACTGATTTCCCATGAATCGGTGGCGAATTTGTGTTTCTGGCTCAATGATGAGTTGTACAGCAAACACGATGAGCCCTTGAACATCATGCTCACCGCGCCACTCATCTTTGACATCTCCGTACAGCAATTGTTTAGTCCGATACTCTTTGGATCTCGGCTGCACTTCATTGACGACAGTACCAAAAAGGACATTGGCCAATACATTGAGGCCATCCTCAAATACAAGATCGATGTCTTCGACATCACCCCCGGTCACTTGAATGTGCTGTTGACGGAGCTACGGGCCACAGATATGAAATTACCGGTGAAGTATACTTTTTCAGTGGGAGACAAACTGAACGGGGCGGACATTCCGGTGTATTACGAACGCTTCATGGACGGGGCCCTTCTGTTGAATGCCTATGGCCCCACAGAAGCCACGGTCTATAGTACGTTTGAGCCGATATCGAAAGATAGCACCGATGGAGGAATCATCGGAAAGCCGCTTTCCAATATGAAGGTCTATGTGCTGGATGAAAACGATTCGGTTTGTGGCACGGGTATTTTAGGAGAGCTATGCATCTCAGGTGTTGGGGTGTCCAGAGGCTACCTGAACCGTGATGATTTGACGGCAGAGAAGTTTGTTCCCAATCCTTTTGAGCCAGGCCAAATGCTCTACCGTACGGGCGATGTGAGTGCCTGGATGCCGGACGGCCGTATCTCCTTCAGAGGCAGGAAAGACCATCAGCTGAAAATCAGAGGTTATCGAATAGAGGCCGGAGAGATAGAATACCATCTCAACACGATGGAAAACATAGAAAATGCCTTGGTGACTGCAGTGGAGGTTGCAGGAGACAAGGCATTGGTGGCTTACTACACAGGAGCCACTGTGGACCACAAAGAGATCAGCGCGTTCTTAAGTCAGCATGTTCCTGACTATATGATTCCGCCTCATTTTGTCTACGTGGAAGAGATGCCCCTGACCACAGCGGGTAAGATAGACCGCAGGAAACTGAAGAGCATCCAGATACTGGGTCAGCAGGAATATGCCGAAGCTGAGACGGAGACACAAAGAGTGTTGGTGGAGCTATGGGAGGCGCTATTGGACCATCAGCCAATCGGCATCGATGACAACTTCTTCGAGCTGGGCGGCCACAGTCTGAAAGCGATCCGCATGACGATGGAGATTCAGCGCAAGCTGGGAAGAGAAGCCAATCTACGGTCAATATTCACTTATCCTTCCATCAGGCAGCTGGATGCATTTTTACAATCATCCGAAACGGCAGCCATCACCTCGATTGATTCCTTAGAAGACCAGCAGTACTATCCGCTATCGCATGCTCAGAGACGACTTTGGGTACTGGATCAAATGGAATCTGATCAGGTATCTTACAATGTCCCACAGGTTTTTCATATTGATGAATTAGTAGAACCAGAAAAAGTACGACACACATTAAATGCGCTGATCCACAGACATGAGTCGCTGAGAACGATCTTCCCGATGGTATCAAGCACACCGGTGCAGCAGGTACTGGAGAAGGGCAAAGCCAGCGTAGTCTTCAATTACCACGACCTGGAAGGACAAACGGATGCTCACAAGGTGGCCCGCAACCTGATCAACAAAGACAGTTCCAGTCCTTTTAGACTATCAGAAGGTCCCTTGCTGAGAGCCTCTTTGATTCGTTTGGCTGAAAAGGATCATTTGTTTCTGCTCAACATGCATCACATCGTATCCGATGGATGGTCCATGGAGGTCTTATTTGACGAGCTGCTGAGCGGATATTTTCAGGGGGAAAACTATGCCCCGGAGGCACTCGACATCCAGTACAAAGACTATGCGCTCTGGCAGCATGATGCGCTGGGAGAGGGAGCGATGAGCAAGCACAGAGCTTATTGGTTAGCGTTATTCTCCGGCGAAATCCCTGTGCTCGAGTTCCCGTCAGATTTTCCGCGCCCTCAGTTTTTCTTTGATACCATGGGCGCCACACTTGCTGTGGCATTATCAGGAAAGCTCAAAGACCAGCTACTGGAGATCGGCCAGCAATCAGGTGGAAGCCTTTTCATCACCATGCAGGCGATCGTTAAAGTATTGATGTACCGTTACACTGGCCAACAGGATATCATCCTGGGTACGCCGGTATCAGGCCGGGACCATGCCGACCTCAAAGATCAGATTGGTTTTTACGTCAATACGCTGGCACTGCGCACCAACATTGATGGGGAAAGCTCTTTCCTTGAGTTGCTGAAACAGGTGCAGGAAGAAACATTGCAGGCCTTCGATCACCAGCAGTATCCATTTGATTCACTGGTAGACGAACTGGACCTGGAGCGTGACATGAGCCGGTCTCCTTTGTTTGATGTGCTGCTTGCCGTGCATATCAATGAAAGCCATACCGAAACACCACCGCCCGATCGTTACATCAATGATAACATCGCTGCGAAGTTTGACATGACCTTTGATGTGCTGGAGCACAAAGATGGGATGATCCTTGCTGTCAACTACGCCAAAAGCATCTATGCTGCCGAGCGTATCAGCAATATGCTGCGTCACTTCGAGACGCTTTGTGAATCAATAGTGGCACAGCCTGAGCGAAGCATCAAAGAACTGGACTACCTGAGTCAAGAGGAGCAAACCCAGTTGCTGGAGCACTTCAATGAAACGCACGTAGAGTACCCATTAAAGCCCATTCCTGAGCTGTTTGCAGATCAGGTCAGGCGTACGCCCG
>ERZ1740068.752-NODE-752-length-13211-cov-9.698161_pt1 | contig 13211 bp, 13 predicted proteins | sample MGYA00581735_ERZ1740068 | MGnify/ENA primary metagenome ERZ1740068 (study PRJEB43018, sample SAMN04849740) | marine metagenome | isolation source: floating plastic debris | place: Pacific Ocean | collected 2008-08-30 | study: EMG produced TPA metagenomics assembly... | reverse complement strand
CGGGGCACGTTGCCTATTGCCAACTGGCCGGGCCACGCTGGCTACTGCCTACTTTGTGATCTTATTTCGGAATATCAGACCCCGATCTATAGACTAGCATCTAAAGTCTAGCATCTAATATCTAATTTTACACTCCCTCTGCTTCTACTTCAGTCACCTCGTTGGGCAACATGCGCTTGAGTAGATTCTCAATGCCCGACTTGAGGGTGAGTGTAGAAGAAGGGCAACCACTGCAAGCACCTTGCAATAGTACTTTGACCTTCCCTTCATCGTAGGAATGGAAAGAGATCGCTCCGCCATCCTGTTCTACTGCCGGTCTGATGTACTCATCCAGAATGCCTTTGATCTTGGCCTCGATCTCAGTGTCATCTTCTGTGATCTCGTTGGTAAACTCTGCCTGCGTCAAAATCTGCTTACCATCTTGAAGAAATTTGACAATATGGTTTTTCAACTCGTCCTGGATCTCAATCCAATCCATGTATTTCACCTTGGAGATCGTAATGAAATTGGACATGTAAAACACCCTTGTCACGTAGGGATAATCAAATAACTCCTGCGCCAACGGGGCATTTTTAGCACTTTCTTTATCGGGAAAATCCTGGCTGTTTCCTTCTGGCAACAACATGAAATTCAACACAAACTTCAGAGAGTTCGGGTTGGGATTTGCCTCCATGTATATATTTATTGGTCTGTTATCTTCCGCCATTGTTCTTCTATTTCCTTAAAAAACACTCAAAGATATATTTAGTTCACCAAACTTGGTGAAAATACAGCAATCTAATAAGCTGTAGTAATTTGTAAGAAACAGATACTATATCAGGGATGTAGTTTGGGAACTATAACCTGCTTTGTCAGGCGGCGGTAGCTTCAGCAGCTCCAGCAGTTTCAGCTTCTTTCCCAAGTTCTCCCTCACTATTGGCGATCAGTGTGGATACGGTGGCGTCACCGGTCACGTTCACCACTGTACGGCACATGTCCAGAATCCGGTCTACCGGGAAGATGATGGCAATCCATGCCGGATTCAAACCAACAGACTCCAGTACCAGAATCATCAATACTAAACCTGCACTGGGGATGGCTGCCGCGCCAATGGATGCCAGTGAAGCAGTCACTATGATGACCAATTGCTGCGAAATGGTTAAATCCACCATGTGCAATTGGGCCATTGAAATTACTGCTACCGCCTGATACAAACTCGTTCCGTCCATGTTGACAGTAGCACCAATGGGCAATACAAAACTGGTAATCTTCTCAGGAACTTTGACCTTGTGATGCATACAGTCCATCGTAACAGGTAACGTTGCCACTGAAGAAGAAGTAGAAAATGCGGTAATCTGTGCATCTCTGATGCCACTCATGAACTTCCCATACTTCATACTCTTGACAAAGCTGGTCACCACAGTAGGATAAAACAGGAATATCATAATGGCCAGTCCTGCTACCAGCGTGGCTGAGTACCACAACAGGAAGGACAACAGTTCAAAAAACTTGTCGGGATCGGTGCCTGCTGCTTTCACAATCTGTCCCGCCATCAGCGCGAAGACGAAGATTGGCATGGCCTCCATCACAATCATTACCATCTTGACAAAAATCTCATTGAGCCCATCTACGACATCAAACACCGGCTTGGCTTTGTTCTCTGGAATGGAGACAAGTACCACCCCAAAGAAAACAGCAAAGAAAATGATCTGCAACATGGACATGTCTGCCAGTGCCTGGAATAAGTTGGAAGGCACTACGTCTACCAGTGGCTGCAACGGCCCATCATCTTTGGCATTTTTAGCCTTATTGAGTTTATCCTCTACCCATTCATTGCTCTCGGCGCTACCTTCACGCTCCTGCACTGCCGCTACCAGGTCTCGGTTTTCCGGCTTGCATGACAGGCAGATGTCATCCAGTTGCGGTACACCTGGCGTGCTCTTTTGCCACAACTCATAGCTAATGCGAAATTCCTGCCGGATCTCATCAGACACCAAGGTACCTGGCTTGGCGATATTGACCATTACCAAACCCACAGTCACAGCAATCACAGTGGTGATGAGGTATAAAACCACGGTCTTGACACCAATACGGCCCAGCTTTTTGATGTCTTTCAATGAAGCTACTCCGGTAATGATGGAGAAAAGCACCAGCGGCACGGCAATCAGTTTGAGGATATTGATGAAAATATCGCCAAAAGGCTTGATGTAGTTCAGTGTAAAGGTATTCCAACCAAATTTCACCGATAAAAATGCGTAGACAGCACCCAGGATAAGGCCAATGATCACCTTGATGTGCAGAGGTAGTTTTTTCATATTGTAATTATAAGCTAGGTAATTTACGCGATTGGTTAATCAAATAAAAGTCAGTGATGACCAGTGCCGACATTGCTTCAACAATCGGCACAGCCCTTGGCACCACGCATGGATCGTGTCTGCCTTTCCCTGTCACAGTCACGGCTTCTCCTTTCTCATTGATGCTCTCCTGGTCCTGCATGATCGTGGCCACAGGCTTAAATGCCACCCGGAAATAAATGTCTTCTCCGTTGCTGATACCCCCCTGAATACCTCCGGAAAAGTTACTCCGCGTACTGACCTGCTCTCCCTCCTGGTCAAAGACATCATTGTGTGCAGAGCCGCGCATTTCAACACCGTCAAAACCGCTACCATATTCAAAGCCTTTTACTGCATTGATGCTCAACATCGCTTTTCCCAACTCAGCATGCAACTTGTCAAATACCGGCTCTCCAAGACCTGCAGGCACCCCTTTGATCACTCCGGTGATGACTCCTCCTATGGTGTCCCGGTCTTTTCTGACACCATCAATCAATTCAATGGCTTTTTCTGCAAACGTTGGATCGGGGCACCGCACGATGTTATCATCTGTTTTGGTGAGATCCAAATCGGTATAGGGCTTCTCCAGTTGCATGGCCCCCACTTGCGAAACATAGGCATAGACTTCAATGCCCATGCGTTTCAGAAACGACTTGGCTACTGCTCCTGCTGCTACCCTGGCGGCAGTCTCTCTGGCAGAACTCCTGCCACCACCGCGATAGTCTCTTAGGCCGTACTTGGCCTGGTAGGTATAGTCGGCATGGGACGGCCTGTATTTATCGGCAATGTGACTGTAGTCCTTGCTGCGCTGATCGGCATTGTAGATCACCATCCCTATTGGGGTTCCAGTACTTTTGCCTTCAAAGACACCGGAGAGAATCTTTACTTCATCCCCTTCCCGGCGCTGTGTGGTAATTTTAGACTGCCCCGGCTTTCTCCTGTCCATCTCGTGCTGGATCAAACCTTCGTCGATCTCCAAACCTGCCGGACAACCATCAATCGTTACTCCCAGTCCCACACCGTGAGACTCTCCAAAAGTGGTGATCTTAAATAAATTACCAAATGAATTTCCCATATACTAAAAATCTAAACCGCGAAACAAGGCGCTATCTTCAAAGAATGATGTCTATCCTTGCTCCTTGCCTTAATTTATGCTGTTTTAGGTTCAATATTGTTCAAGCAATGAATTGGGGGCTTCCCTTCGGGTCGGGCTATACGCGCTACACGGTAGCCAGCTTCTATCCCTAGCCGGCGGCATCCCAAATAAAAACACTCAAGCGAAAGTAGTACGCTTCAACTGTACAGATCAAGTCATGAGTAGTCACAACAATCTAAGACAGTGACAAAACAGCACTGTAACTTCATGCAAAAAGCAACTCGAAACTAACTAGTTTATCATCCTAAGAAAAACATCTGAAAGACTTAATTAAAGATTATCATGAAAAATTTATTATCGATGCAAACACCGGGTTCTTTACCATATTCTGTTTTCCATCATTAGTAATTATGAATTAATAATGAGTTTCAATTTGTAGAAAGAATATGTTTTAGCACTGTAATCTGATCTATAACAAAACAATCGTGATAAGGTCTATTTAACGGGGACGCTAAATTACTCTGCGCTCTTGCGCATGCGTATGGCTTTGACGAGGTAGGTAATCCCCACCCCTATCATAATGACGACGAGGATATTCAGTAACACAATGAAGTAATCGATCTTTCCTCTGGCAGTGATGGTATTGTCTGCAAACTCGATTTTATCATAAAAAGAGCCCAGGTCGCTCGACATGATGAACTGATTCTTTTTACTCTCTCCGGTTACTGTCAATACAATATCTGAGGCCAAAGTATCATAGCGCCCGGTACTGGTATTAAAGAAAACCCACTCAAAATAATCGGACAAATTATAATCTCCGGGCTCGTTGGGAACGCCGTAATATTGGAATGCTTTGGTACCCGTAATTCTACCATTGCCTTTTTTCACATTCTGCTTGACAGCCGGATCATATATCTCCAGACTTTCGGAAACCGGCGGCGTAGGTGGGTTGATACCGCTGATATTGCCTCTCCCGCCAATATCGAAGTTGAAATTGAAGCTCTCACCAGTCTTGATGGTAGTTTTGTCTATGTTTTCGCGGAGTTTGAAGTTACCCACCGATACACTTTCCCTCAAAGGGTGATCAGGTAATTCATTCACGACAACCTTTTTTGCTTTGGTGTAAAAAGTCTGGAAGTCTTCTTGCTTGTTTCGTCCAAAGAAAGACGGGTTCTTCGCCACTTTGTACTTAATCATCTCTAAAGGAATCACGGGAAATTCCAGGTCTTCAGAATTGAGCGGAAAGAATGCTGCCTGATAGATTTTGTATTGGGTGTATTGTTTATCACCCAGGGTAATAGGTTCTCCGGTGATGTTATCGATGTTAAAATTCTCTTCCCAGCAGTTGGCAGGCTTGATTTTCTTGACAATGTCATTGATTTGCTTACCCAGCTCATGGAATCTCATGTCTGCCCTGTTCCTGTTAGACACGTAAAATGCCAGCGTAATGGTCACACCTTCTCCCCGGTAGATCTCCGATTTATTGGAGGTGAGCGCCAAAAATGCATCTGCCTTGACGTCTACAAATTCCTGAGACTGGTTACGACGGCCAAAAAAGTCATCAAAAGGATCTGAACCGAATGGGTTGGCGTTTCGGCTGCGTTGCTGTCTTGGCCCTACTTTGATGGTCGTTCCCGGAGAGTTGATCTTGACACCGTTAACTGTCATCGTAAAGGCTTTTAGCTTAAAAGTACCTTCTTTCTGCGCCCCATAACTCATAGTAATGCTCTCCGTACTGGACCGGCGACCATTGACGAAGCTGATGCTGGACGAGCTGTTGGTACCACGCTGAACAAAGCCCTGTATTTGAGGAAAATTCTTATAACTCTGCAGGCGACTATTCTTGATGGTCACGGTGATGGTAAAGGCCTCGTTGAGTGCTATGTCATTGGAACCCAGTTTAATCTCTACATCCTGACCATATGCCATGACAGTAGCTATTAATGCCAATATGAAAGAAATAATCAATCTCATACTCACTTTATTTCTCAGCTCAAGTAAGCAACAAACGCCGCGGTTTACCGTTTACTCAGATGTTCGCAGATTTTTATTTTAGCAATATTTTAGCTAAATTAAGAAAACATTGTAACAATGTATGCTCTTTAACTTTACTGAAAAAAATACGTTCTGATTTTTAACAAAAATTCACATCTATGCTCGAATACTTTAAGACTATTTTATCCAAAGTGAGCTTCAGTGATCTTCTTTTTGAGAAAGAACTGAAGAAAGCAATTAAGTCGCTGGTCTCAGATGAAATAGAAAATCTTAAATTATGGTGTTATGAAAAGTTTGGAGAAAGCCATTTGGTCACACTCAACAAGCATTTTAACATAGCACCCATGTAGAAATCCTTAATCCTGGCCTCCCCGGCCGGGATTTTTAATAACATCTCCATCTAATTCCCTAAATTACCTACGCTAAAGAACCCAATACCTAATTACCTAAATGATCGTCAAACTAAACCTAATCACCACCGTACTTTTCGGAGGAATACTGGTGGGCTGTTACCAAACCTGGGCATTGAGCTTTTTGAAGAGCCGTGACCAGGCCAGTAAGTTACTGGCAGTTTCTGCTTTTGTCATTACTTTGATCCTCGCTCAATACTTTTTGGTCATCTCAGGTGGCTACGCCTACTTTCCACACCTGTTGGGCACCACACAGGTACTGATGGCCGCTTTAGGGCCTACCCTTTATTTATTTACGCGTTATTCAATTGCCGGGAAACACTTCCTATGGACGGATCTGACCCATTTTATACCACTGCTACTACTGTGCTGGATGTACCTCCCTGTTTTTATGCAAGATGGTAGCACCAAGGTTCAGGTCATTGAAAGTCAATGGCATGGGGCCATCTATTTCTCCTGGTATTACTTCATTTTTCTGGTACTTTTCGCCGTACAGGTCATTACCTACCTGGTATTGATCAGAAAGACACTGGGCAAGAGCTATCAGGCGCTGCTGCAGGAAGGCTCCAACACCTTGATGGTGAGGTTGGGCTGGTTACAGATATTGATGAAGATCTTCATCTTGTTTGTCTTATCCTTTCTGGCAATCTACAGTTTCAGGTCATTGCAGTTTGCCTACACCACTATTACGGAGAGTGTCATCATGCTGGGCTTTGCTGCATTCATCTACTCTGTGGGGCACTATACTTTGAGAAAGGAACTTGTTTTTGAACAGATTGGGACCACTGCTCCTCCTCCAGATGCAATAGAAGACACTACCGAATCGGCAGCCAAGTACAAAAGTTCTGCACTTACTCCGGACATCGCCGCTCAATACATGGGCAGATTACTTAATCATATGGAAAGCAAGCGGCCCTATCTCAACCCGGACCTGAGGCTTAGCGATCTCGCCGAAGAATTAAACATCCCCAAACATCAGCTGTCTCAGGTCATTAATCAGAAGTTGGAACTTAACTTCTTTGATTTTGTCAATCAGTATCGCGTGGAGCTTGCCAAGCAGCAGTTGACGGATGATCGATTGGCACATGTGACCATTCAGGGGATTGCCATGGAGTCCGGTTTTAGCAACAAAGCTTCGTTCAACAGGATCTTCAAGAAGTTCACTGATCTCACGCCTTCTGCCTACATCAAACAGCATAAAATGAGGGAAATGAGTAACACTTTATGAATTAATACCCCTTTGGCTGAATTTAAATGCATAATTTTAGAATTATTAACGACTTTAGCGACGGTTGATCTGGTTTGATTTTTTCCGATCGATCACTTTTTTGAGCTATCTTAAAATATCTATCATGAAAAAAATCTTACTATTTATTGCGACGATTATTGTTACTTTTTCTGCTAATGCCCAGCAAGGGGTTCAGTTCCCATATGAGGAGATGGGTAAAACAGCTACCACTTATTTTGAGGCCTACAGAAACCTGGATGCCGATGGCATGGCTGCCGTTTATGCAGATGACATTCAATACATAGATGAAACGCTGGCAGGCTATGGTGGCAAGACTTTCAATGCGTCCAGCAAAGACGAAGTCATCAAAAACTTCAAAGAAAACTTTTTCCCTTCGGCCAAAAAATTCGATTGGCAGGAAGAAAGCCGTTTTTTCTCAGGCAATCAAGGAGTATTCCGCGGCACCCTCGTCGTACACTATAAGGGTTCTGTAAACGGAAAATCCGATGACATCACCTACTTATGGTCAGTGCCTTATGTGTCCATTCTTACTTTCAAAGATGGTAAGATCGCCCGGCATAATGATTATGTGAATTATCCGGTCGCCACATTCACTGAAAAAAAGTAGTTAAGTTGAGTATGGAATCTCCCGTACTGTTTTCAGTATGGGAGCTCTTCCTGTCTTTTAAGACCTGTCACTAACAGAGCCTCCACCTTTCACGTACCTGATATTCCTGGCCAAGCCCTTGAACTTGGTCCGCTTTACTGCTGAGTTTTTGAAAATCACCCGGAAGGTCTCTTCTGTGAGTTCTTCCCAATCCTGCTTTTGCTGAGTGGATAACTTTTGATGCGGCTCAAATGCCGATTCCTGATGTGGGCGGGAATGCCGATTCCAGGGACAAACATCCTGACAAATATCGCATCCGAAGACCCAGCCCTCCATTTTCTCTTCATAGCCAACCGGTAATTCCTCTTTCAACTCTATGGTCAAATAGCTGATGCAGCGATTGGAGTCGATCACATAGGGATCTATAATGGCATCTGTGGGACATGCATCAATACAGCGGGTGCAGCTACCGCAGTGATCTTGCACCGGACCATCTTCTTCCAGTTCAAGATCGGAGATGATCTCGGCCAGGAAAAAAAAGCTTCCCATCCGCTTGTTCAGCAGCAATGAGTTTTTACCAATCCAGCCCAAGCCCGATTTTGCCGCCCAGGCTCGTTCATGTACAGGAGCAGAATCCACAAATACTCTCCCGTCAATGTCATTCCCTATCTGACCCTTCAGCAACTCGAAAAAATGCTTGAGCTTGTCTTTGATCACAAAGTGGTAATCTTTGCCATAGGCATATTTGGCAATCTTGTAATTGTCGTCTGTAGCCAGGTCTTCTTCTGGATAATAATTGTAGATCAGAGAAATGACAGACTTCGCTCCGGGAACCAGTTTGGTAGGGTCTAACCGCTTATCAAAGTTGTTTTCCAGGTAACCCATCTTGCCCTGATAGTCTTTTTTGAGCCAGTCTTCCAACCTCGGCGCCTCCTCCTCCAAAAAACCCGCCTTGGAAATACCACAAAAATCAAATCCCAGCTGTGTGGCCAGTTGTTTAACGATTGCGGTATGTTTACTGATGAAGGACACGGATGTCTGCTGCGTTAGCTATTAAATTTTATCACGTTTGATTCTTGAAAAGTAGATGCTAAACCTGAATGATGCTCCCCGAAAATTCCATTAGTAATTTCTGATTCATAATGATGCATGGTAGCACTGTGGCTATTAGACGTTATCACGGTTGACTTATTATAGATTGACTTTGTTGTCAAATATTGATTGGGTCAAAATTCTTCAATGATTATTAATTCATGATGAGTGATGAGGCGTTGAGGGAAATTTACACATCATTGCATTACAAATCAAAAATTACTCATCAGTAATCAGCAATTCAAATTAGTTGCATATAAAAACAATCGTAGTAACATTTATTAGTTAAAAATAACCAAACATTTAAAAAAAACTGTTTTAGTATTCACCATTAATGAAACACTCATGACAATGACCGCTTCATTCTGGAAACCCAGCCACACTCAATCATCCAAGTGTTCTGAAATGCATAAATCAATCAAACAATCCTCTCGTCTTCCCCGGAGGCACAATCTTGAGGTGTTTATAAGCCAACTCCGTAGCCTCTCTTCCTCTGCTGGTACGCTTGATATATCCTTCCTGAATCAGGAATGGCTCATAGACTTCTTCAATCGTTTCAGACTCTTCTCCGCAAGCTGTGGCAATGGTTGAAATACCCACAGGTCCTCCTTTGAATTTATTGATGATCGTAGACAAAATCCGGTTGTCCATCTCATCCAAGCCATTGACGTCTACATCCAATGCCGTCAGTGCTACCTGAGAAATATCATAGGTAATGGTGCCGTCGCCTTTGATCTGCGCAAAGTCCCGGGTTCTGCGTAGTAGGTTATTGGCAATACGCGGCGTGCCCCTGCTTCTTCTGGCAATCTCAAATGCCGCATCTTCATGAATGGGCGTCTGCAGCAATTGCGAAGAGCGATGGATGATGGTCGCCAATAACTTGGCATCATAGTACTCCAATCGCGCGTTGATTCCAAAACGGGCGCGCAATGGAGAGGTCAACAATCCCGAGCGGGTGGTCGCGCCAATCAGCGTAAACGGACTCAGGCCTATTTGCACCGTCCGTGCATTGGGACCAGAGTCCAGCATGATGTCAATTCTGAAATCCTCCATGGCAGAATAAAGGTATTCTTCCACTACGGGATTAAGGCGGTGAATTTCGTCGATGAACAACACATCACCCTCTTCCAGGTTGGTCAGCAAACCTGCCAGTTCGGAAGGCTTGTCCAGCACCGGGCCGGAAGTCAGTTTCAGGTTGGTTTGCAGCTCATTGGCAATGATGTGAGAAAGGGTGGTCTTTCCCAGTCCCGGAGGTCCATGTAGCAGGACATGGTCCAGTGGCTCATTGCGCTGTTTTGCTGCTGCCACAAAGATTTTGATGTTCTCCACTACCTTATCCTGACCGGTAAAGTCGGCAAATGTCAGCGGTCGCAGTGCTTTTTCAAACTCCTTCTCACTGCTGCTCAGCCCTTCTCCATCACCTGAAAGATAATCCTCTCGCATGCTTTATCTATTGTTGACATCGGAACATCCCGATGTAGCGGTAAAGATAAGATGAAAATTTAGTACGTAATATCTATTATGAGAGAGCTTGAGGTGGTTAAAGAATTCAAGGTACAATCTATGACTCGAATCCTACCAGATCGCATGTAATTTCAAGGCTTATCTGATGTTAGTAAACCCAATTGATTCACCTTTCTCAATATCAAAGCCTTGTAATCTTCTTTAAGTTGAGTAGGTAAAAAGCTTTGGTCGATAAAACCGATCCATTTGGGAAAGAGTTTTCTGTATTTCTTGAATATGTTTTCAATGACTTTTGAATTCAGCCCAGCGCCTTTCATTGCTATTTCGAAATCCCTTCTTTTTATTTTTTTCTTTTTACCATTTAAGTTTAGTGCTAAATCTTCATCGTCACCTTCTACTACCAGCTCCGATGCCACTAAATCATACGCAGGACATAAGCGATAACCGGTTCCTTTTTTCAGCAATGAAAAATTCTTCAGATGCATATCGTTATTACCTGTCAAGAAGCTAAACAATACCAGTTCGAAATAGTCAGTCACATCGAGCCCAGGGTTATCTGTGTATTTTCTGATTGCCTTAGAAACCTGTTCATAAGACCCATTATACTTATGTTCCGTCAACCTTTCTGTTAATTGACACATATCTTCCATATGCAGCTTCTTACCTCGCACCCGATCTACTCTTTTGGTGATATAGGCAAGCTGTCCGGATTTTAATCTGATCAGAGAGTGTTCAACTGTTCTAATCTTGCTAATCTCGGCTAAATGCATCGTCAGGTCTTCAATCTCAGGCAAGTTCTTGTATATCTCAGTCTGTGGTTTAAGGATGTATTCACCCCATAATCCAACAATTGTAAAGCGATCTGATGAACTACTGTTTTTACTTAATCCGAGTGAAAGCTTAGGTTGGACTCCTGTGACAGTTTTTTGACTCTTAACAACTTGTTCAGCCAGACTTAATATTTCCTTTTCAGTAAATTCAATCAGAGGAGGATCTACTTTACCAAAAAAGTTCCTACTACATTTTGGATGATATCCACTAGCTCCCGCCGGAGTAGTTAGCTCAGCTGGGCTTATCTCTTTATAACAGTATAAACACTTTGCCATCATCAAATTGCTTCAATTGATACAGCGCCAATGCAGTCCTGACAAGTCTTAAGTAGTATGCCCATACGATCTCTTGGATTTAATTTCCAATTTTTATGAGCTATATCAAGTAACCAGCCTTCGGGAATCAACCCATCAAAAAAAGGCAGCATCGTTTTACTGGTGTATATCTTCCCAGACATAGGAAGTATTAGACTAATTGGCTCTGCGTCCTTCAAATCAAGATAGGCTTGATCATATTGAAAATGAAACCCATTTTCATCTTCAATTAACACACCAGCCATCCTTTCATGCATGTATACTTTAGCTTTCCTCATCTCTCATCGATTGAACCGGGCCAAGTTCATGACCAAATAATGACAATAACTGATTTACCTTATCCATCCGTAAACTGGATTTACCTTGCTCAAGGTCTCTTATAAATCTCAACCCAACTCCAGCTTTGAATGAAAGGTCTTCCTGAGTTAAGCCAAGAGATTTTCTTTTTTTCTTTACAAATTGACTGAGTCTGTCCATAGAAACTATACCTTATCAGGTATAAATATATGAATAAAGTTCTTAAATATACCTGATCGGGTATAATTTCTTTTTAATACATCAATACTATACCCGAAGAGGTATAGTAAAGCTATAAAGAGCAATAAATATACCCTTTCGGGTACAAAACAGCTACCTAACCGCAAAATGACTACTTCTAATTACTGGAAGCGTCTTCTTCAATTAATACTTCACCCCCCTACACATATTCTCCCATCTGGACATTAATTTCGCAGCAACGGTTTACTTCCTTTCACTGATGAAAATGATGATCCTACAATTCAGATCGAAAATTGCTTTGATGCTGGCGATACTACTGCTGACGGCATGTGACAACAATCAAGAAAAGACACCCGATGCCCTCACCTATCTCAAAATCAGCGGTATCACCTTTGGCGTAGTGCCTTATCAGGTCACTTATGGCTCCATGGACAAGAGAGACCTTTCGGCTCCTATTGACTCGATACTGAGTGCACTCAACGGATCACTCTCTACTTATGTGCCCCAGTCGGAAATCTCCACTTTCAACCAGCAGCACGAGCTCACTTACAGCTCTACTTTCTTCCTCCCTATTTTAAAGGCCAGTCAGGAGATCTATCAAATTACCGCAGGCGCCTATGACCCTACCGTGGGCCCCCTCGTCAACTTGTGGGGTTTCGGGCCCGGCAAAGAGGATGCATTACCAGACAGTACCGATATCCAAAATGCATTGCAACGGGTAGGATTTGACAAAATTGAGTTCAACGAAAGTGCAGTCTCGACTCAATATGACCAATACCTGGATTTCAGCGCCATTGCCAAAGGGTATGCTGTCGATATCGTCGCCGAGTACCTGACGGGTGAAGGTATTATCAACTTCTATGTTGAAATCGGTGGTGAAGTAAGATGTGCCGGGAAAAATCCGTCTGACAAGATCTGGCGAACGGGAATTTCCGATCCACAGTTGTCTTCCGACTCCGGCAAGGAGCTTGCTGCCATCGTGACCATTGAAAATAAGTCCATCGCTACTTCGGGGAATTACCGAAACTTCTACATCAAGGACGGCAAAAAATATGCACATACCATTAGCCCGTTTACTGGTTACCCCGTGCAACACTCGCTGCTCAGCGCATCCGTCTTCGCAGATGATTGCATGACCGCCGATGCTTATGCTACTGCCTTCATGGTATTGGGGCTAGAGCCGTCCATCCAGCTGGTGAATGCCAATCCGAGCCTGGACGCACATCTGATCTATGCGGATGAGGAAGGAAAACTCCAATCTTTTACCAGTGAAGGTATACAGAGCGCGATGGTGAGGGAGAGACGCTAAAAGTTAGATGCTAGTCCTTAGACAGACGGGGTCGCCTAGACAAAAGAGCAAAGAT
>ERZ1740068.751-NODE-751-length-13214-cov-5.744813_pt1 | contig 13214 bp, 9 predicted proteins | sample MGYA00581735_ERZ1740068 | MGnify/ENA primary metagenome ERZ1740068 (study PRJEB43018, sample SAMN04849740) | marine metagenome | isolation source: floating plastic debris | place: Pacific Ocean | collected 2008-08-30 | study: EMG produced TPA metagenomics assembly... | reverse complement strand
CGGCCGTCAGTTCCGCCGGATCTGTGCCCGGATCCAAAATGTATGCACCGCAACCGAAAACTTCGACACCCACTTGAGTGGCGCAATCTCCCGGCTGAAGCTCCCTGTAACCAAAGGGGAAAACCAGTTCCTTGTAGCGGTCATTTTGCAGAACGAATTTCAAGTCTTCATCCCAAAGGGAGACACCGTCATCCATTGCGTTAAAAACGTCTTTCAAGCTGGCAATCGTCTCTTCCGCGCGAGCATTCTGCAACATGTCTGTCAGAGACAGATCGGCGACCGAAGCCTCGTCATAGTCTTGTCGCTTGTGCATCAACGATCACCCGTTTCACGTACAAATACCGTAAGACTACATCACTTTGTCGGTTTGATATCGCCCTTTGTATCAATTGTGTCAGCCTGCACGCGGTGCTCTAAAAACGGGAACAAGGACCGAGGCATACTGCGAAACGCTGTACTTCTGCCAAAGCGATCGGTGATCAAAAGTCCCAGATGAACCGGAGCGCTCCCCCATAGCCTTCAGTCTCACCTGAAATGGCTCGCGCGGAGATATCCATCGAAATGTTCTCTGCGAGAGCAATTCGGGCGTCAGCTGCGATGTAATAATCATTTCCGGTGTTCGAGCTGTAGGGGATGAGTTGGTTTTGACCCACCAGGGTAGCCCGGACGCTGCTGTCTCCCGATGCATCGCGATACCGCCAACCAAGGCGTCCGGTCACCACAGCTTTGGGGAGCACTTTCGTTGCCGCCAGTTCAAGCTGCGTTTCAAGCACACCAACGTCTCTGGACGCAACCGTGGCAAAGGCATTCGCTGTGCCAACTTCCGTGTATCCGTCGATCGATTGATAGGTGTAGCGAGCTTGGGCCGAGGGGGTCAGAAACCAGTTGTCTTGTAGATCCACATCGTGACCCACGCGGATTTCGGGAGCGAGCCACCAGCTATCGTAGGACCCTTCTGCTTGTGCAAGGCCTAGCGGGGCAAGGTTGTCATTCACAAACCGCGTGTCACTATGAGACAGAACGGCGCCCGAAAGGGACAAGTCAATGAAGCTTTGGCGCAAGCGTTTGCGGCCGTAAACCGCGCCGAACACGCCGTCGATGTCGTTGTCGAAAGACGGTGTGAACGGGGCATCAACCTGCAATTCACCCGTGCTGTATCCAAGCATGCCGCCGATGCTCCAATCTTGGGCGATGTCCGTCTGATACCCGATTGCGAGACCTGCGTTGGAAAAATCCTGGTCCAAAATATTCGTATAGCCATCGTAGTCATTCCTCGATCCAAAGCCGGAAATCCACCAACGCCGATCAACGACAGAACCCTCGCCGAAACCGCGCGTCACTTCGGGTTCGGAACGCGCCAATCCGTAGCGAATAAGGCCCGAGACGTCGCTGCTCATGTCGGCGAGGACGTTTGCGGAGGCTGCAAGGGCGCTTGGGTCAATCGTTGCGACTTGCTTTGTCACATCATTGTAGAACACGGGAATGGCACCCGAAAAGAACGGGCTGCCACCCTCGATGATCCCGGTTGAAAGGTCCCACAATACAGAATGCGACTTCCCCGTGACGATCAAAACTGTTGTGTTGGTCCACAAACCGATCTCGCCGCCGATAAAGGCTGGCGCCGTAAGGGTCAGCGTGCCATTGGTCCCAAAGTTAATTGACCGCCCGTTGACACTTACAATTCGGCCGACAATGGCAATCGTATTCATGTTGCCGACTTCGATCCCGTTGGCGCCAACGCCTGTTACAAAAATGTTGCCTCTGTTGATGATGGTGTTGCCGCTCTGGCCTCTTATGCCATGGCTTTCCAAACCGCTCGTTGTGATATCTGTCCGATTGTCGATCAGATTGCTGTTGAAAACGCGGATACCTTCGGAATTGTCACCGGTGGTTCGGATGTCCCCTGTGTTTTCAATTTGGTTGAAGGACACGGCAAAGACACCTTCTGAGTTGTTACCCGAGGTCAAGATCATACCGCTGGTCAAAATCTGATTGGTCTCACCCGCCTCGATGCCTCTCGAATTGTTCCCAAGCGTCGAGATTTCGCCTGAGTTTTCGATCACGTTGTCTGAGTCAGCATCAATGCCTTCTGAAAAGCTCAAGGCCGTCGATATCGATCCCGAGTTCACAACCGTGTTGTCTGAAAAAATCCGAATGCCCGTGGCGTTTACATTTAGCGTTTCGATGGAGCCGGTGTTTGTGACAGTGTTGCCATCGAAGACCGAAATTCCAATGGCGCCATTGCCGGCGGTTGTGATCGACCCGGAATTGGTGATCAGGTCTACATCCAACGCCTCTATCCCAAACGCGGATTCGCCCTGTGTGCTGACCGTGCCATTGTTGTTTACGATATCCAAAGTGCCGGCCGCGATGCCACGCGCATCGTTGCCCGTCGTACTGACACTCCCATCATTGGTGATGACATTGACGCCCCCGGAGGACTCGACGGCATTGTTCAGATCACCGACCGTCGCGATTTCACCGTCTTCCGTTATCGTCAGGCTGTCAAAACCGTCCAGAATGAAGCCCGCATTGGTGTCGCTCGACACACCGGAATGTTCAAAATCGTCTGCGTGAGCTGTCAGCGAAACAAAGCTGACGAACGTTGCCATGGCAGTTGTCAGCAAAAAATATCGTTTTGGTGTAAGGCGTGTCATGTGATGTCTTCCTCTCATTGGCGCGCCTGTGGGTCATTTTTGTCCGGTGTGCGCAAACGGTTGCCTTGTGCGCACCGAGCGCCGGTGCGACACGATGAGAGGTACGAAAGCTGTGTATCCGCTACGTTCCGAGAAACGTTTCAATTGTCACGTTTGTATCAATTGTTTCGGTCGACCTTGGCTTGCAATGAAAAAGACCCCGGCCGGGCGGGCCAGGGTCTCATTGCAGTGCGCAATTTTTTGTGGGCATCAGCGTCCGGGGACACCTGGAACCAGCGTAGACTTGTTTCCGCCGGAACTCCGCCCGAGGCCAACCCCTACAGAGATGGTCGTGTTCTTGAGGATGTTCGTCAGAATTTTTTCGCCCGTGCCGGGCTGTCTTTGGTTGCCCGCTGACGGTTGAGGCTGCTGCTGAGGTTGTTGGACCTGGTTGTTGCTGTTGGGGGCTGGAAGGCAGCGCACCGGGACCCGGTAGAGGTAGACGTCTCCCTCGTCATGGTAATTGCTGTGGGGAAAATTGTCATTGAAGTTGTAGCTCTGCGCGACCTTGGGTTTCGCGACACGTGTGTCGATAGAAAACTGGGCGTCAGCACTTATTTTCCAGACCTGGCTCAACACCTGTTGTTTCGAGTACCCCTGCTGCATCTTTTGCTGCAGCAATCTGTTGCAGGCCGCCACGGGGTTCACATTACCGCTCCAGGCAACCTTGTTGAGCGGGATATTATACGTGCGCGCGAAATTGATAGTGCGTTTGGTGCCCGAGCCGATCGTTGCAAATGGTACTGTGTGTTCCCATTCGGTTTGTGAAGCGGGGTGTCCTTCGAGAATGCTGACAGCATGGTAAGCCCCGATTTCCGCGATAGCGATCCGCTTGCCAGATTTCGCGCGTGCATAGAGGTGCAAGTTGAAGTCGCGCGACGTCGTTGTCGTGACAGTGTATCCCGACTGGTTGGCCCGAACATCGACCTCTTTGACATCTATGCCGTGTTTCTTGATATCGACTGTTTCCGTCCAGTCGAGTGCGGATGCATGGGTAGCAGCGAAAGCCCCAGCATCGCGGCAGTCAACGCTGCCATTTTCAATGTATTGGTCATGTCACTTCTCCTAAATCCTTAGTGCGGCGTTCGCCGCTGGACACAGGGATGACATCGTCGTTTTGCTAGTTTACGTCGCGAATTGTCTCATTTGTAACAGAACGGGTCATGCAAGGTATACAATGTGACAAAGTCACGAAGTGAAATTTATAACTATTGATTAGATAATTAATAGGTTCCAATCGCTTTAGAGAAATGTGAGACCCTTTGGAATCCACATACTCTTCATCAAAGTCTACCAAAGTTCGCCAAGAAATAACGAGCGACCAAGGAAATCCGCGTTTTGTTGCCATTGGTGTATCTCGCAACACTTAGAAGTTCGAGTCGTCCTACCTATCGTAAATGTCGTCTTTCGGCGAATTGCAGCTATTCCGGCAAAGTGCAGCACTTAGGAGGTATGGGCTCAAGGCAGACATCTGCAAATACTGCCTCCAAAAGGCGCGGACTAAATTGGTCAGTATTGCAACTTATGTCCCCCAGGTGCTGTGACCGCTCCTTTCTCGGTGCTGGTTTTGACTCAGGAATGCCGAGGAGAAACGACGTCAGCAACCTGTGCTCCACTTAAGCTAGGCCACTTACCGCAAGAAACGGGTCGATCCGGCCGCGATCTGACCGCACCTTTTGGCACATCCAAGAGAGGAGATGCCAAAATGAGTTTTCAGATACATGCCCTTCCCGAGGACGCGTTCGCGGATGTCTTTGCTTTGTCCGATCAAGACCTCGCCGCAGCCGGTGCGAAACGCATGACGGTGAGCGAGAGCCCGGGCAAGCCGTGTCGCGTGAGCCTGTCGGACGCGCAGATCGGCGAGACGGTGATTTTGCTGAATTATGAACACCAGCCGGGTCATTCGCCCTATCGCTCGCGCCATGCAATCTATGTGCGCGAGGGGGCCTCCCAGGCCAAGCCTGCCATCGGCGAGGTACCCGATATGATCGCATCTCGGCTGATCTCTCTGCGGGGGTTCGACGCGGCGCATATGATGATCGAGGCCGAGGTCGTGGACGGTGGCGAGATCGCGGATGCGCTGCGGGCGACATTTGAAAACGACGCTGTGAGCTATGTTCACCTGCACATCGCCAAGCCGGGGTGTTTTGCCGCGCGCGTCACGCGGCCCGAGTGACATGCTACTGTCGCGCCCCCTGCCCCCGACAAGAGAGACGAAAAGGTCGTCTTGAAGCCCTAGCCATCCCCGAAAAATTGAGACAGATTGGCAAGGGCGATCCGGGGAAGGAACGCAGGGGGTGTGATGGACTTAACGAGTGTTTACACGCAGCTAGACGTGCCAGCGTTTTCGCTTTTGACGGGGGCGCTGACCATTCTGATCCTCCTGCCCATCGCGTCTTTTGTGGGCTACTCAGCCGGCAAGGCGCGGCGCAACAGAGCGGCCAATTCCGAGGGTGAGTCCGAGCTTTTGCAGGATGACACGACGATTTCGGCGATCCTGGCCATTTTGGGGCTGCTTCTTGCATTCAGCTTTGGCAGCGCGCTGTCGCATTCGCAAAACATCAAGTCTGCGCTCACCAATGAAGCGGCGGCGCTCGGCACGGCATTTCTGCGCACGGATTATCTCGAAGAGCCTGCCCGAACGGAGCTCAGAGAGGCGTTGCTGGCCTATGCCGAGACGCGCGTTATGCCCGGTGATCACACGATCAATTCTGTGGAAATGGCCAAAGCGTTTTTGGCAAGATCGCTTGAGGCGCAAGCCAAGCTCTGGCCGTTGACGTTGGAGGCAACGCAGGATCCCCTGCCGCCCGCGATCAAATCCCTGGTCGCGTCTTCGATCAACGAGGCGCTTGATGCGCATCTCTACCGCGTCCAGTTCCTGACGAACCCGATGTCAAACTTCACCAAGCTGATGATGCTGGCGGCGGCGACGGTCGCGCTTTTTCTACTGGGCAACCGGGCGGGATTGAAGGGGCGGCGCCTGACGTGGCGGCTGCATGTTTTTTCGCTGTTCCTGTTTGTCATCATGACGACGATCATAGACACCCAACGGGGCAACGAAGGCTTTGTGCGGGTGGACGACACAAGCCTCAGGGCGACCATTCTGGACATGGAGTTGGCCTTGGCCGCGCCGACCGGGCAATAAATAGCCGCGGATTTCTACTTTCAGACCTGAGCTTGCGGGTGCGCATAGCAGGCGAGCCCTCAACGGACTTTCGCGCAGGCGGGACGCAAGCGAAGAGCGTTTAGTCCGTCATCAGACCCATCGATACGGCGCCTTCAATGAGATTGGGCACAATCAGGTGGCCCAACGCAATGACATCGGCGGAGGGCGGGACAAGATCGGGCACTTGCACGGTCCTGGCGCCTGATGCGACGGCGGCGCGAACACCGGTATCTGTGGCCTCAAACGCGATGCAATCTTCCGCGTTGTATCCAAGCGATGCGGCGGCGGCGATATAGGCTTCTGGATCCGGCTTTGGTCTGGTCACATGATCCCCACCCACGACGGTTTGGATGTATTTCAGTAGGCCTGACGCCTCCAGACGTTGTGCCGCCGTTTCTGTGCGCGTGGATGTGGCCACCGCGACGGGGTATCCGTGGCCGCTGAGCGTTTCGAGCACATCGAGCGCGCCCGGTTTAACAGGAATGCCCCGGCGCATGGCGTCTTCGATGCGCGCGTCCCAGGCGCGATTGAAGTCTTTGAGCGTGGCCTTTTCGCGCACGCTTTGCGCAATGATCTCTGAACAGGCCGACGCATGAAGGCCCACGCAGCTGAGATACACCTCAGGGCTCTAAGGCAGGGAAAACGCGCGGCGAGTCAGCACGCAAGCCTCAAGTCAGATCAGATCTGTAAACAGCAGAAGGCAGTCCAATTCAACGATCACGCCGGGTCGTTTCATGGGCGTCAAACCCCTATCTCAGGACGTCGCCGAAGCGTGATACATCAGCAAACGACTTGGATTGTTGGCATGATGCAGTCCGTTTCGCGGTTCTGTGCGGGCAAGTCTTGCGCGATATCTCACACGTTTGAATTGGTGGATCATTCTAAGACTGTACCAACGAGGCGTCTATCGTTGCTCTTTGCACCTTCAGTCATCTCTCCGCACAAGATCCATAAACTCGAATTGTTCCATCAGGTGAGTTTCGTAAAAGTTTACAAGTCCTGTCCAGTCTTGCACCGGAAGGTCAGGTTCGAAAAGTCGTTCCAACGCATCGGCGGCGCCATGCCACCCCGCAGCTACCCCTGCCCATACCGTGCCCGGTCCATGCGGTTGCGGTTCATTGTCACCAGCGACAATGTCCGCCTCAATCGAATCCAATAAGGTGAACTTCGTTTGGGCTTTGCCGTCTTCAGAAATCTTGAACCTCATGACCTCTTCGCGGCTGGTTTCACTGCGTTTCTTGAAATCGATAAACCGATGGTCTTCAAAACCGACGATCAGACTGTTCCAGTGATGATTGAAGGCGCCGCCTGATTTTAGTTCGAACGCGGTGACAGGTGCGACCCACCATTGGGACAGCCCTTCAGCCGTGCTGATTGCCGACCAAACGTCATCGATGGATGCCTTTAGATAACGCGTATAGACAAGCGCGTGTTTGGCCGGAACTCTGGCAACGCGATCCAATGCAATCGGTGACACACCCATCATTTGAGACCCTTCGAGCGAACAAGTTGGAGCCAACCCCTACCGACCAAGGCCGGGGATACGACACCCTAGGGTCTCAATTTCTGCGACACAACGAAAAGGCAGGTTAGGGTTCCAACCCGTCCTACTCTGTGCGCGACCGCTCTGTCTCTCAAGGCGTCACTCGCACCGGGTCAGCGCCCAACGCCAGGCGCGCGGGACGGGAGGGGCGCTTTTCGACCATGGAGGGTACCAATTCGCGCAGCAGTTTGCGCTGGATCGCCTCTTTGTAGGCGTCAAAGCCAACGATCGATTCCACAAAGGCGGACGGACCGATGATCACGTTGTCATAGAAGTAATCCGTGAGCTGACCAAAGGAGGGCTCTGTCTCAAAGCTCAGATTGGGGTCGGTCTCGATCACAAGGGCATTGACGCCGATGCCCACCTCCTCCAGCTCACCGCGCACGGTCTCGGGGGCGTATCCGGAATTATTGATGCCGTCACCTGAGATATCGAGCGTCAAGGTCTCGCAGTGATTGCGGGTCAGCAGAAGGTCCCGCGCATGGCTGAGCGCCGCGCCCAATGCCGTGCGGCCCGATCGCGTTTCTTGCGTCGTGTAATGCAGGGACAGTGCGATCTGCTGCAGGGTCGCCGGGCTGGCGATCACGGTCCAGTCGATCAGCATTTTCTGGTCAAACGACCCGCTCCATTCAAACACGGCCAGTTCCATGTGCCCGGGCCCGCGCAGCATCGCCTCTTGCACGGTCGCGTCGAGCAACGCCGATGACAGGCCCTCGCGCTGGAGCGTGAAATCCTGTGGGTCGACGGACAAAGACACATCCAGCCCCAAAAGCAACGCCTGACGGCAGGCTTGGGCCTGCGCCATTTGTGCCAACCAGACAACGGCGATAAGAGCAACGGCGAGGCTTCGGAACATGCGCCTCACGCTAAAGCCCCCTGCCCCAGTTGCAAGTCACATTTGCGGAAAGCTCAGGCGGCAGGGTCGATTGAGAGGTCTTCTCGAACTGCACGGAAATTGGGGCTCTGCCCCGCCGCGCGTTGCGCGCCTCCCCGGGATATTTATGGCCAGAAAAAGCAAACGGGCCTTGGTGTTTCCTCTGGCGGAAAACATCCCAGGCCGAAAACTAGCGTGAGGCATAAAGGATTTTGGGTGGTGTGTTTTCAAACCGCAGATGGTGCAGTCCGGCGGGATGCCCAAGATGGAGACGTAGCCTAGCGCACAATCGCCTTGATCAGTTGCGCATCGGGAAAGCAGGTGGCGCGCTTTGCGTTGCGCTCTTGCCATTGCCCAACGGACCGGCGGGTTTTGAACCCGATGAGGCCATCGGGCCCGCCCACATCATAACCTTTCTTTTCGAGCGCGCGCTGCATCCTCGCGATATCGGAGCGATACATTTTGGAGAACTTGCCCCAGGAGCCGCGAAAATCGGACATGTTGAAGTCAATGCGGTCGCCCACATGGCCCACGAAGAGCGCGTAGAGATCCGAAAAGTTGTAATCCTTGAGCACGTAGAAATTGGGCGTGACGAGGAAGGCCGGCCCGTTGCGGCCTGCAGGCAGCATCAGTGAGCCTTTGCCGCGCAGCTCATGATCTGGAAACGGCCGCCCGGAGACGCGCGTGATGCCCATATTGGCCCACTCAGCGATGCTGCGTGCTTGATCGGGGCCTTCCAGCGTGCAAGAGAGAGATTTGGGAAGTTTGACCTCAAAGCCCCAATCGCGGCCTTTTACCCATCCGTGCCCGACCAGATAGGCCGAGATCGAGGCGAATGTATCGGCCTGAGATCCCCAGATGTCGCGCCGCCCGTCGCCATCGCCATCGGTGGCATATTTGAGAAAATTCGTGGGCATGAATTGCGGCTGGCCGAGCGCGCCCGCCCAGGAGCTTTTGAGCGCACCTGAAACGTAGCCTTTCTGCTTGATCTGCAGGGCTGCGATCAGTTCGTCATTGAAATACGCGGCCCGCGTGCTCATGAACCCCTTGGTGCCCAGCACGCGGAAGGCATCGTATTTGATCGGCACGCGGCCATAGCCCGTCTCGCGCCCCCAGATGGCCAGCACGATGCGGCTTGGCACGCCGGAGCGCGCTTCTGCGGTCTTGAGCGCTGAGGCGTGCCGCTTGGCCATGCTCTGGCCCACGCTGGTGGCATCGCTGAGGGCCTTGCCCCGCATGTAGCTAGCGGGCGATCCGAACTCGGCCTGGCGCTGCTTTTTGGGGGTTTCGGCCCGCGTGCCGGGCGGCACCAGATCGGGCAGATCCCAATTGAGTGTCACATCGTCAAAGGCCGCTTCAAAGGTTTTGCGCGACACGCCCTTGGCGCGCGCCTGCGGCCAGACCGTGTTTTGCAGCCAGCTTTGAAACTGACGCTCCACCGCGGCTTTGTCCTGCGCCATGACCGGGCTGGTCAGGCTGAGGATGACCGCGATGACACCGGCAAAAAGCCTATTCGCCATAGGGCACCCACACGGTTTTCACCTCGGTGGCGGCATCGAGGAAGGCGCGGCCTTCGCCTACCGCACCCATCCAGTCGCGGGTCTTGGCGTTGTTGACCCAGGTGCACTTGAGATTGCCCGCGCTGGCGCGTTCGATCTCGGCTGAGATGTCAGAGGAGGAAAAGCTCCAGAGCGCGTCTAGATCGGCATGGGCGGCCAGATGTGGCGCGAGATCCGCGTGGGTGCCAGTCAGGATGTTGACCACGCCTGCGGGCACGTCGGAGGTCTCAAGCACCTGCACGCATTCAAGCGCAGCAAGCGGGAAGGGCTCGGACGCCACGAGGACGGCGCGGTTGCCCATGGCCATGATCGGCCCGAGGGTTGAGATCAGGCCCAGCAGCGGCGCCTCATCGGGGCAAAACGCGCCGATGACACCCACCGGTTCGTTGAGCGAAAGCGCCATGCCGCGCAGGGGCACGCCGCTGGTCCGGCCGTCATACTTGTCGGCCCAGGCGGCATAGGTGAAGAGGCGGGTGATGGATGTCCCGACCTCGGCCTTGCCGCTGCGTTTGCCGGTCATGCTGTTGATCAGAGCGGCGAATTCTTCGGCGCGGGCAGACAGGTTTTCGGCCATAAAATAGAGGATCTGCGCGCGGGTGTGGCCGGTCGATTTGCTCCAGGCCTTGGCGGCTTGGGCGGCTTCCACCGCATTGCGGATGTCCTTGCGGTTGGACACAGGCACCTCGCCCAGACGCTTGCCGGATTTGCCAAAGACCGCGCGGGAATAGCCGCCATCGGGCCGCGCCTGCTTGCCACCGATGTAGAGCTTGAGCGTGCGGTCAAGGCCGGGCGCTCCCTCTGAATCGCCCGTGAACGCAGGAATCGGCGCGAGGGTTGCGGATTTGCCCTTAGGTTTGAGATAGGCGGAGAGACCCTGCCACCCGCCCTCGCGGCCAAAGCCGCTTTCGCGCACACCGCCAAAGGGAGCGGCGGCATCGAACATATTGGTACCGTTGATCCAGACGACGCCCGCGGCCAGTTGCGGCGCGATGCCCAAGGCGAGATTGACGTTTTCGGACCAGACCGAAGCCGCCAGCCCGTAGCGCGTGTCATTGGCCAGCTGCACCGCCTCGGACGGCGTGCGAAAGGTCGTGCCGACAAGGACAGGGCCAAAAATTTCCTTCTGCATCAGCGCGTTGGAGGTGGAGAGCCCGGTGATCAGCATGGGCGGCAGATAGGCGCCCTCGGCCGGAATTGTGCCGCCTGCCTCAAACCTCTCGCCCTCGGAATGCGCCTCGAGCATGGTGCGGACGCGGTCCACCTGTTTGGCATCCACCATCGCGCCGATGTCGATGCTCTTGTCCAGGGGGTCGCCCATGCGCAGCGTCTCCATGCGCGCGCGGAGCTTGGCGTAAAAGCTCTCCGCCACGCCCTCCTGCACCAAAAGGCGCGAGCCGGCGCAGCAGACCTGACCCTGATTGAACCAGATCGCGTCGACCAGACCTTCGATCGCGCTGTCGAGGTCGGCGTCATCAAAGACGATGTAGGGGCTTTTGCCGCCGAGCTCCAAGGTCAGGACCTTGCCTTGCCCGGCGGTGACCTCACGGATGCGGCGGCCCACTGCGGTGGAGCCGGTAAAAGCCACCTTGTCGATGCCGGGATGCGCGACGATCCTCTCGCCCACGGTGCCATCGCCGGTGACGATGTTCACAACGCCCTTGGGCAGCCCGGCCTGGCGGCAGATATCAGCAAAAAGCAGCGCCGTCAGCGATGTCCATTCGGCGGGCTTGAGCACCACGGTGTTGCCCGTCGCGAGCGCGGGCGCGACCTTCCAGGCCAGCATGAGGAGCGGGAAGTTCCACGGGATGACCTGCCCGCACACCCCGTGCGGTTCCTCACCGGGCCGTTCCACCTCCATGAGTTGGGCCAGCCCTGCGTGGTGATAAAAATGCCGTTGTACCAGCGGAATGTCGATGTCGCGCGCCTCGCGGATGGGCTTGCCGTTGTCGAGCACTTCCAGAACGGCAAAAAGGCGCGCGTGTTTTTGCAAAAGACGAGCCAAGGCATAGAGATACCGCGCGCGCCCGGGGCCGCCGAGGCGCTTCCATTTGGCTTGCGCGCCCCGCGCCGCGGCCACGGCCCGTTCGACATCCCATTCCGTGGCCTGGCTGAGACTGGCCAGCACCTCGCCGGTCGCGGGATTGCGGCTTTCAAACCCGTCACCGGGATCGGAAAAGGCACCATTGATGAAATGGCCAAAGCGCCCGCCTCGATCCACGATCCAGGCCAGGGCCTCGCTCGCGTCTTCATGGGCCGGGCCATAATCCATTGTCTCGTAGATCTGCCTGATGTTCATGGGCGCACCCCCGCCTTCTTTCGTGGCTTCTTTCTTTTTACAAATACCCAAATCCGGCCTTGGCCAAAAGCGTCAGCCCTGCGCATGGCGCCAACCTGCCGAATAGGCCCCGGTCACATGGTGTTCTAGTTGCCGCTCAATATCGCCCAGCAGGCTCGAGGCGCCAAAGCGGAAGAGATCCGGTCGCAGCCAGCGATCGCCCAGTTCCTCCTTGATCATCGACAGGTACACCAGCGCATCCTTGGCCTTGGAGATCCCGCCCGCGGGCTTGTAGCCCACGCGAAACCCCGTGAGTTCGTGATAGTCGCGGATCGCGCGCAGCATCACCAGCGTGACGGGCAGCGTGGCGTTGACGCTTTCCTTGCCGGTGGAGGTTTTGATGAAGTCAGATCCCGCCATCATCGCCACGATGGAGGCGCGCCCGACATTGCGCAGTGAGCCAAGTTCGCCGGTGGCCAGAATGGCCTTCATATGCGCCGGGCCACAAGCAGCCCGGAAGAGGCGCAGCTCGTCATAAAGCGCCTGCCAGTCGCCACTCAGCGCATGGCGCCGGGAGATCACGATGTCGATCTCTTCGGCCCCTGCGGCGACACTGGCCTCAATCTCGGCCACACGCAGATGGAGCGGCGACAGCCCGGCCGGAAAGCCCGTGGATACCGCCGCGACAGGGATCTGGGAGCCTTTGAGCGCCGTGACGGCCGTCTCGATCATGTCGTGATAGACACAGACCGCCCCGACGGTCAGGCCCTGCATGTCCAGCTTATCCAAGAGATCCTCCCGCACCGGCGCGCGGGCTTTGGCGCAGAGGCGGCGCACACGGCCTGCGGTGTCGTCGCCCGCAAGCGTGGTGAGATCGATGCAGGAAACCGCCCGGCAGAGCCACGCGGCCTGGTGCGCTTTCTTCACGCTGCGGCGACCCGGGAGCGTCGCAGCGCGGCGCTCGATGGCGGACCGGTTGGCGCGAATATTGGCCACCCAGTCGAGATCAAGCTCTGTGCCGTCATTGAGTGGCTCGACGGCCTGCGGCAGGTGCGACGCTTGGGTCTCGGTGGAGACTGGTGCGGGTGCGGTTTGAGTGCT
>ERZ1740068.750-NODE-750-length-13217-cov-5.485489_pt1 | contig 13217 bp, 6 predicted proteins | sample MGYA00581735_ERZ1740068 | MGnify/ENA primary metagenome ERZ1740068 (study PRJEB43018, sample SAMN04849740) | marine metagenome | isolation source: floating plastic debris | place: Pacific Ocean | collected 2008-08-30 | study: EMG produced TPA metagenomics assembly... | reverse complement strand
AAGCTGCCAACAGCACGCCAGGCAACCACATCTATTCCTATACCCGCTACGATGGTCTGGGCCGAACGGTGGAAGCAGGAGAAATGTTGCTGAGTGGCACCTTCGATACTTACACGGTAGTCTCCTATGGGGCGCCCAATTACCCGGACAACATGGCCCAGGTACCGCGCTATGAAGTGACCAAAACCTACTACGATGCCCCACTCCTGGCCAACAATGGCATTGCGCAGTTCGGTGGCGATGGGCAGCAATACTTGTTTGACCGCGTGGCGGCTGTAGCATATTTCGAAACCTACGACTTCACGATCACTACTGCGCAACACGATCATGCCACGCACTACAACTACGATGTGCACGGCAACGTGAAACAACTGGTGCAAGACGATCCCAATGTGCCTTTTGCTGACCAACAGTACAAACTCATGGAGTACGACTACGACCTGGTAAGTGGCAACGTGAACCAAGTGAGCTACCAAGATGGCGAAGCCGATGCCTTTCACCACCGTTTCGATTACGATGCGGATAACAAAGTGACGGCGGTGGCAACCTCGGACAATGGTGTGGTGTGGGACGAAGATGCCCGCTACCAATACTATCAACACGGTAGCATGGCCCGCACCGAGCTGGGGCAAGACCAAGTGCAGGGCAACGATTACATGCACACCATCCACGGCTGGACGAAAGGCATGAACAGTGAGGCGCTGAGCCCCACCAGTGATCCTGGAAAAGACGGGCAAACCATCACTCCGGCGAGCTTTACCGCTCGCGATGTAGTGGGCTACAGCCTTGGGTTCTATGAAGGGGATTATAATCCCATTGCCACCCTATCGGGAACTGCCCGGCCCCAAGGCAGCAAAACCACCAGTGGTTTGTTGGCCGGCACCAACGACCTGTACAATGGCAACATTGCGCGCATGGTCACCAGCATCGCTCCTTTGGGCGCTCCGCAAGCCATGGGCTACCAATACGATCAGTTGCAGCGCCTGAAAAAGGCTGAGCGCTACGACGATTATGTAGCCTCGACCAACACTTGGGTGGCTGGCACAGCCGACCTCGACTACAAAGTGGAGCTAACCTACGATGGCAATGGCAACATCATGACGCTGAAGCGGAACGGAACCACTGCCAATGGTAATCCTTTAGCGATGGATGATTTGGATTACGTCTATACCTCAGGAACAAACCAACTGGATCATGTTAAAGATGAGGGTAGTTATTCGGGCAATTATTCATCTGATATAGATGATCAGACACCTTTTACCTTTGATGGTGACGGCAATTATGGCTACGATGAAATCGGTCAGTTGTTTAAGGATGAGGCAGAAGAGATTGAAAACATTGTTTGGACAGTAACTGGAAAGGTAAAAGAAGTACAAAGGTTCTCCTTTAGTACAAAGCCTGACCTGAAGTTTCGCTACGATGCCATGGGCAACCGGATTGCCAAAACAGTGATCCCTAAAGATGGAAGTGGAGTGGCCCTGCCGACCAACGAATGGACCACCACCTACTACGTGCGGGATGCGCAAGGCCAGATCATGGCTACCTACCAGCACGAGTATGCCGACCACGGCAGCCAAGGGGCAGGCTACTACAACGAGCACTACAACCTGAGCGAGCAACACCTCTATGGTTCCAACCGCCTGGGCGTTAAGTCAGGTGGGGATTATGCCCGCTTAGAGCATGTAGAGTACACCGCCGGAGCAGGAGGGACTCCTATCCTGATCCAACAACCATCCCCCACGGATTATTTCCGAAAAGTGGGCCGCAAAGGATATGAGTTGAGCAACCATTTGGGCAACGTGCTGGCCGTGATCTCCGACCGCAAGTTGCTGGAAGACGGTGGTACCTACGATGCCAATGGTATTCTGACCAGCACAGCCTTGGATGGAGCAAACGACTATGCAGTGGCGGATGTGCAATCCTATTCCGACTATTATCCCTTTGGCATGTTGATGCCCGAGCGCAATGGCAATTCTGGTGATTTCCAGTTTGGGTTCAATGGTATGGAAAGAGATGATGAATTGAAGGGAGGGGGCAATAGTTATGACTTTGGTGCCCGCCTTTATGATTCGCGTTTGGGTCGGTGGTTAAGTATTGATCCTTTAAGTGGCAACTACCCAAGTAATTCTCCTTTTGGGTTTGTGGGAAACTCTCCAATAATGAACACTGAGGTTGATGGTAGATATTACGTTTTTGCGGTGACCTATTCAGGTCATTGGGATGAGTTCCAAGCCATGCTAAGTAATATCTACGGGCCTGGTTTTGAGATTGGTCATCAAGAGACAAAGTTCAAAGATGGACGAGAAGCTTATCGATTGACTATTACCGTAGTCGATGAATCCAAAATAACTGATAAGCAAAGGATGCTTTACGAGGCATTCATGGATAAGATGAATAACCCCAGTAAAGTTGTTGAGATCGAACTAATTCGAGCTGATGATAATGAAGGTGGTGGTCCCAAAGTTTGGGGCGATGGTTTTGATCGAAAAGCGATTGATACAGATGACCTTAAACAACGGCTTGGATCTCAAGGAAGAAATGGTATTAGTTTAATTGGGCATTACTTCTCTGAACAATGGGATTTACAAATTGGTGGAGAGGAAAATTTCATGACCAACCATTCAAAGGCATGGGAATTTGAATATAGTGTTCTAGGCTTCTTTGAATATGAAGTTTCTTTTGATTCTGAAAAGGGAATCAAATACTTCAATCTAATTGATGTTGATGGACAATATAAAGGAACTGTCCTTTATTATCTTGAGAGAAATAGAGTAATCGACGAAACGGGTAAGGAGGTGCCTAAATACAGTTGGTATGAAAAAGAATATGTAAATAACATTATCAAGGTTGAGTTTGAGGACAATAAAGAGAAATACGGCCATTTGAAAGCTAATATGGGCGAGATTGACAGTAAAGTGTTCCAACATCTTAAAAACGTATTCAACAAAAAATAGAATGAAAACCATACATAAAATACTCCTACTAACAGCGCTGCTTTCCACAGCGCTCACCACCCAAGCCCAAAACTTCCGCTTTGTAGATCCGGCGGCCACGGGCAACGGCAGCGGAACCTCGTGGGCCAACGCCTTCACCGATTTGCAAACGGCCCTGTCTTCAGTAGGCACCGGCACTCAGATTTGGGTGAAGCAAGGAACCTACAAACCTGGAACGGCTACCAACAGTCGGTTTTATTTGCCGAACGGGGTCGCCCTATACGGCGGTTTTGATGGCACCGAAACGCAATTGAACGAACGCGATTGGGTGGCGCATCCCACCATTTTGTCGGGAGACATCGGCACGCCCGGTCTATTGTCCGACAACGTGTGGCACGTGGTGGTCAACCACAGCTCGGTAACCGACTCGCGCAACCGCCTCGATGGTTTCACCGTCACCGGTGGCAACGGTGCCGGGTCTTCCTGGCACAACCAGGGGGGCGGCATGTACCTCGCGGGTTATTTGAAGGTGGTGAATTGCAGAATTGTGGGCAACGGTGCTACTGGCAAAGGAGCCGGAGTGAGCATTGTAGCTACAACGAATGCCGAAGCCGAGTTCATCAATTGTGTGTTTGAAGACAACCATGCGGCCATTGGCGGAGCCATTACAGTGGAAACCATTTCTAAGCTTTCGGTTACCAACTGTACTTTTTTCAACAACACTTCGACTCAAAACGTGGGGCAGTCCGTCTACCTCAAAGGGAGTAACGGATCGTTTTACAACTCCATTTTTTGGAGCGGCAACGGCACCCAACACGAAGTGCACGCCTTGGCTACTGGTGCTGATATGGATTACTGCATTGTGAAGGGCAACCTGCCCACCACTTTGAACGTGAGCAACAGTTCTACGTCCGATCCGCAATTCATCACCGGTACGCTCACCTTTGCCAACACTTCCCCGGCTTTTGATGCGGGTAGCAACGCTTATGTGAACGAAATCTTTGACCTTTCGGGGAATCAACGTACCGTCGGAGGATCAGTAGATATAGGAGCATATGAGACCGGCACCCCGCCCAATCAGGGCAATGTGCTTCGGGTGTGTCCATCAGCGACCGGCATTGGCGATGGCCTTTCCTGGCCCAATGCCTTCACCGATTTGCATGAAGCCTTGACCGCTGCCTCGCTAATGTCGGGCAACGTGAGCATTTGGATCAAGCAAGGCAACTACGCACACACGCTCAACAGTGCGGGCAACCCGCCCACCAAACCAAACGATGCGGTGATTAAAGTAGCTGCAAATACCACTTTGTACGGAGGCTTCTTTGGCAACGAGTTGTTGGAGACCGACCGCGATCCGGCTTTGTATCCGGTGACCATAGACGGGCGGTTGTTGCCCGGCAGTTGATTTTGAAGGGTGGGTAGAAATAGAGAGCAATTCTTCTCTTGATTTGAAGCGGTTTCGGTTTTACCGAAGCCGCTTTTGTTTTGTAGCATGGCGGTGCATAGGGGGGGGAAGCAACGCACTGGTGCACAGTTTCTATTTTTCGAAAAGTGGTGCGTAATAGTAGAACAACGCACCGGTGCAATCCGATTTTTATTTTCAAGTGGTGCACAGTCTGAATAAGTCGTGCATCGGTGGAATCCATTTCATTTTCAAGTGGTGCACAGTTTAAAAAGGCAACGCACCGGTGCAATCCGTTTGGTTTTTAAGTGGTGCATGGTTTTAAAAAGTAATGCACCACTTAAATTTAGATGCTTTTTAAATTTAGATGCTTTCGAGTGGTGCACGACCTCAAAAAGTAGCGCACCTGCCCGCCAGGTAGGAGTGGCCTGCCTTAGCTAAGATGTATCAAGTCAAGCGCTATGGCCAATAGGAGAAGCAAGCTGAGCTCCCAACTGAGCTTCCACGTTAGTCGCTTTCATTGACCGAAACACTGCTTCCTATTGTTGCCGATTTTTATATTTTGGCTTATGAAGAGGAGGGAAGCCGAGCACGGTAAGCTCCCGCCAATGGAGTTTCGAAATTTAGGAAGTGAAGAAAAGCCTGATCGTTGCGGTTGTTTTTGGATGGGTCTTGGGCTGCAACAGTCCTGATGCCTCTCAATCGGCGAAGCCGGACGGCCCGGAAGTAGTGCAAGCACTTCCCGAACAGATCGACTTCAATTACCACGTCAAGCCCATTCTTTCCGACAAATGTTTTGCCTGCCACGGCCCTGATAAGGGCAACCAACAAGCTGGTTTGGCGTTGCACGAGCGGGAGCTGGCCCTGGCGGCTCTGGGCGAAACCCACGACCGGCACGCCATCGTGCCGGGTGATACGGTGAAGAGTTTGTTGGTGGAGCGCATCCGATCTACCGATGCCAATACCGTCATGCCGCCTCCGGAATCCAATTTGGTGTTGACCGAATACGAGAAGGCTGTACTCACCGCTTGGGTAGCGCAAGGGGCAGTCTACAAAAAACACTGGGCTTTCCTTGCGCCCACACAGCCGGATGTTCCCGCGGCTGGGGAAGGTTGGGCAAACAACGAAATCGATCGCTTTGTGGCCAAGCGCTTGGATGGTTCTGGCTTGGAACGCTCGCCTCAGGCCGAAAAGGCCAAGTTGCTCCGCCGGGCCAGCTTTGTGTTGACTGGTTTGCCGCCGAGTTTGGAAGCGCTGGACCGTTTGGAAGCCAACACTTCTCCAGATGCCTTTGAGCAGGAAATCGACCGCTTGCTGGCTTCTACCGCCTACGCGGAACGCATGACCCAAATATGGATGGACCTGTCGCGCTATGCCGATAGCCACGGCTACCAGGATGACCCTGAGCGTTTCATGTGGCCCTGGCGCGATTGGGTGATCCATGCTTACGAACAAAACCTGCCCTACGACCAGTTTGTAACCTGGCAATTGGCAGGGGATTTGTTGCCAGACGCAGGTTTGGAACAGGTCATTGCCTCGGGCTTCAACCGCAACCATAAGATTACTTATGAAGGAGGCTCTTTGGACGAGGAGTTTCGAACCGAATACGTAGCCGATCGGGCTCAGGTAGCCGGCACGGCCTTTTTGGGGCTCACCATGGAATGTGCCCGGTGCCACGACCACAAATACGATCCGGTAAGTCAGAAAAACTATTTTGAGCTGTTTGCTTTCTTCAACAATGTGGATGAGGAAGGATTTGTTGAACCCGTTGGGCGCACTCCCGATCCATTTGTCACCCTCACGCACCAAGAAGTAGAAGATTTGGTAGCTTTCATCCACTTGCCCGATTCCATTGAAAAAGTGGAGCTCATGGTGATGGAAGAAATGCCCCAACCGCGGCAGGCCTTTTTGTTGGCCCGTGGGCAATACGATGCGCCTACCGAGCCGGTATATCCGTCTACGCCTGAACGCATTCTCGCCTTTGGAGACCGGCCGCCCAACCGTTTGGGCCTCGCCAATTGGTTGTTTGATGCAGACAATCCGCTTACCGCCCGGGTAGCCGTCAACCGTTTGTGGCAACAAGTATTTGGCACCGGCATTGTGGCCACTTCTTATGATTTTGGCAACCAAGGCGCTTTGCCTTCACACCCTGACTTGCTCGATCATTTGGCTTTAAAATACCAACACGAAGGTTGGGATACCAAGGCGATGTTGAAATACATGGTGCTGTCGGCCACTTTTCAGCAGAGTTCCAAAACCAATGCAGTTTACGAAGAGATTGATCCCGAGAACCGCTTGTTGGCGCGTTCGCCAAGGGTGCGCCTGGATGCGGAGATGATTCGCGATCAGGCCCTGTTGGCTTCTAACTTGCTCAACGGTGCTGTGGGTGGCCCAAGCGTGAAACCTTACCAGCCTGAAGGCCTGTGGGCAGAAACCCGCGGTGGAGGCGGCAACCTTAAGGTATATGTTCCGGATACAGGAAACTTGCTTTACAGGCGCAGCTTGTATACGTTTTGGAAACGTACCGTTCCGCCTCCCGGCATGCTCACCTTCGATGCAGCTACCAAAGACTTGTGTTCGGTAAAACGGCAAGAAACCAACACGCCTTTGCAGGCGCTGGTGTTGTTGAACGACCCGCAGATCATGGAAGCTTCCCGCCAAATTGCGGTGCAGGTGCTGGCCCAACAACAATTGAGCGAGCAAGAGCGCCTCAACCAAATGTTTCGCATGGCCACTTCGCGCCATGCCTCTGCGGAAGAACTGCAAGTGTTGGTAGCCCAATTGCAAGCCGCTATGGTAGACTTTGAATCGGATGAGGCTGCGGCCAAAGCCCTCATTGCGGTGGGTGAATTTCCGGTTGACGACAGCGTGGCACCAACTACTCTTGCGGCCTACACCTTGGTGGCCAATACCATTATGAACCTTGATGAATCCATCAGCCGTGGCTAAAAAGACACAACATTCCGATCCGCTCCACGAACGTTCGTTGCAGTTGAACCGCCGGGCGTTTCTTGGAAAATCGGCTTTGGGCCTGGGAGCTATGGCCCTGGGTGGGATCATGGGCTGCCGCTATTTCGGGAAAGATGCCGATACCGGTCTTGTAACGGAGCAAAAAGGAATCAAAGGTGTGTTGGACAAGTTGCACCACGGCAACAAAGCCAAGCGGGTCATTTATCTGTTCCAAAGTGGAGGGCCTTCGCAACTGGAGTCTTTTGATTACAAACCTTTGTTGGACAAAATGCGCGGGCAAGACCTGCCAGAATCGATTCGAAAAGGCCAGCGCCTCACCGGCATGACCGCCGACCAAACGGCTTTTCCCTTGGTAGGGTCTTCCATGTTTCCTTTTCGGCAACACGGCCAAAGTGGGGCGCACATCAGCAGTTTGTTTCCCCACATCTCCAAAATCGTAGACGACATTTGCATCATTCGGTCCATGCACACCGAGGCCATCAACCACGATCCGGCCATCACCTTTTTTCAAACCGGTTCGCAACAATCGGGCAGGCCGAGCATTGGCTCTTGGATGAGTTATGGGCTGGGCAGTGAAAACGAAAACTTACCGGCATTTTCGGTGCTGCTCTCCAGCGGTACAGGGCGGCCCGATGCGCAGCCTTTGTATTCGCGCCTTTGGGGCAACGGTTTTTTGAACTCACTGCACCAGGGTGTTCAATTTCGCACGGCAAAAGATCCGGTGCTTTACCTGAAAGATGCGGAAGGTATTTCGCGCAACACCCGTCGGGAGATGCTCACCCGGCTGGCCAAGCTCAACGACCTGCACTACCAGGATTTTGGCGATCCCGAGATTGTGAGCCGCATTGCGCAATACGAAATGGCTTATCGGATGCAAACTTCCGTGCCGGAGGTGATGAACATCGACGACGAGCCGGAGTACATCTTTAAAATGTACGGTCCCGATTCTACCACGCCCGGCACCTATGCTGCCAATTGCATTTTGGCGCGAAGGCTGGCCGAAAAAGGCGTGCGTTTTATCCAATTGTACCACATGGGGTGGGACCAACATTTCAACCTGCCTTTGCAAATGAAAGGCCAGGCCAAAGATGTGGACCAACCTTCAGCAGCCCTCATCATGGATTTGAAACAACGCGGCATGTTGGAAGACACCCTGGTGGTTTGGGGTGGAGAATTTGGGCGCACCAATTATTCGCAGGGCAAGCTCACAGCAGTGGACTACGGCCGCGACCATCATCCCCGGTGTTTCTCCATTTGGATGGCCGGTGCCGGCATCAAACCCGGTGTGGTATGGGGCGAAACGGATGAATTTGGCTACAACATTGTGAAAGATCCGGTGCATGTGCACGATTTTCAGGCCACGCTTTTGCACCTGATGGGCATCGACCACGAGGCCTTTACTTACAAATACCAGGGCCGCCGTTTTCGGCTCACCGATGTACACGGCGAAGTAGTAAAAGGCATCCTTTCCTAATGCGCAACATGGACCGAAGGCATTTTTTGCAGTTGTCGGGCTTGGGCTTGGCGGGGCTTAGTTTGCCCGGCTTGCTGGCCTTGCGGCCTGCCGAAGACTTGGTGATCGGCCATGGGAGTTACCGCTATAAAATAGACGTGCGCTGGGGGCGGTTAAATCCCGAGCGTCATCCGGTGAAGGATTGCCATGAAATGGTGCAAGACCGCCAGGGACGCCTCTTTCTGCTGACCAATCACGTGCGCAACAATGTGCTCATTTACGATACCGCCGGCAAGTTGCTCGAAAGTTGGGGCACCACTTTTCCAGGTGCACACGGGCTAACGATACACGACGAAGGCGGGGAGGAGTTCCTCTACATCACCGATACCGAACGGCATACGGTGACCAAGACTACGCTGGGCGGCCAGGTGGTGTTGGAGATTCCTTTTCCGCAGGCTTCGGGCAAATACCAGCGGGCTGATCAATTCAAACCCACCGAAACCGCCATTGCCGACAACGGTGATATTTTCATTGCCGATGGTTATGGCGAGCAGTATGTGTTGCAGTATTCTGCCAAAGGCGAACTGATTCACCTCTTTGGAGGCAAAGGAAATGCTGAGCACCAATTGGGCAACGCCCACGGAGTGTGCATCGACCGGCGAAATCCAAAGGATGTGCATTTGCTGGTGACAGATCGCATGGCCAACCAGTTGAAGCAATACAACCTGGATGGTTCTTTTCGAGGCGCGATTCATTTGCCGGGGGCCTACATTTGCCGGCCGGTGATCAAGGATCAAAACATTTATTTGGCCACCATCTGGTCGGGCAAGGGCGATCAAGGCACTGGGTTTGTTTCCATCTTAGCTGCCCAAAACCGCTTGGTTTCGGCCCCCGGTGGAGGAAATCCGGTTTATGAAAACGATGCCTTGCAACCCATGCGGCAGGCCATGCGCTTGTTTGTGCATCCACACGATGTATGTGTAGACCGAGACGACAACCTCTACATTCCCCAATGGAATGCCGGCCAGTCTTATCCCATTAAATTGATTCGGGTATGAGGTTCGTTTGGGGAATGGTGATGTGTTTTTTCCTGAGTACCTCCTTTGGGCAAGATACTTTGGTGCAAACCGAAAGCATTGCGCTTGCACCACCCGTGATCAGTACCGATTCCATCCTATTTGTTTCGAGCACCATTGTTGTGGCGCAACACCCGATGCAAGAGGCTAAGGTGACCTGCTCCGTTTCTGGCTTGGAAAATGACATACGCCTGCCAGCGGATCAGAGGATATTTACCGAGAAACCCCTCAACGTGGCGTGTAGCGCTTCTCATCCTGATTTCAAAGACAGCGAGGTGGCCATGCTTTCCGTACGAAAGGTCAATCCCGACATTTCCTGGATGGTATCGGAAGAAAGCACCCCACCCGCTGAAAAATATGCTGCTGGAGGTTTTCAGCTGTTGTCTGACCGTGCATCTCCCCAACTCGATTATGGAATTCATTGGTTGGGTTTCAACCAGCCAATGGTAGAACTGGTATTTGATTTTTCGGCTCCAACCTATTGTCATCAGGTAAGCCTTAGTACATTGATCAACCATCGGGCTTGGATTTTTGAGCCTTCACAGATTCAGGTTTTTGAAGGAGAAGAACCACTGGCCACCTTAGAAATTCCGGTGGCTGAAGCTTCAACAACAGCTGCCCTTCGATTCTATGACCTGCTTTTCGAGCCCCGTTTAGTGCGCTCCCTTTCCATTAGAATACAAACCAATTCCAGCCTTCCTGCATGGCATCCCGGAAAGGGAGGCCAAGGATGGTTTTTTGTAGATGAAGTACTCTTTGAATAGACAAAGACCGCCACATTGATCCTACTTAGTCTCGATATCGGTCGTTTTCATCCCTTGGTGGTGCACTTGCCCATTGGCATTTTGTTCTTCGCCTTGCTGCTGCACTTTTTATCGCGGTGGCAACGCACCGACCAATACAAAAGTGCCATCGTTTTAGCCTTAGCAACTACGGTTTTGGGATGTTTAGGCGCTATCGCCAGTGGTTGGCTGTTGGCCGATGGCGGGGGCTATGATGGGGAAACCCTCGATCGACACAAATGGATGGGAATTGCCACCGGCTTGGTGGCCTTGCTAATGTTGTTCCTCACGGTTCGAAAATCGGTGCATCAAAACCTGATCAGCAGTTTGTACCTGGTTTCCCTGGCACTCATTTCTTTCACCGGTCACTTAGGAGGAGAAATGACCCACGGGTCCGATTACCTGTTTCCCCCCGAACCTGTAATGGTAGAAGCAGAAAATTTGGAAAATGCTTTGGTGTACCCGCAGTTGGTGCGTGCTATCCTAACCGAAAAGTGTGTGGCTTGTCACAGCAATACCAAACAAAAAGGAGGACTCAACATGGCCTCCATGGCAGGGTTGCTCAAGGGGGGAGACCATGGTGACATTCTAAAAACTGCGGAAATGGCTCCGGCCGAATTGATGGCGCGCATCCTGCTTCCCCAATCGGACGAAAAACACATGCCACCGAAAGGCAAGCATCAACTCACCGACGAAGAAATAGCGATCTTAAATTGGTGGATTGCCAATGGAGCCTGCGATACGTGCCTTGCCGGATCACTCACCGATTTTGAAGAGATGCTGGCCATCCTGGAAAAGCACCTCGACCCCGGCGGAGGCGTGGAGCCCATTACCGATAAACAATTGGCCCAACTGCGGGAGAACGGCATTGCGCTTTCCTCCCTTTCGGAAACCGATCCATTGATTGGCTTGAGCCTTGATTCGAAAAAGACCATTTCGTCCCGGGAAATTGATGCCATCGAAGAAGTGGCCACCAACGTGCGTTACCTGAGCCTGTCCGGTTCTCAATTGCCGGAAGCGTTGATCGCAGTGATTGCCGAAATGGAAAACCTCGAGCAATTGCTTTTGCCCAATTCTTCGCTTACCGACGATGACCTTCAAAACCTGACCGACCTGCCCAAACTCAAGGTCCTCAATGTGTACGGTACCACCATTTCCGATGCATCGCTCCCCGCTTTCCAGGCGCTTCCGGCACTCGAAAAGGTATACACCTGGCAAAGTGGCCTTTCGGAAAACGGTGTGGAAAGGCTGGCGGAACAACGCCCGGAGCTCTACATCAATGCCGGGGTGAATCAAGCTAACCTGGCCCCTTCGGTGTTGAATCCCCCAACCATAGTGATTGAGAAAGCTATTTTCACAGATACGGCCACCGTGGCGATAGAGTCCGAATTTCGCAACACGACCATTCGCTACACCACCGATGGCACAGTGCCTACCGAAGCATCGCCGGTGTATTCCCAGCCGATCCAATTGACCCAAACCACCCGCTTGCAAGCCGTCACGGCGAAGGAAGGATGGCAAACCAGTGAGCCGGTTGCTCAATTGATGCTCAAAGCCAGCACCGAATTTGCTCAAGTATCCCTTCAGTCGAAACCTTCGCCTACCTACACCGCCAATGGCCCGCAAACCCTCATTGATCGGCAACGCAGCGAAATGGGGTTTGGCACTGGCAAGTGGATTGGTTATCAAGGAGAAAACTTAGTGGCTACCCTACAGCTGAAAAAACAGCAAAGCATACAATCGGTCTACGTCAGCTCCATGAGCGAACCCCGCAGCTGGATCTTTTACCCCACTGGTTTTGAAGTTTCGGTTTCTACGGACGGAAAAACATTTCAACCGGTAGGGTCCGTAGAGGTGAACCGGGAGGAGGCCTTGGGTGTCAATACCCAAGACTGTTTTGAGTTGGCCTTTGCCGCTACCCAAGCGCGCTATGTACGGATAGCTGTGCAGAGCCGGATGAAAAACCCCGAATGGCACACTGCGCCAGGAGAAGCCTGTTGGTTGTTCGTCGATGAAATATTGGTAGAGTAGGGCCGTGTTGCCCTATTGGGCACAAGGGGCAACAGTTTTGGAAATAGAGATTTGGGGCAACGTTGTCCCATTGCTGGGCAAGGGCAACACTTTCAAAAAACGGAAAGTAGGGCAACGTTGCCCTAATCCTCAAGGTGGGCAACAACATCAAAACTCCAGTGCGCAGCCCTGCCTATTGAAAAGCGCCCCCCACTGATTAAAGTTCTTCTAACAAGGGATACACCGTCGACCGTTTCATTTCATTCAGCACAAAAGAACTCTTAATGGTTCGCACATGGGGAAGAGCCGCCAGCTTGCCCGAGGAAAAATGGTGATAGGCGTTGAGGTCTTGCACCACTACCTTCAGCAAAAAATCGTTGGTGCCGCCCATCAGGTACGACTCCATTACTTCGGGCAATTGGTTCACCGCATCGCCAAATTGGTGAATGGCTTCAATTTTTTGACTTTCCAGCGAAACCGAACAAAATACCACCATGGCCGGCATGATCTTGTCCCGGTCGATCACCGCCACGTATTTTTCGATGATGCCTTCTTTTTCGTAGCGTTTGATGCGTTCGTAAACCGGCGTTT
>ERZ1740068.749-NODE-749-length-13238-cov-7.724114_pt1 | contig 13238 bp, 11 predicted proteins | sample MGYA00581735_ERZ1740068 | MGnify/ENA primary metagenome ERZ1740068 (study PRJEB43018, sample SAMN04849740) | marine metagenome | isolation source: floating plastic debris | place: Pacific Ocean | collected 2008-08-30 | study: EMG produced TPA metagenomics assembly... | reverse complement strand
ACCGCTTGCTAAAGCCAGGCGAAAAGACGCGGAAACGCTTTCAGCATGGCTTAGTTTTGATTGAATCCATTGTCTCACACAAAGTTTTTCCTTATGCGTATTTCTCTTGTCTTTGCTTTGCTCATAAGCCTGGCTTCTACTGCCATAGCTCAAAACTGGATCCCCACCAATTTGCCGTATGCGCCCCGATACGATGAAATTTATTTCCATTCGCCTGATACCGGGTGGGCCGTCAATACCCGCGGGGAAATTTACCGCACCAACGATGGCGGGGATTCCTGGATCCTACAGCACCAATACGCCAACGCCTATTTGCGCTCGGTGGAATTTTTGGATGAAAACATTGGCATGGTGGGCTCCCTGGATAGTTTATTGCTGCGCACCACCGATGGTGGGCAAACCTGGACTCCGCTTTTTCTGCAAACGCCCGGGCCATTGCCCGGCATTTGTGGTTGGTCGCACTACGGCAATAACTTCTATGGCGTGGGCTACTTTGGGTATCCGGCCTACTTCATTAAATCTACCGACCAGGGCGTTACCTGGAGCTACACCGACCTTTCCGCTTACGCCGACGGCTTGATCGACTGCCATTTTATTGATGAAAACATTGGGTTTGTTGGAGGCATTAGCCAGGATTCTGGTGCTGTAGTGCTGAAAACTATTGATGGAGGCGACAACTGGTCGGTGATGCTCTACACACAAAACGGAGTAGAGTACCTGTGGAAGTTTGATTTCGTTACCCCGCAGTTGATCTACGGTTCCATTGAAGCCTTCAGTGGGCCCACCAACATCGTGAAATCGGTGGACGGGGGCACCACCTGGACCACTTTGCAGGTGTCGCCCCAACAACTGGACATTCAGGGTATTGGTTTTATCGATGCCAACAAAGGGTGGGTAGGGCCACGAAATTCTCCCATGTTTGAAACCACTGACGGCGGGCAAACCTGGACGGAGTTGTTGGAGTTTCCCAACATCAACAAGTTCTTTCGGATCAATTCGCAATCGATGTACGCTTCTGGCTACGATGTGTATAAGTTCAATGGCACCACTTCGGTGGTGGTGGGGCCCAGTATTGAACCACAAGATCACCTGCTTTCCAATGCCACGCCCAATCCATTTCAAGACCATGCGCAATGGGTAGCAACGATCAACAACCTGACTTTTGCCCGAATGGATTTGCTCGATGCGCAGGGACGCCACATCAAAAACCTGCATGCCGGTTACCTGCCACCCGGCGAACACTTGTTTCAACTGGATGCTGCTACCGCAGCTGCCCTTCCGGCCGGAAATTACTTCATGGTGTTGCGCACCAGCGAAGGCGCCACCACCCGGCAGTGCATAAAGGCAGGCGCGGCCCCAATGCCCGGAGGCTAAATTTCTTCTTTGAGGTTAGTAACTCAATACTTTTCCCGAACTATTGGCCCGTGGCCCAAATCCAGCACAAGGGTGCTGAATTGCAGTTCGAACCATTCGTTGAACAGTTCCCAGGTTCTTTTTTCGGGCCAGGTGCTTTCGTCGGTGCAAATGCTGAACAGTTCGTTTTCAAAGATCCAGGGCCAGTCTTTTTTCATCACCTTTTGCGGATCGAACGACAGCTCTACCTCGGGCAACAAATAGGAGTTGTATTCCATCATCTCCTGAATGGGCGTAGCCTCTGGAAAAACGGCTTTGTCCCAATCGAAGTAAGGCTGTTTGGGAATTACGATCACAACCGTTCGGTTGATTACAGGTGGCTGGTAGTCGGCTTTCATGGCTTGATGGACCGTTTAGAAATGTTGCTGGCATGAAGATCATAAAATGATAGTTGGTATACCTGCTTAACTAGAAACTTTCTTCCCCCTTTTAGCAAGCGCATCCAAGGCACACCACTTTTACCCGATTCTTGGGTAAGTCAACAAAAGTAACCCCTTGGGAGGCAGGAGCAAAGGTACCTTGGAAAATCCATCGGTTTTTAAAGAGCGCACCATGGAACCTGTTGAAGTGCGGAACGGTGGCTTACCGCGTGCACCTGTCTGCCCGGTTGCATTAGGAATCTTAAGAAACCCTAAATACCTTCACAGGCCATGCCCCAATCCAACCTTCAACTCCTATGCGGCTTTCTGCTGCTGAGCTCCGTGCATTGGGGTGGGGAAGTGGCTACTACCGTGCTGGAGCATGTTGTACCAGTGCCCTACAACTGGCTACCCTGGTTGCGGGTTGTGGTCCTGGGCTTCGAACTGCGACTGCTCTGGTATTTCTTAAAGCCTTCCGCAAAGGAAAAAAAGGTAGACAATAGAACGGCGGTCAAACTATTAGTATCGGCAGCCGTCTTGTTTACCGCTGCACACTTCGATCATCATATCGCCTATTTTCCGGTGTATTGTGGGAATGCCTTTTTCGACGGCACTTTGGATGTGGTATTTGAATCCCACGACCGGCAGGCGAGCATCGTGCATCATGTGGTGCCGGTGCTGTATGCTATGGGGATTGGGGTTTATGGCACCTGGATTTATCGAACACAAGGTTCTGCAAAATAGCTTTTCGGATAAGTTTTGAAGAATTACCTCACGCCACCAAGCCAGCCATTTGAAACTCTCCGCGCAACGCGGTGAGGTTGGGCTTGTGTTGATAGAAGGTGTCGACCACCGCCTGGGTAGCCTTCTGTTTGCCTTCGATCTGCTGCATCATCTGCAGGCGATAGGCCATTTTTTGGTAGGCAGGCCGCCTTCGGGGACGGCCCTCAAACAAGTTGTGGCAGGATTGCCGCAGCAACTCGAAACAGGCTTCGGGGTGCAGGTTGAGCACGGGTTTTAGCAGGTCCACCATATCGTGCTGTTCCACCTGTATTTTGGCAAAAGCAAAAAGGTCTTCGAAGCGCTTTTCTTGTTTCAGCAGTTGGGTAAAGAAATCAGGAGGCACTGTTCTTGGAAGACTGTCTACAAATTGGTTGCGCTCCTTGTGGGGAAGCAGGGCCGATAATCGTTCATATTGCTCTAAACGGTGCCAATGGCTCACTTCACCTTGCAGGGCTTTCACCAACAAGGGACCGTCATTTTCTTCCGTCAGGTGTTGGCTGAGGTAGTGGCAATGATCGGCCGGCCAGTTGAAAAGTGCCGTTTCGGCCACCCGTCGAAAATCTTCGGTGGCTTCGAGCTGTTGGTAATTTTCCAGCAGGCGCAGGCAAATGGAAGAATCGTAGCGGTAGTAGCTTTCGGCAATCTCGGTCCACAGTTCCCGGTTGTCGGTCACGTGGGCAATTTGAAAAAACACCTCGGCCATGGCAATGCCGGTCCAGCCAGTGGCCATCAACATTTGGTGCAATTGCGCTGCATGTTCCGCTGAGCGGGCCAGTAGGATCAACAAAGGCTGTAACTTGCTGTTTTGGTAGTCTTCCGTGAATCGTTCGTCCAACAGGTCGATCACGGCGGAGATGGCTTCTGGTGCCAACACTACCCGGTTGAGGCAAGCCACCAACTCGTTGGTTACCTCTGCTACCAAATCCAACACGAAATCCTGAAAACTTTTCTCGAACACGCCAAAGGTATCTTTCACCTCTGGCAAATCGAAGGTACTTTCGTAAAGCCCCAGCAAACAAGCCACGCTGTCTTCTAAATGGCCATGGTGGCCCAGTTCCAGCGCTTTCTCCGGCCATGTTCCCAAGAGGGGGCGCACGGCTGCTTTGAGGTTTTGTCGCAATTCTTGCGGCACCGGTACATTGCGGTGGGCCCGCTGCGCAGCGCGAATAATCGCATCGGGTGCAAAGCCCTCCAAGGCTACGGCTACTTCTTCGCTAATGGCATCGATGTCGATCGATGGAATTTCGGCCTGGTGAGTAAAGGCCAGGAATTGATCTTGCAGCGCATCGTCGAGGTGCAACAAATGATCTAAAAATTCTAATTTCTCGTCGGTAGAAGTGGAAGCAAACGACTCGTCAAAGGGTGGCAATTCCTCTTTGGCAGCCAGGTGGTTGGGCAGGGTTTCCTGAAATTGACCTGCGGCAATGCTGAGGCCTGCGGCCACCAGGTGCTGGCAAAAAATGCGAGACCCCGAAGCTTCAGGACAAGTACAAGCGGCTAAAAGTCGGTTGTTTTTGAGGGTTATGGAAACGGAATAAACCTCTGCTCCATCTTCTACCTGACCGGTATACAATTCCCCAGAGCGCGTAAGATTTTTGACTCGATTGGCTAAAAACAAGGCTTTGCCAGCAGTATAGCGATCTTCCCCCGCTCGTTTGCGCAAGAGCTCGGCAGTGATTTTAAGGGGCTCTTGACTACCTTCGATTTTCATGAGGGTACGTGTTCATGGGTAGAGCGGCCATGACTATGGCTGGTTGAGCAGATGTGCATCTACTGTTTAAATGCTTGTTTCTGCAATGACGCAGAAGTCGATTCTTACTCTTCACGGCCATGCCCCCTTCTAACCCTGTGGCAATGATAGTGCGCATTGCAACATGAAAAGTATTTCTTTTAAAGGTAGCGGAAATAAAGGAGGAATCGCCCTTTTTCGAAAAAGATATTCAGAGGTAGTGTTGAGAGCAACCAGAGGTCGATTTTGCGCAGCCGTTTTCCCGCCATTGCTGCTGTTTTTTGCATGAATCAAGACCAATGCGAAACCATTGCAGTGCATAGCTTGTTCTGTTTTCCAATGTAGGTGAAGGCAAAGCACAACAAATTGAGAGGATTTTACCATCACCGTGCAACCCTTTTTGTAAAGCCTCTGTCCTTCCTTTTGACTGGAATTGGTTAAGGCTTCGCTGGCCGCACACAAAATAAGTACTGAGCCCACCCACTCTGGTTCTTTTACACCTTTAAACTCTAGATCATGAAAAGTATATTTCGTCCCTCCAACGTCCTTTTAGCGCTCTTAGCCGTAAGTCTGTTGGTCAGTTGTGCCCGAGTAAAAAATTACCCTGAAAAAATTGTAGATGAATGGACCGATTGCGATGGGGAAAACCCAGAGCAGGAAGATCGGTACCGGTTCAACAGCGATGGTACCTTCCATTTTCAATACCAGCAAGATCAAGTGCAGAAAGAAGTGAAAGGTACCTATTGGATCGAGAAGCGCAACATTTACCTCACCGTAACCGAAACCTACCAGGGAGGCAGACAGGTGTGGAAACCGGCAGAAGCTCCCTTGGAAGCCAGCAGTAACGAAACCGATGATGGCACCAAAGGAGGAACTACCGACACTACCGAACCAACACAGGAACCCGTAGAAAACTTCGCTCCCAAATGGACCGATGGACCGGTGAAAATTACCTGGATGAACCGGTTCGACATGTGGTTGGGTTTTGAGCACCACAACGACGACGACATGCTCCTCCACCGCAATTGATCTTTTGCCCGACTACTACACATTGCCCAACTTACTGCCAGCAGCAAGGTGGGTTTTTTGTTGCCCTCAGCCGTTGCTCACAATAAATTCTACCAGGTTATCCTTGGGGTCGAGACCAAATTTTTTCCGCAGGCGGTAGCGGGCTACTTCTACTGATTTGGGCGGCAAAGCCAATAAGTTGGCAATCTCTTTGGTAGTGAGGGTAAGGCGCAAAAAGGCACACAAACGCAGGTCTTTGGGCGTGAGCGCAGGTACCTTGTTTTTTAAATTTTGAAAAAAATTGGTGTGGACCGCCTCAAAGTGCATGCGAAACTCCTCCCAGTCATTTTCCAGTTGGTTGATGCGGTTGATTTCCTGCTCGATGTGTCGCAGGCGAAAAGATGCCTCCGGATCTTGGAGCTCTTTGGCTACCAGGTGGGTTTTTTCTTTGATCCGCAGCAAGTGATCTTTCTTTTGCAACAGCTGCATGGTGTAGGTGGTCAGTTGCTTGTTTTTAGCCGATACTTCGTTGGCCAGCCGCTTGATTTCCTGTTCGTCTTGAGCCGCTTTTACTTCCATTTTGAGTCTCTGGTGGCGCTGTTGGGTGCGCCACATGTTGAAAAACAACGATAAAATGATTGCGATCATGCCTGTGCCAGCCACCAGGGCATTGCGTTGCAGCCGGGTTTGATTTCCGGTAATGGTCAACACTTTGATTTCTTGCTCTTGCAAAGCAATTTCCTGTTCCCGGGCTTGCTTTTGGTAATGGGTTTCCAACTCCGCAATTTTAGCGTCCATGCGTTCGCTTCGCAACGAATCTTTGAGGTGGAGGTGCTGCCGCATAAAATGCAGCGACTGTTTTAAATCACCGGTTTGTTCATAAGCATCTGCCAGTCGCTGGGTGGTTTGTAGTTCATTTTCTTTCGTGCCCGTTTGCCGATCGAGGGCATAGGCTTTCTCGAGGTAGGGAATTGCTTTTTCGGCCTGATTCAGGGCGGTGTAGCACGATGCTGCATTGTTGTAGCACCGCATGAGCGCCAACTGATTGCCATCTTGCCGGCACAGCTCAATGGCTTGTTGTGCCAACCCCAACGCCTTTTCGTATTCGCCCATGTGGTAGTAGGAAATGCTCATGTTGCTCAAAACCGGCCCTTTCATTCGTTTGAGCTTTAATCGGTCCATTAAAATCAAGGCCTGCTCGTAGTAGTGGATGGCCGAGTCCATTTGGTTGAGTTCGGTAAAAGAAGTGGACATGCTGTTGTAGGCCGCAAACAGACCTTGTGGAAATCGTGCATCCTGGAAAAGCTTTAGGGCTTTGCGTTGGTTTTCCAAGGCAGATTCAAAACGTGTCAATTGCCGTAGTGCTCCGGCCACGTAGAGGTTGGCCTTCCCCATGTTGATCGGGTGCTGCTGAGTTTCCCAGTAGCGCAAGTTGGTGTAGTAATGTTCCAGCGCTTCATCATAGCGGCCTTGTTCTACTTTGTTGACCCCCAGCCGAACGTGGAAGTTGGCCTCCATAGGCTTTGAAGGATACGCGCTCAGCAAGGCCATGCCTTCTTCCATGGCGGCATTGGAGGCTGGATACTGATTTTGAAAATGCAGTGCCAGACCAAGGTTGTAGCGGCTTTTTACCCGCCCAAAAGAGAAGGCCAGCGAATCGGAAAGCACCACGGCCTCCTGCGCAAACACTTCCGATTCAGCCGGAGCCCTTTGGCACAAGCCACGTGAGAGCTGTAGCAACAAGTGCACCCGATGGGTATCTGGAATAATTTGTTGTTGTAATGCTGCCCGAAGGCTGTCGATAGGATAGTTTTGGGCATGGGCCAAAACAGGAAGCAGGAGTGCTAGTAGCATCCCGCACCAAAGGTAACGTTGAGTCATTGAATAGCATATTTAATTCAACAGTGGTGCCGGGAAATCCGGTTAAGGCAGAAAGAAAATGGGCAGGGCAAGTGCCGATGCCGAAACAGGCAGTGCTGCTTCAACCATAGCAGTAACGTTCGGAGAGGGAGAAAATTTTACGGGAGCCAGGGAAGAAGAACTATCCAAGAAACGAAGGAAGGTATTCAAGCTGCGTTTTTTCATTTTAACGTCCACCATAAAAGCGTCCTATCGCTTGTTGTATCCACCAGGGCACTAAACCATTTCCAATTGTTTTAAAACAGGATGCCAAAGACCTCCCGATTCCATAAATCCATTTCATCGATCCTCCGCTGAAACGCAGTGCGCGTGGACCAAAGCAGGGGAACGGCTGTTTTGGTGTGCACTTAAAAACCGGTTTACCTACCAAATTTAGTCCCAAAGCTTATCCTCGTTTTTCTAAAGGATCGCGACCTTTGTAAATGGGCAATGCGCTACCTCCAAAACTTTCTTGGTTGGGAGGTGCCAGACGCCCACCGGTGAATCCGATGTATTGCAAGCCCTGAGGGGTGAGGATGAGAGAGAACCGCGATTGAACTTTGAAGGAATAGATACAAGCTGCAACTATCATGGCCGATAGAACATCGGATCGCTACCAAGGGCTTGGAGAAGGCTTCGACTTTCTAAAGTCTGGTATGGGTATTTCGCAAAGCATACATGGTGTGCTTACCCTGCTTTTCATTAAATACGTATCTGACAAATTTGGGTCTTCTTCTGACAGTGCGGTTCACATTCCCCACGGTGCCAGTTTTGAAGACCTGCTAAGGCTAAAAGATCGGAAAGACTTTGGCGAACGCTTGAATAGCCACGGTGTGCTTCCCATTTTTCGAGCCAACGGTATGGGGGAAGCCTTGAGTGACGTTGATTTTAAGGTGGACCACCTTGAAAGGGACGATTTTTGGAGTGCTTTTGTCGGTATTTTTCAACGTCCGGTTTTTGACTTTAGCGATCCATCGAATCAGGATGATACCTTGCTGAGCGATGCTTTGGCATTTTTGATGCGGCACGCCTACACCGAAGCGGGCACCAACGAGGTGCCTTTGCAAACCCCGCCTGAAGTAGCTCGGGCATTGGCGCAAATCGTGGGTTGGCATCCTACCGAATCTTCCGAAGTTTCGCTCTACGATCCGGCGTGTAGTGATGGAACCTTACTCTACGAGGTGGCGCAGGGAATTTCGGCTCCGCTGTTGCTCCACGGCCAGGAAAAAGACAAAATGGCGAAAGACCTGGCGGTGATGAATGCCTTGGTTCGCGGTGATACCGGAGCGGTCATAAAAACCGGCGATACCGTGGCCCAACCCGCTCACATTGAAAACAATGGTTCGCTGAAATGCTTTGACCTCATCGTGGCCCGTGCGCCCTTGTCGGTCAAAATACAAAACCCGGTTGCCCTGCCGGTAGACGAAGGGTACAAGCACGTGATTCCCTACGGTACACCGCCAGATGAAAATCACAACTACTCTTTTTTGCTCCACATCATCGCCTCCCTCAACACTACTGGTAGAGCTGCCGTCGTGTTGCCGCACAGGGTGCTATTTGGTAGCAATGCAGAGGCAGGAGTGCGCAGAAGCCTGATCGAACGCAAATACATTCAAGGCATCATCGGTTTGCCCGCCAATCTGTTTTTCGGTACCGAAAAAGCGGCTTGCATACTGGTGCTCGATAAGGCCGGAGCCTCAGAGCGTTTGGGGGTTTTTCTCATGGACGCCAGCCAGAATTATTTTGCCGACGGTGACAAAAACCGGTTGAGCGAGCAAAACGTTCGCCAACTGGTGGAAGGGTTCAACACCCAACGCAACCAAGAGAAAAGGGCAGTTTTTGTTCCCTTTATCCGAATTGCACAAAACAACTTTAACCTCGATCTGTCGCGCTACCTGCAAGAAGACAAAGCGCAGCAAAATCAAAATGGGCACCTCCATGGAGGCATTCCCAACGGAAGCCTTGACCTATTGGAGTCTTATTGGGAGGTGTTTCCCGACCTGAAAGAAAAATTATTGGTGCCCCTGCGGCCCAATTACTCGCAGCTGTCTGTTTCGCTCTCGGAGTTGAAAACCACCATTGTAGCTCACCCCGAATTTGTGGCGTATCGCTACCGGATGGATTACCTGTGGAGCGCCTGGAAAACGGAAAATCAGGATATTTTAGAAGCCATCACTTCCAATACATCGGCTGAGGCAATCATCCACCAATTATCCGAAAACCTGTTAGCGGCCTATCACCGAAAGGCGCTGACCAACCGCCAAACCATGCTCCAGCACTTGATGGACTACTGGGAAAAGGTGATGAAAAGCGATGTGCAATTCATCATCGACCATGGCTGGGTAGCCCGGTTGCGCCAGGTTTCGGGCCAAGGTAGTGAAATAGATTTCGATTGCGATTTGTTGCCCAAGGAATTGGTAGAGCAACGCTATTTTGCCGGGCAAAGAAGCGATAAGCCAGCTGAAAACCGTGCTTTAGCAACTCAAATACACGCTAAGTTGCGCCAGCTTACCGCAGAAGAAGTGAGGGAACTGGTGGTAGTTGACAAATGGCTCGCCACGGTGAGTAGACTCTTTCAGGCCACAGTAGAAAGCACCGCTCAAAACCTTGCCAACGAATTGAGCACACTCGCAGAGCGTTATCCCAATACCCTTGCCGATCAAGATCAGGCAGAAAATAGCAGCCAACCCCCAAAACTTAAACTGGCGCACATTCCAGCCCGCGAGCGGCTTTTTTGATGAAAGCTTTCTGGGGAAGCGGCCATAACTTGTAGCGGCTTTTATCTCTTTGATGACCGGTCGATTATTATCCCAATCCGATTGGTGTATACCGTACCCACTACAAGCACATTTCTTAAATTCCCTGCATGAAAACATGCCATTTCCTTCCACTCCTCATGTTAGGGGTGCTTTTGAGTACCGCTGGTTGTAACGCGCCCTCAAAGCCCCATAGTTCAAACAACCAAGTACCCGAGAAGCACTATTCAATTGTGATTGATGCGGGCAGTTCCGGGTCGCGCATTTATGTGTATCAATTACAACCAAAGGCGTTAGACAATATGCCGGAAGTTACCATGGTAGGGAAACCCAAAAAATTTAAGCCCGGCATTTCTGCCATGGCCACCGATCAGGAAACGGTGATGCAGTCCATTGCTGCCCTTGTGGAGCACGCCAAACAAAGTATCGATAGCGCCTATTGGGGGAAAACGCCCCTTTACCTCATGGCAACGGCAGGCATGCGCCTGGTAGAAAAGCAGCAGCAGGAGAAAACAATGCACCAAATTTCCTCCTACCTAACAACAACGCCGTTTGCTTTCAAAAAAGCCATGATTATTTCCGGGCAATTTGAAGGCCTCTACGGCTGGATTGCTGCCAACTACCTCGACGATCAAATGGACCCCAATCAAAAACGGGAGGCGTTGGTGGAAATGGGAGGAGCATCTACCCAGGTGGCGCATGTGGCGGCTACCGCTGGCGATCGTACCCAAACCCGAACTTACCGTGGTGAAGAACAACACATCTACGCTTTCAGCTATTTAGGTATGGGGAGCAATGAGGCCATTCGAATGACCGCCGTTCCGGAATGTTACCCGGTGGGCTACCCGATTTCCGACTCTCAGAAAGGCACAGGAGATTGCGCGGCTTGTGCTAAAAAAGTGGCCCAAAGCTTCGCCCAACTTTGCGACTCCATTTCCTACCTGGATTGTCTTTTTGGAGAAGACGTTCACCTCGATTCGGCATCCACCTACCTCGCAGTGAGTGGTTTTTATTACACCTTTAAGGCCCTCGACTTTGCCGATACGGTGCGGTTGGATTCTCTCCACGTGCGGGGCTCCCGCTTCTGTGGCAAAACCTGGGAAGAAATTCAAAAGCAATACGACGATTCACCGGAATACCTCAGCACCTATTGTTTCAATGCCGCTTACTATGGGGCACTGCTCCGAGAGGGCTATCACCTAAAGGAAAGCACCGTGATTCTGAGCACCAATAAAGTGAACAATACCGAGGTCAGCTGGACTTTGGGTGCTGCCATTGATTTGGAAATGGGGTTTGAACCGGACGCATATTGAGTTGACGCTTCCTTGGTGCGATTTTCAGGGAAAATGTTCTCTGAAGTGGACGTGCAGGAATTTTTCTTAGATGCTCAAACTTCCTTCCGATACGCCAGCGGAGATACGCCTTTCAGTTGCTTAAACTTTCGGTTGAAGTTGGAGAGGTTGCGGAAGCCCACCAGTTCAGAAATTTCGGTAACGGAATAGTCGCGCTGTTTGGCCAGGAGTTGACAGGCTTTCTCAATCCGAATTTCGATGAGGAATTGCACGTACGATTTGTTGGTTCGTTTTTTGAAAAACCGACAGAAAGCATTCGGGGATAAATTGGCTACCGCGGCAATGTCTTGCAGCAAAATTGGGTGTTGGTAATGGCCAAAAGTGTAGTCCATGACCTCGCTCATGCGTTTACCTTCGTTTTCGCTGAGGTCGGAACTGTAGTCGTATTGCAACAATTTGGTGGTGTGTGCGGTACCGATCTCGTGAAGCAATTGTAAAAAGATTAAGAAGCGTTGGAATTCATTTTGCGACTTCATCGAAAGAAAACGTCTTTGAATAGGATGGGCTCCTTCGCGCAAGCGAATGCCCTGCTTCAACTTTTGAAAAAAACTTCTCAAGGCTTTCAAATCCCGTAGCTGAAAGAATTGTGGGCCAAAGGTGCTCTCCGTAAAAAACAAACTGATCATGTAGGTACGAGAGGCGCTGCTGGTATCGGAATTGAACAGGTGGGGCACTTTGCTGTCAATGCAGATAATGTCGCCTTCCAGGTAGCGGCTGTAATTGTCGCCCACCACCAGGTCGCCTTCGCCTTCCACAATGCAGGAGAGTTGTATCTCTTCGTGCTGGTGCAAATAAGGATATAGCTGCGTTCCGATATCTTCTTGAAAGATCAATTCGGAGTTGGATGGTTTGGGGATTTTAAAGGCTAAGGTTTTCATGGCCTTTGAATAGATTCTTATCACAAATAAATGCAAACGCTGTGAATTATGGTAAGATAGTATTGGTTTTGGCTAAGATCGAGCAACCGTCATTGGTCCTGGCGTCACAACTTTACATCAAAAGCAAACCGTCTTATGAAAGTGGAGTGGAAAGGCATTATGCCAGCAGTAACCACCAAGTTTACGGCCGAGGATACGCTGGACCTGGCCCTCTTTGGTAAAAATATTCAGGCCCAATTGCAGGCAGGAGTAAATGGGATAATTCTTGGCGGCACACTCGGGGAAGCCAGCACCCTGCGTGAGGCCGAAAAGCGAACGATTTTAGAAGCTACTGTTCGTTTGGTAGCAGGCCAGGTGCCGGTGATCATGAACATTGCTGAGCAAACGACCAGCAATGCCATCCAAGCCGCAGCGGTAGCAAAAGAGCATGGCGCCAGTGGTTTAATGATGTTGCCTCCTATGCGCTACCATGCCGACGATCGGGAAACCGTTGCCTATTTTAAAGCGGTGGCCGCCTCCACTGACCTGCCGATCATGGTCTACAACAATCCGGTGGATTATGGCATTGAGGTGACCCTGGACATGTTTGAGGAACTGGTGCAGCACGACAACATCCAGGCGGTAAAAGAATCTACCCGCGATTTGACCAACATCAGCCGGTTGAAGAACCGTTTTGGTGACCGCATCGCCATTTTAAGTGGCGTGGATACCCTGGCGCTGGAGAGCCTGCTCATGGGCGCTGATGGATGGGTAGCTGGTTTGGTGTGTGCCTTTCCAAAAGAAACGGTGGCCATTTATCAATTGCAAAAACAGGGTCGTATTCAAGAGGCCATCGACATTTACCGTTGGTTTACGCCCTTGTTGGAGCTGGACATCAATTCTAAATTGGTGCAAAACATCAAATTGGCCGAGGTGGCCACCGGGTTGGGTGCAGAATATGTGCGGGCCCCACGCTTGCCTTTGATTGGTGAAGAAAGAGCGCACGTTTTGCAAATTATCAAGCAAGGATTGGCTACCCGCCCCGACATCCCCCAATACCAAAATTGAAACATGATATCAGG
>ERZ1740068.748-NODE-748-length-13252-cov-7.278321_pt1 | contig 13252 bp, 4 predicted proteins | sample MGYA00581735_ERZ1740068 | MGnify/ENA primary metagenome ERZ1740068 (study PRJEB43018, sample SAMN04849740) | marine metagenome | isolation source: floating plastic debris | place: Pacific Ocean | collected 2008-08-30 | study: EMG produced TPA metagenomics assembly... | reverse complement strand
TGGAAGTGGGAGGCAATGCCAGAATCAACGGAACAATAGAAGTCATCGAATTACACATTGACCCTAACGGTACCTGGGCAGACTATGTATTTGAGGAAGACTATCAACTGAGACCGTTGAGCGAAGTTTCAGATTTCATCAAGGAGAACAAGCACCTGCCAGAGATCCCTTCTGCAAAGGAAGTAAGTGAGCAAGGTTACAACCAGACGGAGATCAATGCGAAGCTGTTACAAAAGATCGAAGAGCTGACGCTGTACATGATTGAGTTGGAACAAAAGAACAAGGAGTTGACCAAAAAGGTGAGCAAACTGGAGTCCAACCAATAAATCCAATGAGCTGCCCACCTGCTGTTGGGTAGTGAAATCCTTATTAATAATTCAAATAATATGATGAAAAGCATACGATCAATATGTCTTTTCCTGGGATTGCTGGGTTTATGGTGGCCACAGTTAGTCCATGCACAGGGAAATTTCAATGACATCGACGATGTGATTTACATTGGCGATCAAAGAGCCATTGTTGTCAATTTCGATGAATCCACTTCAGCAAAGCTCGGTGGAGGGACAGGGGAGACAGATGATACTTTCAATCTGGGTAACTTCCTGGAAGATGATTTTGGTGCAAGCGAAATTTACTTTTTTAGTAATGAATTCATTGGTGATCAGTTACTGAAGCTCACCAATACCGGATCGGATCATCAGTTCATTTTTGGTCGGTACGATTACAACCGAACCATACAGAACTTCAATGGCACTAAAGGGGAGTTTACCAGTAGAATCGTTCTGACCTGGGATCCAATCAATGATGCGGATGGTTACCTGATTTTCCGGGATGACCTGCAGGATCAGACACCGATCGCAGTGATTTCCGATCCACAGATCACTACTTATGAAGATTTTGGCCTGCTCGTAGGATCTGGCCATGATTACTACATCAGCGCTTATAGCCTGGTTGCAGGCAACCGGTTCATCACCAAGCCGGCTGTAACGGACGGTGCTACAAGACAATTTACTTTCCTGGCACTGGCGGAGGGAGAAGCAAAGGTCAACTTCGAATATGAATTTGACAATCACCTGCTACTGGACATGCCGGAACGCGCGGCCAGAATAGAGTTTGTAGATCAGGGTAGCAACTAGGTAGTGAAAGCGGTAGACCTCAACCTCACAGAGATCGCCGAACGGGCACTGCTGTTTGACAATGCCATTACCCTGGATGGTAACCAGTCCGATGGGGTAGGGATGCTTGCCCCAACCACACTGGGCAAAGACCATGATGCGTTTACCATCGAAATGTGGGTCAATCCATCCGCAGGCGGGGGGAATATGGCTTTGTTTAGCGATAACGACGTAGTGGGAGGCGTCTACCGCTATGTACAGAAAGCCTGGGTGGATTCCCAGGGCCGGATAGGTTATTACCAGTACCGTTGGGACAGGAACTACAATCCACATGAAACAACGAGGTACAGGTATTCTGCCACCAACGCCATCACCTTCAACGACTGGAATCATGTGGCTTTCACGATGAATAATGGACGAATGCGTGTCTACATCAATGGAGAACCGGTGGTCATGGGTAATGCAGATGGCACGGATCAGGTGCATGAAAATCAGTTGCTCAACATGCCTTTTAGTTTTGCCAACAGTGGAGGAGAACAGATTTTCTATTCAGGACAAGAGTTGGACAATCGCTGGGGGACCATCCTCAATAATTTTGATGGGTCCATCGGGATGCTGAGACTCTGGGAGACCGCCCGAACTGCAGATCAGATCATTACAGACCATGAGGATTTGTACACCGCTTCACTGCCTGGACTTCTGGCACAATGGACGTTTGACAATGAAGTACTCTCACTGCCCGATGATATTCACGGTGAGCTCCTGACCATCAGGTCAACTGACGGTACTACTTACCCCATCCGGTGGAGCACTGCCTTCGCTTTTGTAGAGGTCTTTGTCAACAAGTCCGTAGCGATCTGGCTGGATGAGCCACAGCCATTGGGCAATTCCTCCAGAAATTATACCCTCAATTTATATGAGAGAGGTACCGGAAAGCTGTTTTACTCCATTGGTGCGACGGCTAGTTTTACCCACCCGGGTGTGCCCGGGGTACAAATCAATGAAAACATGTCGGGTCCCTATTCACTGGATGTGACCATTACGCCTGCCAGTAAGCATGTAGACAGTTACATCATAGAAAGAGCAGAAGGTACCTTCACGTCACTGGACCAGATTAGCAACAGCGAGTTCCTCACGGAAGTAAAACTGGACATCCAAACTGATGATCAGGGAAACAGAATATTACCCGAACCCCTGGTGTTTGCTGACCAGTATGCCTACAATGGGATCTAGAGTTTGCAGGGAGGCCAGGAGTATACCTATATCATCAAGCCTTTTTATACGAGCATGGATGCATTTGATGAGTCATCTATCATTGTGTCAGCTATGTCCAGTCTGGATGCTTCTTTCACCGCCAACCCCGATGCCAACAATGAGTATGTGGAGTTGGAATGGGATGCCAATGCCTTTGATGGCAGTAGTTACCAGGCGGTGCGAATAGAAAGAAACGGCGAGGCCCTGGAGCAGGTCAACCTGTCTGCAGGAAGCTATAACGATACCACCATGCTTTATGGGATTGACTATGAGTATGAGTTGATTGTGTTGCAGGATGGTGCAGACGTTTTTGCACAGGCTGCATCTACCAAATTAAGCCCCAATGGTTTTTACCAGGGTCAGTTGATCACACAGTCCGGAGATTACATCATCAGAGATAAGATCCTGGAAGTTCAGCGACGAAGCAGCAATAATGCTGAGCTAATGACCATTCGCACAGATGCCTACGGTGCCATCGACGAAAGGGACGTCTTTTATGAGGAGGAGTCGGAGTTTGAGTTGAGAAGTACCAACAATAAAACGGTTACAGACAACAGTTTTGAACTCACAAGGTCCAGGCCAGGCTATGCTGGTTTCTTCATGGCCTATGATACCACTTTTTCAGAGGTGAATGCAGTTGGATTGTTTGGCAGCTTTTTATCTTCCGTGCGGCACAATGCCCTGCAGTTTGAATGGGTGGTAGATCCGGCCATTACTGCAGAGGTATTTACCAACATCTACCGGGATGACCACCTGTTGAGCATCTTACATGGAATTGATTCCTACGCAGACAAAACGGCGACAGCAGGTGAGCACAATTATAAATTTGTTTCCTATTATTTTGATGACGTCCAGCGAACAGTATTGGTTCAGGAGCAGGAGGCTACAGCTGTTTTCCCTGATCCGGTCAACAATAATTCGCTGGCGGTACAGGATGCAGCGCTGGATCAGGTAGCGGAAATCACCTGGACTTATCCCACGGACGCACCATTGAGTTACTTTACCCTGAGCAGGACCAATACGGTGACCGGAGTGTCCCATGTAGTCGCAGTGATGGAGCAGGATGCTGGAGGGAGCTATCAGGTAACCGACAGTCTGGGATATCCGGGAAAGGTTTATCAATATGCCCTGAGCGTGATGACCCTCTCCGGTCAGGAATCTTTGCTGCAAACCACTCCTGATTATCAGTATCCTGCCATTGCCACCGCCGACATTGCTTCGGTACTGGCAGATGTGGGCGGAGAAGACGGTGTCCCTTTTGTTCAGGCCACCGTTTCCGCAGCGAGTTATGGACTGGCAAGCTGGGATGGCTTCATGGTCTATGAAGATGAAAACGCCAGTGAACCGATCCCATTTAGCAAGTCGTCTTTTGATGAGGTAGCTGGTGGTAATGTAACTTATCGCATGGTATTGGCAGATTTCTTACCCGTTGCTTCAGGGCGACCGGGCCTGGCACTTTACAAGCATACGGATGAGGGACTTTATATCTCAGAGGTGGTTTACGACCGTTACAGTGGCAATGCTTTCAATGCAACTACGGTGGCTTATCCTCAGCAGCCCACAGATTTGACCACTTCGGCAGATGGCTTACAAACCCCTTTGCTCACTGCCAGCAAAGAGGTGAAAGATAAGATATTTGTCACCTGGGAATATCCGGATTATGCCGATGCGGAGTTTTACTTCTCCTACAGAGTATATGGCACTGCTACCTGGAATGTAGCGGTATTACCCAATGAACAGCGTGCCTATCTGCATGAGAATCTACCGGCCAATACCATCGAGTACAAGCTACATGCCGAGCGTCAGGGTGAAAAATCCAGCGAAGTCTGGGACTATGGTATGGCCAGGAGGCTTTTCAGAGTAGAAGGTTATGCCTATGGCGCAGCCCGAACTCCACAACCTTATGCTTATGTGGGGATTGCTGATCAGTGGGTTAAGACAGATAGTACTGGTTACTATGTTTTGGAGGACCTGGAACTGAGTGAAGGCAACAATGACCTCCGATACATCATTCCAGGAAAGAATGAGCTTTTTGAGCAGACCATGTCTGTTTCCAATGCCCAACAAAACTACCGGGTGGATTTGTCCCTGGGCAACGAAAACGAACCGTGGCTAATCCGCCCGGAAACAGAGACCTTTACGGTGCAGGTAAGCGCGGACAAATCCAGGCTATCCAATCACGTGCGTTGGCAGGGAACCGGAGACGAATACCATGGCTATAAACTGTACAAAAACAACTACAACAATGAAGTAGCAGACATTGTACGCGGAGCCGAGATGTCCTACGAAGACCAATTGTCATCCAACAACGAAGCCAGCGTCATCTACAGGGCCATTCCGTATCTCAAGAATTACAAAGGTGAGAAAACCCTGGTGACAGATGCGGCTAAAATATCGGAGATTGTAGAATTCCCCTCGTTGCGCGAGCCCATCTACGCAGATGCTTTTACCAACCTGGCGCTTGGTTACATCAAGCTCACCTGGGCACATGAGAGAAACAACGTAGCAGGATACATCATTACCAGAGACGATGAAGAGATCGGTCGTGTGTCAGCTGAGGAGTCATCTGGTTTCATAGACCTGACAGGCCTCCCTGAACAGACCTATCGCTACAACATTTATGCTTACACGGAAATTAACGGAAGAGAAGTAATTTCTCAGCGCTCAGCGCTGGTAGAAGCTACTTATCCATTTGCGGCAAGACCTACCAATGTAAAGGCTACAGTAGCTCAGCTCTCAGATGGTAGTGATGACAATCAGGTGGTTGTTTCCTGGGATTATCCTACGGAAGTAGACGTAGTAGGAGCGGTGCTGTTCAGAGACCTGGACAGTGTGGCGGTGGTAGAATACCCATACAACACGATCATTGATTCATTGGGTATTCCTGAGACCAAGACTACTTATACTGTTCGTGTCTATGACTTCAAAGATGGCAACTACTATGAATCCACCGGTATCTCTGATGAGGTAGAATATCCGGCTGTACAGAAGCCCCGCAATTTTACGATAGACCCTGTCAATGTAGATTCTGTCTGGCTGGACTGGGACTATGAAGCCAGCGGTGTAAGTGAGTTTGAAATACTGGTCTTGCACAGAAGCAATCCCGAAGATACCATTGCACACCACTTTGTCACGCACGATCAGCGGAGTTATCATTACCTGCTGCAGGAGGGAGTGTCCGGAGCGCCATACGACTACTTTGTGAGAGCGATCATGGAACGCAATGACCACTACTACTATTCTGATTTTGCCACCGAAGAAGATGATCACCCTCAGTTGCCTGCACCGGTGTTGTCATCAGACTATGTGAGCGGAGAGCAACATGCGGTCTTCTACTGGACAGATTATCTTACTGAAAGACATGACGGGTTCCTGCTGACAATCAGGGACGAAGGCGGTGTTGTTTACAAAGGGAAGAACGCTGAAGGTGTTGAGATCACCTACAATCAAATTTCCCTGCCCAAAAACCAGGAAGTATTTTCTTTCCTGCCCGAATTCGAAGATGTCAATCAGGAGTTTACCCTGGAGCTGACGGCCTATATGAGTGGTGCTGGTAATGTGCCCAGGACGGCAAGTTACAAAGTGGACATCCAGGTAGGAGACAAGGACTATTTTCCAGAAAATGTGGTGGCTTCGCAAGATCAGTGGGAGAGCGTTTACCTCAACTGGGAAGCACCCAAAGCTTCCGCCAGCCCCGAGCGATACGTCATCTACAGAGATGGGGTAAAGGTAACCACGGTATCCAACACGGCACTTTCGTTTGAGGATCGCAATACTGATCTGGGAGTGAAGCACATCTATCAGGTAGCGACTTACTATGATATTGCCGGTGCCCGGGGCGAATTCCCGAGGTCTACTACCGGTGGCCGGTTGGGAGATGGTGTCATCTCCCTCATAGTACTGTCACCCAATGGCATAGAGCTTAAGGGCCTTGCGTTTAAAGTAGTGGCCACAGTAGGTGCCGAACTCTTTGAAGCCCAGGCGATATCCAATGAGTCCGGAACAGTCAATTTCAGACAGCTGGCCTACAACCAGGAGGGTATCACTTATACCCTGAGTCCGGTATCAGACGTTGACTACTACCAGGATACTTTCAAAGAAGTGACGCTGGACCTTTCGCTGCCACAGGCAAGCGCAGGGGCCTTCATCAACGAAAGGGTGCGTACCATTGCAGGGGTAGTAAGGAACATCAATTGTGACCGTGGCTGTGGCCGTGATGGCATAGACATACAACTGTACTCCATAGATGATCAGGATACAGAAAGGCTGGTAGATCAGTTCAAAACGGATGAAAAAGGTAAATTCTGTGTGAGTGTACCCTACAACCTGGATGGTTTACATGCCTATGAAATCAGAGTCGGTATTGAAAAGCTGGGTGATGACGGACAGTCACTGGACGGATTGAAATCCGACTACCTCGAAGGTCAGTTCATGACGTATGATGAAACCGCTGAGTTGTTGAAGATTACCTATCCGGTAGCGGAGTTGATGAAGAAAGAAGCGCATGAAGTGGAAGTGCTGGATCAGATAGGACTACCGCTCAATGTACAGGTGATGGGTCCGGGTGACCCGGCGGTTTGCAATGTCATGGATGGTTATGAATTCCTGCTCAGGATCAAAGACGCAGACGGACACCTGGACGCCAAAGTATGGACAGAAAACGGTGAGATCAGCGAGATGTTGCCGCCATATGACATGAAAGTAAGCGTAATCGATGTCAACAAGCCAGATGCATTCAGCCAGTCTGTGATGGACTACCTCCGCTCCCGAAGAAAGCCAGTGAATAACTTAGCTGCGTACCTGGACTACCTGTCCAAAACCGATGCTGACGAACAGGCGGCCATCTGGGATGCGGTGGTAGAGATGCGCTATAATGAAAGGGCACAGCTTGAAATCCAAAATAAAGTTCAGATAAAAGCATGTACAGGCAAATACGTCATGACCGCTGACGTCACGGAAGCAGACGGGTTCCGTCATAAGGTGGACTTAAAAGTAATTCCTTCGCAGACGATCAATGGTGTTAGCTGTGAGGTGACCAGCGGTTACATCGTGCCTAAGTTCGTGGGCGGACTGTTTGAGATAGACGGTCAGGAAATAGAAAGTACGGAGATACGCTACAATGCCGAAGAAAATGACTGGGATGAGATCACTGTGGTGGCTACTACGCCTAACCTGGTATACCCTAACACGCAGTTACTGGAATTCTACTATTATGATGATAGTCACAACTTCCAGGGACTGGTGACAGAAGAAATCATCGTTTTGGGGCAGCAAGAAGCGCCTGGCAATGATGTCTTCATTGTACCACAGGAAAATAACCTGGAGATGGTTCCTTTGTTTGTGCTGAGAGATCCTCCGGGTGATAACAGCTATGCTTACATAGAAGAAGGTTCTAAATATGAATTTCAGCTGGAGCGAAAGTTCAACAGTACCGGAAACATTGGTGGTGCCGGTGATAAAAAGTTTGGTTCCAGTGTCTTTTTGAAGGTAGAAGCAGAAGCATCAGACGGAGGCGGAAACAGTGGTAAATTTGTAGACAGCTACTCCCTGGAGTTCAAACAGAAAATTGCTACTTCCAAGAAGTCACGAATCAGTGAAAACCTGGAAGGTTACCTGGATGGACCTGATGCGGACGTCATTGTAGGGGTGAGTATGAACATGTCCTATGGCATTTTTGAAGAACTGAAAATGGAAGGATGCGCTCCTCCATACAAAACCAAGGTGCTGCAGGTAGATCCCAATCAGATCCAGACTACGTGGGCCTATACCAGAAGTCAGATTAAAAATACCATCAGGTATTACAATACACTGGTAGAAGACCCCGATGGAGACGGTACCTATAAGAGTACTGCAGGGACTGTGTTTGATCCTGCATCAGGCAGTGGCGCCACAGCTGAGGAGATTACTACAGACATTGCCTATGGGAAGAAGATGTTCGAATACTTGCTCTTCCGGGCCGACAGGCAGTTTACACCGGTTTGTCAAATGTGTGAGATCGCCAGCGATTTCAATACATCGCACAATAAATTCCCTGAGGACGTAAAGGGTTTCCTCCAAAATCAAAAGTCAAAGGTGAAAGCGTTCTGTGAAGCAAACGTATGGACCAACCTGGACCTGGGCAACTCCGGCCTTGCTGATATTGACGCGGGACTGGTAGATGAGCTGGAGGATGAGGAGCAGTGTAAAACCATGGCAGAATTGTTTGGAGAGTGGTCACAGGACAAGCGGGATTCGGCAAGTGCCATTTACAAAAAGTACCTGGTCATGCGTGAGGTAGGCGCTTTCTACCGTGCTGCCGACGAGGATGGTGAGTCACTCTTCGCTAATGAACAACTTGTGACCAGAATACAGAAAGCCCTGGAAGACCGGATCAATGAAATAGAGATATTCAATGTGGTGGAGAACATTACTTTTGGGGCTGGTGCTAATATTGGAAGAAGTACTAAGACCAAAAGCAAGGAAGTCATTGGAGATGGGGCCTCTTTTGCGATTAACTCCAAGTTTTCATTGACCGCAGGTGTTAAACTTGATACCGAATTTGGTTTCTGGACCGGTGTTGGTGGCGGTGTCCAAAATACCGGTAGCATCACGCAATTCAAATCAAGTGATTTGTTCAAAGTGAAAGGAGACTACTCTTTGGCGACCAATACCGAGAGCTCAGAGACGATTTCCGATGGTCTGAAGATTGGGTATGTACTGGACGACGACGACGATGGTGACCACTTCAGCGTGGATGTCTTCAACTCATGGACAGATGGACATACGGTCAATTCACCGTTCTTCCATGTACGCGGAGGTAGAAGCTCTTGTCCGTACGAGGCGGGTACGATTCCACGGGATATTCCGCGTATCCAGTTTGCCAACGAGGCCGGTGAATTGCAACCAACCGTCTATCACGATGTTGATCCTACTGTGCCACTGGCCATTCCAATCGCATTGTCCTCCGGTAACTTGTTTGGCGAGGACCGGCTGGTGCAGGTGACTGTGCCGCTGGGTACCAACAAGAACAACATCGGGATGATCATCGAAAATGTGAAAATCAGTAACTATCGTGGGACAGTGTCACTGGTGGCTCCGGAAGAAAACTACTATACCACTTTGTACCTGGAAAAAGCGGACTTGCCTGTCTATGACTTCGAAGACCTGGAGTTGATCATCAAGCCAAATTGTGGACAAGGAAAAGGCGCGTATTGGGAGGATGAAGCGATCTTCGATACACTGAAGTTTGAGGTGCACTACAGAAAACCGATTTCGCCGATCACGTTGAGTACTGACCTGGGTAATTGGTTCATGATCAATGACCGCAATGATACAGACGATGTCAATGAGGAAGCAACGATCTTCAAGCTGGAAGACTATGATGTGGAACAAAGTCTGCACTCGCTGGACAAAATCTACCTGGAGTACAAGCGTGAAAACGACAAGACCTGGACGGTGATGACAGATGGATACGACGGTCAGCCGGATGAGGAGTGGGCTGCGGATACAGAAGTCCTCAGTCATCGATACCTCGATGAATTCTATAAACAGAAGCGAAACAGCTATCCTGAGCCGCTCTATCCATTTACATGGGATATCTCGGAGCTGAGTCAGTCAGATCTGCCAGATGGTACCTATCAGGTAAGGGCCAACGTAGTGCATGAGAATGGAAGTACGGCGTTCTCTAATATCCTCACGGGTACCATAGACCGTACCGCTCCCAGGGTAGTAGGAGTTCCCGCACCCGCAGACAGTGTACTCTCGCAAGCAGATGAGATTTCAGTAGTTTTTGACGAGGCCATCGAATGCGATCAGTTCAGACTGGATGAGGATGGGGTATCGGTAGTGATACTGGGAACAGCTACGGCCTCCGGGGTGACGCTCTCCCATGACTGGAATAATCAGGCGGCCTCACAGTATCGTGTGACTTGTGACGGAGGATCTGTCAACATTGTCATAGACCGTGAGGTGTTGCAATTATACGATGGCAGGACCATTGAAGTAACCATCAGTGGTATTACTGATTACCTGGGCAACGCTTACTACGATGAAGGAGTAGGGGTAAATCCCAATGAAGTCAGCTGGTCGTTTGTGGTGGATTACCTGAAGCAGACGCCTTCACCGGTGACCCTTTTGGGACCGGAAGACTGGTTGCTCAACAGGCACAGTAGTACTGATCAGTTGATTTATACGCTTCATGACTATGATGTGTTTGAAATCACGCAGTCTTTGACCAGCATTGATTTTGAATACAAAAGGAAGGGCGATACCGAATGGTCTTTATTCAAATCATTTTCGCAAGCCGAACTGGAGGACAACTACGTCGCCCTGGGTGACAATAGTTTGCCTGTAGTGGACTCTGTTTTCTTTGATACGAAAGACTTTGAAGACGGTAACTACAGCGTGAGGGCAGTATTGACCGGTGCAACAGGACGTAAAGAATACTCTGGGACCTTTAGTGGACAGATAGACCGTACGCCCCCGGCAATTGCAGGTATCCCGGAACCATCAGATTCGGTTTATCAAACAGGTGATATGGTGGCAATCACCTTCACTGAGGCCATTGATTGCGACAGAGGTTTTACCTACACAGCCGAGATGACCAGATACGGAGATTTGTTACCCGATGAATTGCTGCCGGATACTGTCATGTGTCTCGGTGATCAGGTGGTGTTCAATTATGCAGAGGAAGATCTGAGGCCCTATTTTGGCGCAACTGTACATCTCACGGTGAGTAATTTCACAGACATGGCCGGCACTCGCCTGCAGAAACCATTGAGTATACTTTCACTATCGGTCAGCTTGGGAAAGCCACATCGGCAATCAGCCTGATTCAACCTACCAGCGACTGGGTAGTGAATCTCGATCATCCAACGGTCAGTTTCACTTTGGGTAGATTCGACCTGTATGAGTTGACACATTCACTGGACAGTGTGGTACTGGAGTATTCCGGTGGTTTTGAAAATACCTGGCATCCTTTTGATACGGTCTATCAAAAACAAATGGTGGACCATTATGAACTGACCAGAACGGTGCAGAACGAAGAGCCTACCTTCCCGGTCAGGTGGACGCCAGAAGTAATTGATGCGACCTATGAGGTGAGGGCTGTGGCTTATGGCTCGGAAGGTTTCCCGGAATACTCTAACCATAGCACCGGAACCATCGACAAGATCACACCTTACTATACGGGTAACATTTATCCGGAGGATGACACAGTGAGATATGGATCGGTGGTGAAGTTGGTCTTTACCGAAGAGATCGCGCAGGAGTCGCTTTCGGCCGGGACTATAGAAATCAATCAACTCATAGACCTGGACAAGAACAGTGCAGGACGAACCAGCAAGGTACAGTCTGCATCTATTCAAACGGATATGTACCTGGCACTGGTCAACGGCAATGAGTTAGAGATCTACTTCGATGAAGCCTTTACCTCCAACTTTGATGGAGCCGAAATTGAGTTTGCCGTCAACGGACTCACAGACCTCAATGGCAATGCCATGGGTGGTGACATTGTCCATGCGATGACCGTGAAGAATGAAGCCGCCGAAGACGGGGTAACATTGAACCTGAAGGGCATCAACCTACAGGGGCGGCAGCTGCCAGACGGTACGGTAGAGCTTACCTGGAACAACGTGGCGGAAGATCACGCAGATTATTATGTGATTGAACGGTCTGCAGATGCGGGTGTGTTTGATCGGATAGGAGAGGTGAATTCGCATCCGGTCAATGATTACCAGTTTCTGGAGTACTTCCCTATCAATGAGTTGGCATACTACAGGATCATGTCCGTAGATGCTATAGGAGAGGTTGATTTCTCCCGCATCATTGTGGTACTGGACAACGGCTTTAAGGTCCCCGTTACAGTAGAAGTATTCCCCAACCCGGTAGAAAACGACGAACTACAGTTCAGGATGTTCAGCAAGGGAGCGGAGGAAGACTATCAGGTGCAGGTCATGGACATGAAGGGTAAGCTGATCAACGACATGATCATTGCTGGTAGCGAAGTAGGAAAGCAACAATCCGTAGCACTTCCAAAAGACCTGAAAGGCGGGATTTACCTGCTCCGCATCGCACAGGGAAGTGATGTAAAAGTGGTGAAGTTTGTCAAAAAGTAATGTGTTAGAATAGTTTAGTGCGGTAAGAGCTTATTTAAAAAGAATGTACACTGATAATCAAGAGCTTTTGGTTCTAGCGCAGTATCGTTTAAGGAGTTTGGCGGGCGGTACGCCGCGCGGCCAAATGACGAAAAGGATGTAAGGCTACGGTTCATAAGATATTGGTTACCAGACAATAAAGTTTTTAAACAAGCTCTAACGTTAGTAAGAAGCCTGGCATTTGATGTCGGGCTTCTTTTTTGTCCTTTATCATCCCTTCTCTACCTGTCTCAACAGGCCCAATACGTCGGTGAAAGTGCTGGATACAATCGTTTTTCAGAATATTTTTCGACGGAATAGTGGATTTGCTGCATAAACCTTATTAGCACAAGATAACATTATATTATATTTGGCGAGAATCCCAGCCTAACATACACCAATTCAAACTGTATCCGATGATTTTTTTGAAACGAAGTCTATTATTACCACTACTATGTTTTTATGTCTCATTTGCTTTCGGTCAGACACCAGTGGCCGAGTGTTCTTCTGGTCCTGATGTGGACTCTGATGCCGAAGACGGTATTCTTGTAGAGAATGTCTGCGGTGTCCTGAATAGTGCGGTAACCACGGTCAGCGGTAACATTGAAGTAAAAGGTACCGGAGAACTCACCATCAATTTCGACATCGGTGAGGTAACAGGTAGTATATTGGTAGAAGAAGATGCCACACTCACGATCAATGGAGACTTACTGGATATCAATGGCAGCATCACCAACAATGGAACTTTAACCATCACAGGACAAGTGATCG
>ERZ1740068.747-NODE-747-length-13258-cov-6.863819_pt1 | contig 13258 bp, 14 predicted proteins | sample MGYA00581735_ERZ1740068 | MGnify/ENA primary metagenome ERZ1740068 (study PRJEB43018, sample SAMN04849740) | marine metagenome | isolation source: floating plastic debris | place: Pacific Ocean | collected 2008-08-30 | study: EMG produced TPA metagenomics assembly... | reverse complement strand
CGGTCAGAATGTGCCCCGGTTGGTGCCCCGCTCCGGGTGGCGCGTGTGCTGGCTCGGACGGCCTCGGCGGGGCCTAGCCCACGCGGGCGTCTCAGAGGAAGTCCGGGTCCGTCCCGTAGGCCCAGTGCGCCCAGTCGTCGTGCTTGTTGTCCGCCGCTGACCCGAGCTCGAGATGGCCGGGGTTGATGCACAAGCGGTTGTGGCAGCGGTGGCGCACGACTTGGTCTCGGGAGGCGATCTGCCGGTTCAGGACGCAGTAGATGAAGCAGTAGGCTTCCCAGCGGTAGACTATTTGGGGGATTTCCCCCAATTGCATTGAAGCAGCAAATCTCAGACTTGTCATAGCCTTGATGCACGGCGAGAAAACGTAAGTGAGGCGACCAATATGTCCAAGAGTGTGTTTGGACCCGCGATCGCAAAACCGTTTACGCAAACCTTGTTGGCAAGTGCCGTCTGGCTGATGGCCGGTTCCGTTCTTGCCCAGGACGAAAACCCAACCAATGACGTGATGTTTGTCATCGATGCATCAAATTCCATGTGGGGCCGTATTGACGGCGAAACGAAATTCGATATTGCGCGACGGCTCTTAACGGAAACGGCTGCGGACCTATCTGAAAACGTCCGAATTGGACTGGTGGCTTATGGGCATCAACACAATCGGCAGCTTGGACGCTGCGACGACATTGGGCTTCTTCAAGCACTTGGTGATTCCGATACTAATGACTTGCGCGGTGCATTGAGCGACCTTGTTCCCAAGGGTCAGACACCAATCACCGAAGCTTTGCGGCAAAGTGCAAATTGGCTGGATCCAAAGGATGGCAGTCCTTCAACCCTTGTTCTTCTTACCGACGGCCAGGAAACCTGCGGAGGCGACCCTTGCGAACTGGCGGGGCTTCTTGCAAAAAACAACACGGCACTGACCATCCACACCATTGGTTACGATCTGGATGCGGAAGACCGAAAAAGCCTGCAGTGCATTGCTGAGAACGGCCGTGGTGAGTTTTTTGATGCCACTGACGCAGCATCTTTAAGCGCCGCGCTAACGCGAATTTCTGTAAGCCTTCAAAGTGAACCACCTTCAGGGCCCACTGAAACGGTGCTTTTTGTGGATGACTTTGAAGCGCGTGACCTTTCAGATGATTGGGTTGTGCTCAACCCGCAAGCAAGCAATTACCTGCTTGATCAAGGCGCCCTGACATTCGCCGGCAATGTGCTGCAAGTTTTTCATCTGGACTAATCCACCATCGTCTTCTCCACTGATCAACCACTACCAGACTGAGACTGGGACCTTCATCTTAATGTCATGGCGACAATGGAAGCCGGCCGCACTATGATTGAATTTGGACTTCTGAGTGATCGGGACACACATGTCGTTGTGCAGCTTTGGGGTTCCATGGGCGAGTGGTGCCGTCAATTTGGTTTTGGCCTGCTTCTTAGAAGCGGTGGGAAGGCGACAACAGCCTATCAAGACCTCGCTACCAGCAGCAGCTTTTGCGGACAAACGAAGAATCCTGAATTGGTCGAGCCCATACTCGCAGCACTGAAGGAAGAGGGAGCACGTGTAACCCTGTCAAGAAGAGGACGCACGTTTCTTGCTCGTTTGGAACTTCCCAGGGTAGATGATGAGGATGCGCCACCGCTGGTTTTCGTGTCAGATAGTCTAGCTGCATTGAGGGTCGAGGGTTCGATCGCTATCAGTGGTGGGGTGTACGATGTAAGCATGCCGGGAAGCCTTTTAGCATCCGTCGATAAGGTAGAACTCGTATCGTTCGAGTGATGACGTGAATCTCAACACACGTTGCATTATTCGGTCGTTTCTTTCTTTTGTTTCAATCATACCGGCGTTCACCCTGCTGGGCTCCACTGCAGCCCAGCAGGGTGAAGCTTTTCGGTTTGCAATAACCGAGTAGGGCGAGACCCATACCGAATAAGTCGGTACAGATCCTGTCTAAGACAATTGGATAAATCACAATTCTTAGGCGTGTGTTACGGTTAGTAAAGGACTCCGGGCTTTGAAGAACTCATTCGAGAAGATCTTGGAAGAGCGCAAGGACGAGATATCACCTCGCATGCGTACAATCCTGATCGGTCTTTTTGGCGATTGGTTCTGGCTTGATGATCGGATCGAAACCGTCTCGAAGGAGATCGAACAGATCAGTCGCACGGAAGAGAATTGCGTCAATGTCATGACGATCCCTGGAATTGGCCCCATGATCTCAACGGCGATGGTCGCGGCAATTGGGACAGGCGAGGCATTCGAACGTGGTCGTGACTTCGCAGCTTGGGTTGGCCTCGTTCCTCGACAGTATAGCACGGGTGGCCGGACCGTTTTGGGACGCATCACCAAACGCGGCAGCCGATACTTGCGAATGTTGTTCGTCCAAGCCGCCAAGGTTATTCTAATGCGTAACAACCGATGGCCGGACTTCAGCTTTGAAGAATGGTTGACGCGGGCTGCAGAACGGATGAACCGCAACAAGCTTGCTGTTGCCCTAGCCAACAAGCTGGCACGAACGGCTTGGAGCATTTTGAGACACAAAACGGCGTTCGACGCCCCTAGAGATGCGGTCGCTATCGGCGTGTAAGCCGGATCGACCCAGAGGAGTTCGCGACTGACAGAAAGCATGGAACGGAACGATTACCCGATCAAACAATTTGGGGTAGCGACTGGCCGCACGCTCAGCACGAAAACTGTATGGGATCGTGGCCAAGTAAAGCCTTCCACAATGAAAAGCGTCCTTTGAGTTCGAGCGACGCACTAGAGAGTTCACTCCGCCGAGTGCAGTTTGGCCTGGAAACAAATCCTGCTGGCGCTGCGAATGGCGGCTAGACCCGCAGTCAAACCGGCCTCGAACCTTTCACAAATCCGATGTATTGTGGATTCAGCGGCCTCTAGCCCGGTGTCAAGAACCCGTACTTCATTACGGCCGCCAGGTCTTTGGAAGCAATGTCAGTGGCTTTATGACCCATTCGCATCCAACGCATCATTGCGCCTTCCACCAATCCATGTGCCATGGAAGACATCATATGCAAATCGCCATTGCGAAAGGCCCCTTGCTCCATGCCTTCCTGGTACATCTGCTTTATCTGATCTTGGATACGGTCCCCGGGCAAGGCGCCGTCTTCGTAGACCAAATCCGTGGTCATCGTGAATAGCTTCAGGTACGCGCTGCGGTCTTTCGCGATGTCAAATAGACCCTGGCAGACGGCATCGAGCCGATCCTCATATGCGCCCCCCCTCGACCAGTCTTCTTGCATTTGTTGCACGAAGTCATGCTCGATGCTTTCCAGCATTGCCCTGAGCAAAAAGAGTTTATTTTCATAAAACCGATACACCGTGCCCACAGCGATTCCGGCCTCTTTGGCGATGCTGGAAATCGAGACATGCTCGTACCCTTTTTCCGTAAACTGGCGCAAAGCAGCCGCATGCAAGGCAGCGCGTTTGCTTTCAGGATCGCGAGTACGTTTTGGTTTCGACGTTTGTACGCTCATAAATGAATTATATTCATTAGTGTTGACAGCGCAAGGGCGAATCCTTTATCAGCGCTAATGAACGACATTCATTAAAAGATCGCGGACAACAAACCCCGCGCCCATCAAAGGACACGACCCATGAAACAAGCCTTCTATTCTGAACACGGAACCGCAGCTGAAGTCATCGAACTGCGCGATGTGGAAGAAGAGCCCCTGGCGCCAGGCCAGACGCGCGTAAAGATCCTGCGCACCCCGATCAATCCCTCCGATATTGCACAAATCGGTGGCGTCTACGGATACCAGCCGCCCCTGCCCGCTCTTGCCGGAATGGAAGGCATCGGTGAGGTCATCGAAGTCAACGGAGAAGGCCACGAAGTTGGCACACTGGTGCTGCTATCAGACCCGCCCGGCGCATGGGTTACAGAACGTGATTTCCCCAGCCACACGTTGGTCCCGGTGCCAAATGCCGATATTGACCAACTGTCGATGCTTACGGTCAACCCGGCCACGGCCTACCTGCTTCTGACTGAGTATGTCGATCTGAAACCAGGCGACTGGATCATTCAATCGGCAGGCAACTCTGCCGTGGGCCGCTACATCACGCAGCTGGCCAAGGCGCGGGGGATCAAAGTCGCCTCCGTTGTGCGCCGCGAAAGCGCGATTGCAGATGTGCAGGACGCAGGCTGTGATGCGGCTTTCGTGGACGGCCCGGGTATGGCTGATCGCGTGGCGGCGGAGCTCGACACGCCCCCCGTGCTCGCGATTGACGCCGTGGCAGGGGCTGCCTTTGGCCGGTTGGCCAGCACCCTGGGCAATGGTGGCACGGCTGTAAGCTATGGCGGCATGTCCGGAGAAGATATCAGCATGTCTGACAGCATGATGATCTTCAACAACATCACCGTGCGCGGTTTCTGGCTTGTAAACTGGCTGACCTCTGCCAGCCCTGAAGAAATGCAGCGTGTCTATGGTGAGCTGACAGGCCTCATCCTTGAAGGCAAGCTCAGCGCGCCGATCGACAAAATCTTCACCCTTGATCAGATCAATGAGGCCCTTGCCCACACGGTGGCCGGTGGCCGCTCTGGCAAGGTTCTTTTGGCCCCCAACGGCATTTGATCGCACCCTATTCAGGAGAAACGCAATGACACTCACATTGTTTCATACACCCGGCACACGCTCTGTCCGCGCACGTTGGTTGATGGAGGAAATGGGCGTGATCTATGACCTCAAGACGCTGGAATACGACGGCGCATATTTTGCCTCTGACGAGTTTCGCAAGATCAACCCGATGGGCAAAATCCCAGCAATGTATGATGGTGAAACGCTGATCAACGAGTCCATCGCGATCATGCAATATGTGATGGAACGCTATGGACCAACAGAGTTGAACGTGCCCGCCACGGACCCGGAGTTTGCCACCTATCTGCAATGGCTCCATATGGGCGAAAGCGGCGTGTCAGGCTACATCGCGGTCTCCTTCGGCCACGTTTCGGGCGAAGACCCCTATCAGGTCTCTGAGAAGTACGATGTGTACTGCCGGTACCAAGTGGAAAAGGCCCTGGGCATGCTGGAGGCGCGGCTTGAGGGACGCGAGTACATTCTCGATCGCGGCTTCAGCGCGGCTGATATCTCCATGGGCTACGCGCTCATGTTCGCAGCTGTCTGCACCGGCACCGCCTACACACCGACCGTGTCGGCCTATCTGGGCCGCCTGATGGGCCGCCCGGCCATGCAACGCGCTATCAGCGACATCCCGGCAGAAATGCTGTCGATGTTTGCCTGAGACCCATCGGCAGGGGCCCAAAACGGAAAGATAACCGGGCCCCTAGCTATGGCTCTGAACGGTCATCTGAGCCTTTTTGTCAGATAAGCGCTTTGCGCTCCTAAGAAGGCATTGGCGCGGCTGCGGCCTTGCACTCACTCCGAAATGGGTTCTTCAACAATAGCACCGCCGCAATGGGACTGCTCTTTGCGGCGGCCGCATTTCAACGGCCCGCAAAACCATGAATCAGTGCGGAGGCAACGTCCATCAGCTTCAACTAAAACCGGGCGAACACAGCTCAGAAAATCGCTCCCAAACCTTGACTTAGTAAATATTATATATAATCTACAGAAGCGATTTTGAGGGATTCTCATGAAAACCAAACTCACCATTCCTGAGTTGGCCCAAAAGAAGCGAGACGGTGACAAGCTCGCCATGGTGGCTGTGGGTGAGTTTATGACCGCCTCCTGGGCGGAGCGCGCGGGCGTCGATATCGTTGGGGTTGGTGACAGCCTAGGCATGACCCTGCACGGCCACGAAAATACATTGGCGATCACGGTGGATCAGATGATTGACCACTGTCGTGCCGTTCGGAGGGGCGCGCCAAATACGCTGTGCCTCGTTTCAATGCCCTATGGCTCTTACGCGACACCCGACATGGCCATCATGAATGCCATGCGCCTGATGAAAGAAGGCGGGACGGATGCGGTGAAACTTCAGGGCGGGCGCGAGATGTTTGACACCATCAAGGCCGTGGCAGACGCGGGCGTGCCGGTGATGAGCCATGTGGGTCTTTTGCCCCATAGGGTGCATTTGATGGGCGGCTTCAAAATGCAAGGCCGTACGGCCGAGGCTTCAATGGAAATCGTGGAAAATGCCCTGGCGATTGAAGAGGCCGGCGCGATTGGTCTTGAGATTGAAGCCATGCCTTATGAGGTTGGGCGCGCGGTTGATGCGGCCGTCGATATCTTTACCTTCTCTATCGGCGCGGGTTCCGCGGGAACCTGTCAGATGCTCAACGGCTATGACCTCATCGGCGCGTTTGACACGTTCAAACCGAAATTTGCCAAGCGCTACGGCAACATCGCAGAGGTTGCAACCAAAGCCATCGAAGACTTCGCAAATGACGTCCGCACGGGCGCGTTCCCCGATGAGGAACACACATACAAAATGAACGCCGAAGAAGCGGCGCGTTTCGCACAAATGATTGCCACCCAGAAAAAGGGACGCGCGTCACAGGTCGCATGACCCGATGCGTAGCCAGGACCAGCAACGGAGTTTGCCAGGATGAAAGACGACGCCAACGAACCACTAGTCAAAGTCGATCCGTCAACCGGGCTGCAAAAGGGGATGCAGCTGATCCCAAACGGCATTCTCGAAGACAATTATCCGCGCAACATGTGGTGGTGTGCGGCCTTTGCAAATGAAGTCACCGAAAAGCCGATGTCGCGCTGGCTTTTGGAGCTGCCGATCGTCATGTATCGGATGTCCGATGGCACGCCTGTGGCCCTGGATGACCGATGCCCCCATCGTTGGGCGCCGCTTTCTCAGGGCAAGATCATCGACGATCAAATCCAGTGCCCCTATCACGGCATGACGTTCGGCAAAGATGGAATGTGCACGCTGGTTCCAACCCAGGACAACGTGCCCAAAAACGCCAAGGTCAACAGCTATCCGCTGCGCGAGAGCGGCAATTACATTTGGATCTGGATGGGTGATCCGGACGCGATTGATTGTGAGCCGATCGACATGTCCTACACGACTGATCCGGCCTGGTCTTATGTGAACGGCTACTATGAGGTGACGGCAAACTGGGTGCTGATCCGCGAAAACGTGATGGACCTGACGCATATCGCGTATTTGCACGCCGATACATTCCAGCAGGGCGATTGGGATACGGCCCCACATGTTTCAATGGATGGAGACACAATCGTCTATACCCAAGACTTTGATCCCTCCCCGCTTAGCCCGCTGTTCTGCGCGGGCTTCGGGTTTCCGGATGGGAAGGTTGTGAAACGGGAACAAGAGGGACGAATGCCGACATTGGCCGTGTCTTTCTCTGATTGGATCGTCCACGATATTGAGGCACAACAAGGTGATCGCGTCGACTATCTCGTGCGCGGGGCCCATGTTGTGACACCGGCCAAACGCGGCACGACGCATTACTTCTGGGGTGCCGCCTTCGATGTGCCAAGCATCACAGAAGAGGTTGCCACCAAGACCCGAGCCAGCATCAAGAAAGCCTTTGATGAGGATCGTGCCCTGCTGGAACACATGCAGGCGGCCAATGAATCCGACCCGCGCGGGCTAAACTACCCCGAGGTGAACCTAAGTGCTGACGGCGCAGCGGTGCGCGTACGGCAGATCCTTAAGCGGAAGCTAAAGGCTGAACGCGGCGCGGCGGCGTAGGGAATGAACACAGCCAGATTGGCAGAACAAAACAGCCTGGTGGACCAACTTGTCCGCCATATCCACGATTCAATCGTCTTCGGCGAAATGGCTCCTGGTGCCCATATCAGCGTGCGCGAGATCGCGAACACTTACGGCGTCAGTATGATCCCTGTGCGCGAAGCTCTCGCGCGTCTGGGTGCGTCACGGCTTTTGACGTCTGAAAAAAACCGCGGCTATTTCGTTGCTGAACCTCCATCCAAAGTCGAATTTCAAGAGTTCCTCGAGGCCCGCGCGCTTTTTGAAACGTCGGTGGTGAGATTGGGCTTTGAGAACGTCAACGAAAAAGACTTGGAATTGCTGCGTGACTTGAACGCGCAGATGCATGATCTGTTCAGCAGGCCCGACGAGCTATCCATCATCATCGAATGGAGCAGCCTGAATGTGCGGTTTCATCAGGTTTTGGTCGGCCTGGCGCGCAATTTCTATTTGAGCGAGCAGTATTCAGATATGTCTTTCGGAAACACCCATCTTCAACTGATGCGCGCTTATCCTCACACACCGGACAATCTTAAGAAACTGGTCAACGAGCACGACGAGTTGATCACGGCACTGGAAGCTGGCGAAAAAGAGCGCTTCCTCGACATGCTGTCAAACCACGTGACCCGCGTCGTCGTTTAAAGCATGTTCGGCAAAAGTGGGCGCCGGTTTCGCGGTGCGAACATGCGACACATCTAAAGCCCGATATCTTTGACGATGACCTCTCCGGCGAGCACCGGACCCACCGCCAATCTGTGACCTCGGCGTTTGCGATGGAAGGTCACTGTCATATTGGCAGAAGCCGCACCCTGCCCGCCTTCTGGCTGCAGATAAAACTCGCCCGTGTCGGGAGTGATCCCGCTTGGCAGGTCAACAGCAACGACACGCGGCGCCACGAAATTGGGTGAATCCCGCATCAAAGGCTCCGCAAAGATGTCGGTGGCGTCATCAAGGTTGAAGAGCACGCGCACCAGTTCCGGAACAGCGCGATTGATACCGGAGCCGAAAAGCGCATCGACAGCCAAATCCGACGTCCGCCAAGAGATCTGCGCATTGAAGTCATCCAAAAGGCTGCCAACTGATCCGATTTTGCGCCACTTTTCGTACATGACCCTGGCATTCGCAGGCAGTTGCGAGGGCGCGCCGTAGATGTAGGCTTCCACCAGCCAACCGCGCTCGTGAAGAAGACGCGCGATCACAAACCCGTCCCCTCCGTTGTTGCCTGGGCCGCAAAAAACGATGGCAGTGCGGCCTTTGCGGTCAAATTCCGGCCAGTGCTCCAGCACCGCTTCCACCACGGCCGCTCCACGGCGCTCCATCAATTCGAGGCCCGTTGTTTTGCCCGTGGCGATGGCGTCCGCGATGATCGCATCCAACTCTTCAGCCAATAGATATTCGCTCATTGGAGGGGTCCTGAACCTGTCGTTTATTCAGCGTCAGAGTCTAAAAGCAAACGTAGGATTCACAAGGTAAATCAGGCGTTATTCTTCGATCATGATGTTGCGGATATGGGCGGACAACACTACGAAAAACCGGTCTCGGTCACCCGCCTCCAAGGCTTCGATCATTTGGTCATGTTCGCCGACAAGCTGTTCGAGCGAAGTGAACTCTTTCGGCAAGCTGCGCACCAGTTGGAAGTGCATGTTTCCAAAGGACAAATCAGCGTATTGATTGCTGAGATAAGAGTTGTGCGCCAAGCCAACGAGAACCTGGTGAAACTCCACATTGAGCGCGCTCCATTTGACCATTCGGTCTTTGCGCTGCGATGCCGCCACCTTGCCCATCTTTTCGTTGAGACCGCGCAGTTTTTTGATGTCCGCCGGAGTGGCGTTGTCAAAGCCCATGCCAATGACAGAACACTCAAAAAGCTCACGCGCTTCGATGAACTGACGAAACTTGTCAGGCGTTGGCCTATCGGCCACGAAATATCCGCGATTGTTTTCTACCCTCACCAGGCGCGAAGCCAAAAGACGCGCCAAAGCCTCGCGCACCGGTATCATGCTCACACCGTAGGCGTCGGAGATATTTTTTATGCCGATATGGGCGCCAGGCTCTATTTCGCCATTGATAATGGCGTCCCGCAGGAGGCCCACGAGACGGTCAACAAGGCTTAACTCTTCTATTTTCTTCGTCTTGTTCAATTTTCAGCACAGTCCCGATGATCCGTGCCTGAATTAGACAATTTTAGGTGCGATCACAATGTTGCTTCCCTGACCGGACGAAATTTAGCCCGGTCCGGGTGTGTGACGCTTATTCCATTCCGTATGTGGAGACGTCAATCGGATCGTAAAGGTTGGCTTTCAAAAGCGCCGCGAGGGCAGCTTCATCCGTCCGGTCCATATCGCCCATCAGGCCTTTCCACTTGTCGATATAGGTCTGGAACGTGGCGTGGAGCGCTTCTGGGTCTTCGATGCCGAATTTGGATTTTGCCAGCTTTTTGGCCGTGGCGGAATCCCCTGCGACCCATTCCTCATAGGCTGCCTGCAGCTCATCGGAATTGACGATTGTGACACCATCGGCCGTGGCCTCGCTCAGTGATGCGTCGACCTGAGCGGCGTATTTCACATGCAGCCTTGCAAGCGCCTTGGCAGACTCGTTAAAAATCGCACGGCGCTGCGCATCGGTCAGGCCTTGCCAGAAGTCCACGTTATAGATCCAGGTGGCGTTGGTGTAGTAAGGGCTCAGCGCCACATTGGTGAAGCCCGTAACCAGCTCTTTGATCGACGGCCCGCTGGTCAGCACGGTGGGGTCCGCCGCCACGCAATCCAGCGCGCCGCGTTCAAGGCCGGTGTAAATCTCTCCGAACGTCATGTTCACGCTGACCGCGCCAAGCTTTTCTTCTGCAAAGCGCGCCCAACCGCCACCGAAAAGGCGAATGCGTTTGCCTGCGAAATCGGCGACCGTTGAAAGCTCTTCCTTGCAGATGAAATGATAGGACGGCGTCGAATGCGCACCGGCATAGATCACGCCGTTGTTGCGCCACTCGCCGTAGCCCATCGGCTCATTCATCATGAAGTCGGCATAGGCGAAGGCCAGCACCATGGGGTCAGGCGTGGCGAAGCCAAGATCGCCCAGAGCATTGGCGACGGGCAGCTCTGACGGGGTGTAGGCTGCGGACACCAGCCCGATCTGAGCCACGCCATCGGCGATGCCCTGCGTTGTTGCCGCCGCCGGAATAAGCGCGCCACCGAGCACTAGGCGAATATCGACCTCACCGCCTGTGGCTTCTTTCACGGCTGCGGCCCATTCTTCGTGACCGTAGATCGTGATCGGTTGGGTCGGTCCAAGCCAGCTCGACATGACTGAGTCCGCAACTGACGGTGTTGCCGAAAGGCCCGTCGCCACCAGTGCAAGGCTGGCGATAGTGTTTCTATTGATCAACATGGTCTCCTCCTGTGTGTTGATGCCTTCAGTGTTGATTTGGGTTTTGCGGTCATCCCATGAGCCCCGGCAGCCAGAGCGCGAGGATGGGAAAGGAAATGAGCAGAGAAAGCGTCACCAGGTCGGTGGCGACAAACCACCCGGCGCCTCGAAAGACCGTGCTCAGAGGCACAGATTTGCCCATGGCGGATTGGATCACGTAACAATTAAGGCCCACAGGCGGTGTGATGAGGCCGATCTCAAGCAGCTTCACCATGATGATGCCAAACCAAATGAAGTCGATATCTGCACCCTGGAGCACGGGAATAAAGAACGGCAGCGTCAACAGCATCAGGCCTATGGAATCAAGGAACATACCCCCGATCAGGCAGACGGCTGCAATGATCAAAATGAGCGTGATCGGGCTTTCGACAGTGTCGAGCAAGCCCTGGGACACTGTCGCGGGCAACCCGCTAAGGCCCATATAGGCCGTGAACATCGACGCGCCGATCGCGATCAGGAAAATCGTGGACGTGCCGATAGCAGCATCGCGGAGGGCGTCCCTCATGAGAGAAATCGAGAATACACCGCGATAGAGCGTGATGAGGATCGCTACGAAAGCACCCACCGCACCAGCCTCTGTCGGCGTCATGAGGCCTGCGAAAATGCCGCCCAATACGCACAAGATGAGAGTGGGCAGCGGCCAGATTTCTTTGAGCACGGCTTTGAGCTCTGGCGACCAGACGCGGGCCACCTGTTCGCGCGGTGCCAATGACGGCTTCAGCCTGACCCGGATCACAATCATCACAACGAACATGAGCGCAGACAAAAGCCCCGGGATCACGCCCGCGATGAAGAGCTTGCCGATCGACGTATCGGTGAACACCCCATAGATTACCATCGCAATCGACGGCGGGATCATTGAGCCCAGAGTGCCCGCGCTTGCAACAGAGCCGGTCGAAAGGGACAGATCATATTTCGCCCGAGACATCTCAGGTATCGCGATACGAGCCATCGCGGCGGAGGTGGCAATGGACGACCCAGACGCCGCCGCAAACATCGAGGACGCACCTACCGTGGCGCAGGCCAAACCGCCCGGCAGCCTGTTGAGCAAAAGCCGCATGGCAGTGAACATCGCGGTGGTGAGCCCGGCGTTTGAGGCGATGTAGCCCATCAGAAGGAACATGGGCACCGCGCTGAATTCCCACTTCGCCACGAAATTGAACGGAACAGCGCGGGTCAGACCCCAAGCGGCGCCCATAGACGCGCTCACCCAAATGCCCACGAAAGAAACGACGATAAGGGCCACGCCAATGGGCACTTTCAGGCCGATGAGCCCGAGCAGTGCAACAATGGAAAGCGTGGCAATCTCGATGCTGTCCATAAGCTATTCGATCTCTTCGTTGATCAGTTGCTCGGTGGCATCCGCGACCAGATCAGCCCTTGCATCAGGCGAGGTCAGCAGGAGCAAAAGGTTCCACGCGCACGCGAGCGCGCCCATCGCAAAACTGACCGGCAGTATGAAACGGCTGGGCCAGATCGGCATGCCCACACCGCCCATGGAAACCTCGTTGCGCCCAAAGGCGCGCATGGCGTCCGACCACGTGATCCAGGCCAGCCCGGCATAGGCCACAACGCAAAGGGCAAGGATAAACGCCATCAGCGTGAACCTCAGGCCAAATGGCATCAAGTTGAAAAACACATCCGCAGAGATCGAAGACCGCGTAAGCTCAACAATGGCGATGGGCAGGAGCACCGATCCTACCATGTAGTAATACGCCGTCACTTCCAGCGTGCCTTGGATCGGCGCGTTAAACAGCGCCTTCAAGATCACATCGAGGGTGATATTGAGCATCATCAACACGAGAAGAAGGCTCGCCACGTCTGTAAGCCTATCCGGCAGCCAGGTGATGAGCTTGCTACTCATCCGCGTGGCACAGTCTTCGCCTCGACGGCGGTTCTTTTGGAAAAATCATGTAGCTGGCCTCCCAAACCGGCTAAATTTAAGTTATATTATATATAATATGTGCGCAAGCGGCGAACCCCGCAAACGACAGCGGATTCAAATGCCGCGAAAAGGAATATTAAATGCGCGCACGGTTTCGTCTGAACGACGCACAGAGACAAAGTACGGCAATGAAAAGCGGGGGAGGGGGCGGGTAAAGCAGACAAGAAAGTAAAAAAAATAAAAAGAGGTGTGAAATGTGGATAATTTGAGAAGCAAAAAAGGAAACGGAC
>ERZ1740068.746-NODE-746-length-13275-cov-10.781543_pt1 | contig 13275 bp, 8 predicted proteins | sample MGYA00581735_ERZ1740068 | MGnify/ENA primary metagenome ERZ1740068 (study PRJEB43018, sample SAMN04849740) | marine metagenome | isolation source: floating plastic debris | place: Pacific Ocean | collected 2008-08-30 | study: EMG produced TPA metagenomics assembly... | reverse complement strand
CCTCATCCTGTTCACAATTTTCAAATAAAACAAAAACATTTGAAAATACCTGCCTGATCATGATGATATGAGCAATAAATTCTAAAATTTAAAATAAAATGCCTCCCTGCCTCATGGCCAAAAAAGGCTTCCTCTGACACAGATCTAATGTTTCAGTTTTACTTGCCTAACATGATGTTGCTCAAAATGCTAAATTTTATTGTACACTTCCCTCTGGAAGGGATTTTGTGAATGATAATATTGTCTAAGCGCTAAAGGGGTGTAACAAAAACCATATCATGACATCGCTAGCCAATTCTATGTTTTCACATAATTTGGATTGGGGTCCAAACATCTTTTGTACACCATACCCTTCACACAGCATGTTCAGCTAGTAGAATGTTTAGCTTTAGGTCAGTATTATTGGTGTTTAGTCATTCGAATCTTTACTGCATAAACTTTACTACATTTTGTTGGAGCGGAAACAAAAACTACTAAAAGTGCTGGCATTTCTGCCGATTACATAGCTTTTTTGTGTATAGGGTAGGTGAATAAGTCATTCAGAACACAATATGTGAAGGTAGATGCCGCATGATATACAACTAAAAACTCTCTTTCTGAGACTCTGTATTTCCTTCAGCCTGATCATGAGCTAGGTGTCATCAAACCTGTATGTTAATTTGATGACAAAGCAGCGTACCTGTGACCGTATCCATTGTGTGCAGGTACGTGTCCATTGTGTGCAAGTACGCGTAATATCATGTCACACCTAGCTCATCAGGCAGAAGTAAAATGTCTCAGAAAGAAAGTGTTCTTGATCAATCCATTCAGACAATGTTTTGACCTGGTTTTAGGACAATGATGCCACCAACAAGCAGCAAGATAAAACTACAATTTTTTGAACACGAAGGTATATATGGGCATCATAGCAGCATTATACAGTCAGCTGGCAATTTAGCAATATTGATGATTAGCATATTTTGGTGTAAAATAACCATTACCAACCAAAGCAAGGTTTTTATAACAAAATGCCTAAGAATGACAGATTTCAACAAGTTTTGTAGCTTTTAGTACTCTCATTGCTTGTGTGCCCAAGTTAGGCATTATGTTCGGGGGCGTAAGTGGGGCAAAACAAAACAACTTAAGGACTGGGCCTTCTTTCGAAAAATCTGGGGCAAGGCTTTGCGATTTTCTAGCAAAAACCTGACTCCTGTCTTTACAGGAAAGAATTTGGCAATCTTCTCTCTTCTTTTGCAAAATTTTGAGGTTAAATCTTCCTTAGTTTTTCCTTCTCAATCCTGAATAGTCTGTATTCTTGAACATAAGAGGCCCCTAAATTTTTTTTCTCAGTTCATTAATTAGTATGTAACTTTATTGTTGAAATAAGTTAAGTTCCCGAGTTCTTCATAACAATGGCGGGATTCACGTCAAAGTTGGATGGTCAGCTGGTTCATGGTGATTACAACGTATAATTACACTCTGATATAGCGTTATATACAATAACTTTGTTATATACTATTGTTTTATTATCAATATATAATATATCACATATATATTACGAACTATCATATCTTGTTTTTATCCAGGCGTAAACACATGCGAGGCTTGCAAAGGGTTTTTCCGCAGATGTCTGGCCAGGAAATTTTCACTTCCACTATGCAGTAAAGGTGGAGACTGCGGTGTAAATCTGGATGACAGAAACTCTTGTCCTGCATGTCGATATAAAAAGTGTACGCTAGTCGGCATGAGCAAATCTGGTACGTCACTTTATCGCTTTCATTTCGGAATAAGTGGCACAAATTATCTTGTCATACTTTGTTTTTCCTTTTTTGTTTCACTTATATCTCAAGAAATCAACATTCCTCTAGCCAATGCCGTCCGAAAAATTGTAAGGTCTTGGAACGCATGCTTTTCCTCTATTATTGAATGCTCTTACACTATTCTATTTTATTCTCTATTTTGTCAATCATTGTCAGTTTAACAAGACATTACAATCACGGAAATTTTTTCCCTTTTTTTCCGTAGATTGGGAGAATGTGTTGCAAAATTTCTTTTGTGTCCATTCTTGCCGTTTGATTTGTAGAAAGGATTACCCTATTAGTATAGGGGCGTCTAATACGCCTTTGGGATTGTTTCTTAAGATCATCACAATCACGGAAGTTTTATACCATTTTCCCATATGATAGGGAAAATGTGTGTTTAATTTTGTACTATGCTGTGAAAGCTTTTTTGATAAAGTCATCTGTGGTCATAACCATGAACATTTCATCCTTTTTAAAGCTATAAAAATTGGCAGATACACGCATCAGAAGCGTCTACATGACACTCTGGAAGTAAAACAGGGCTATGTTGCCCCTACCAATGCTTCTTCGCCATCCGGTGATGGCACCAGTCAGTATTCACAAAACTGCAGGGAAGGCAGCTCCATATCATCCCCTGAAAAGCCAGTAGCTTCCTTAGCTTCCTTATCGTCAGCGTCAGTTGCAACAGGAAGTAGTAGCTCAGCGGGAGGAGAACAGAACACAGATGGCGGCTGCGCTGAACAGGCCGAGTTACTCGAGCACCTAGCAGCAGCATTCAGAGTTTGTTTCGTTGACACAACCTGTATGTTCGAGCAGCAGGAGTTTGTAGACAATCTAGTGCATGACATGATGAAGGCAAATAATATGCAGTGCCTGGATCACATAATAACCTATAGCGGACACTCAGCCACGGATGAAGAAATGAAATGTATCAAAAAGATCACTGAACAGGTAAAGATATTTTGAGTAGTCAGTAGTCAGTGGTTTGTAGCGTGGGACAGGCTCTCTGCATATTTTAAGTAGGTGGGGTGGGAGCGACAGGCTCTTCCTCCCAACTACCCACCCAAAACACAAAGAAAGCCTCTCCCAGGCTAAGTAGTTTGAGGGTGCCTAAGCTGTATATTATGTGGGGTATTAGAAGAGTGGTTGCTAGTGAGCACCACCAGTCCGTCACAAAACAGGTTGGACACTCGAGCTAGATATTCAGATATACACCTAGAGAATGAACAAGGTTTATACCCAGGTAGGCCACAAATGACCGGTTTCACTGCAGATGAATTTTAGCGTGTGCTTAATGCTGGAAATTAATGGTACCGGTATATATTGTAAAAACATGTTATCGTTGATAATATACTATATACATAACTCAATGATGCTCAATTGACTAGTTTTCTTCGATAAAACTTGTTTTAACTCAACAGAAAAGTAGGGGAGGTTAAGGTTATTGGCTTGCTTCACTCCATCACAGGAAGGTGATAATCACGCTGCCAGTAATCTTCAGTTGCTGACAGCGTGCTTATGAAATCACTATGTTGTTATTGTTTGACAGACAGAGGTGTTAAAAACCATAGAGAGACTCAACAGTTCAGTCTCTGGCGACATGTTATGGAAACTTCCGGATTGTCGCACGGCAACCCGTCAGCTCCTGGAATGTTGGTCCACTAACGTTGACAGATTCATACGCAACATTGTGCAGTTTGCTAAAAAAGTTCCAGGATACCTCGAGCTGCCCGTAGAGGACCAAATAATTCTCATCAAGTCGGGAAGGCCTGAGCTAGCAGCTCTTATCAAATATAAACATTTTAATATGAAGTTTGATGCATGTTTGGACTACCATTCGGAGACAGGTGTCATGACGGTGTTTCCTAACAGAATCTTGAAAGGCATGTTTCTTTCTGTTGACCAAGACAACAGCGAACAAATGTGGCTTTTTAATAGGTAGGTGAAAGCATTGATGTGAGGGTGAACTTTAATTTTGCACTAGGAGCAGATTGACTGTCATATTTGGAATCTGCTCGATTTTTTTTCACCCAGGTCTCCAACTTGCATGACTTTAGGGTTAGGTGTTCATGAAAGCAGTCAATCCTTTTTATTATATGGGCCATATCAAATACAAAATTTTTAGGCAAAACCCCCCTGAATATGACATGAATTGATGGATTTCCCCTGTCTGATGGCACTTTCGGCTTTTTCGCTATGTACATACATACATACATGTATTATAATTTATGGCGTCAGCCAAGATGAGTTGAATACAAAACTGAATGATTTCTTCTGAATCAGACATTTCCAAGTAATACAAGTATGCCATGGTATAGATAAATGCTTCTTTCAAGTTTTGGATACGTGGAGGGTTCCAATGGGAAAATTGAGTTATAACTCTGTCCGCATCATAGTTATCTCCATACGAACAAAATCGTTTCACCTCATAATACATAACCAATGAGTTGACTAATGTGAAAGTTTGTAAATAGTTTCACACATGATAGAGCATTATGAAAAGTAGAGCAAACGACACAAATATAGAACATTTTCGTGGTATGCTAGGCTACTACCTGTAACAGGAAACACTCAATGTCCCTCGCTTTCCATCTCAATAAGTGATTTTTTCCATTTCTGTATTTTGCAATTGTGAAATGAGAAGCAATGAAGGATTTAAGATAGCGACAATTTCCACTGCCAAAATAATCTCCATTTATAGGATATTATGATATTATGCTATATTATTATTCTACATTGTTGGTATTCCTACTGGTGTAGTTGAGCCTAGTTATTGCAAACTAAATCCAGCCTGCTGTCATTATATTGCATTGCAAGGATATATATTGTGAGCTCTTAACTTGAGCATAGTACCTGCCTGGTATATGTATTATTGATATGGACTCATAATATATATTTTAGTGTGATTTAATAATTTAATTAAATACTTTAATTTAATTGCAGGTCATTGAAGATGCTTAATTCACTGAACATCTCGTTAGCAGATCTAGCCGCTCTATGCGCTTTAGTATTATTATCACCAGACAGGGAAGGATTATCTAAGGAGGGCAAGGAGGCCGTCTCTAAAATCCAACCTCAGATCATCCCAGTGAGTTATATTTTCCTGTTGCATACATATCATCATTTTTGCATTCATTTAAAATGGATTACTGGTTATAAATCTTTGTACAAAAGAAATTTTTCATCATTGTGCATGAGCAATTATAACTACTGCGAGTGCCTGGAACTTGGCAGCTGTCCCCTCTTTAGGTAGGGGAAGATAACTCAAAATTAGAACCTAAAGGATTAAGAAAAATTCAAATCCATCAATATGGTCAAACAAAAGTTTGTTATAGGGGTTTTTAGGCATGCTGAGTCCAAATCTGGCCTCTATTATGGGCTAGCTAGCTCTGCTCCTTTATAAGGTTTTGGCAACTTTTTAGTCCAAGCACATGACAGTTTTTTGCCGGCTTTCCGTAAAAATACCAAGCTTTTGGGAAAAACTAGGCAGTCAGATTTTCCGGAATATACGCACCTACTTATTTTGATGGAACATTGAATAAATTTTCTGCAGTAGAACCCATGAATAAGGCTGGAGTTTTATTGTAAAAAATTTTTTCAATTTAGCAGAGGAAAAATGACTTGGAAAAATAAAAAAACCGTATATTATGGCAATCTTATTTTTCCGAGTCATTTTTCCGCATTATTTCATATTATGGGTTAATCTTTAGTTAATAAGGTTGCAGTAACAAAAATAATGCATAGTGGAAAGGCAGGCAAAAAAGAAACCCTACTCAGGATCTCGTAAATGGATCTCATTGGTACAGTGGTACAGCACTTGTGCGGAAATGTCTGAATTCCGAGCTAAAAACCTGAATTTACCCATAGCAGACCTAGCTAAGTATTGATGTATTCACTGTAGTATAAATGAACACTCTAAACTACACTGATGCATCAATAAAATTTAGTGTAATAACTCACTATTTATGCTTTTTATTGCGTAGTAAATAGCAATGGTAGTGCCCCATCATCAATATCAAGTACTACAGTTTTCGATTGTACACACAAAATTTTACAAAGCTGTTTAAAGGGAACGGAAATACACTCATGATAAAAGTGCAGGAAACTCTATCCGTATTGTCAATGTTATCTAGCTTTGTGGTGCTACCTGAATTGTATTAAGACTAAAAATCACCAATATATCGTATTTTACAATTATATACTCTGCATAGGCATAATACATTGTGATATATAATAACTGACAGTGATGCCGTTTGCAAAAGCCATTTTCATGCCATTCGGGGTTCCAAGATAGCTCTTTGTATTCTCTGTACTAAAGATCGGAGTTGGGATAATTATGGCCCAAAGCTATAATTTCAACTACATGAGTCTCATACCAAACGCAGGCTCAGGGTCAATTATAGTGGATAGAGTCTATTGAGTCAGCTTTAAATAGCCCCTCTTCTATGATTGCGGTCCAAAAACAAGACGCTCTTAACCTTATTAGTAAGTTATTGAAGCATGTGTGTACATCTGTTTTGAGTAAAGGTATGGCGGTATTCAGTAATTCATGGTGTATGGATTTTTTGGCACCAGTCTTGATGGTTAAGCCAAGGAACCAGGGTTGGCCGTAATCGGGTAGACCTACAATGTAACTCTTTTGTCCAGGGTAATTCCTCAACCACTATGAAAATAAAAGCCTTGTGGATGTATCAAAGCGCAAACAAAACCTGTCAACTCTTAAAAGCAATAATTATCCGATTTACATGTGAAGTTTTTACTTATTTTTCTAGATAGCGCAATCACTTGATTGATAATTTTCCATGTCAACCTGTGTTGATGTTAAATATTCTGTTTTCTGCTCTCCCAGTATTTTTTAATTTTGGAATCTACAAAAGCTGGAGAATACATTACAAGGATTACCAAATCAACAATGCGATGACCAGTACATGTTGCAGTTCAATTACCCAAGAAGATGCATATAAGATGTTACTGTTTTTATTGTTTTTAATGTCACCTCCACCAGTTTGGTCAAACTAGACCAAGAGACCACTATGTGTTTTGTTTGAGCTCCATCCTGGAACCCTCAAGTTATAGGTTCCCGAGCTTGGAGTTGAAAATGTAATCACCAGCAATTTTTCATAAATGCTTAATGGTGAGAGTTGAAAAGATAAATAGTATGGGGTTGTGCTTCCTTTGAACATAATCTTTGAAGCCAAAAATGATTGACCGATGGGTTTGGTTGGTCAAAATCTCAACTCCATCCATATAGATCACATTAAAATAAACAAAGGCAAATGGATCATCTGCATATTCTACATTATGTATGTTCTATGGAAATTCTAGCTCAAGTCTACCATATTTCTTTTGTTCCAGGCTCTACATCATTCTCTCAGTATTAGCCACGCAGGTGATAGAATGGCTCTACCAAAGTTTCTAATGATCTTACCACTACTGAGGCAACTAAATGAAGTGAACAATCAAGCCTTAGTGAATGCTCAAGAAATGTATGATCCGGAATTGTCTCCCTTGCTGAAGGAGGTCTTACCGAAGAGTGGAAATGATAGCAGAGCTGATAGAGTTGAGGGACCAAAAGCTGACATAAAGTCAAAGGCGTTGTGAAATGTAGGCAGCGGTTTTCATAGGTAAATATGTTTTGTTTTGTGACAACGAAGACTCTAACATGTTGCCTTGGATTGACAGCTGTAAAAATCTCCTAATTTTGCATATCTTATTGATCCATAAATTCGAACAAAAGAGTGTGAACTTTTTTACCTCCCTTCCACGGAGTTGAACAATGCCCCTTCCCCTCCCCACTGAAATGGTTTTGCTACAATTGATGCAAGCATTTTTAGAAAACAATAGCTGCCCACAACATTGTCACAGACGTCACAACTGTACTCTGTCAAGCCTGATGTTTGGGGAAAAGCAATGTGTCTGTTGTACTTATTCTTACCATGCACACAACTCTTTCTACAACTCTGCAATTTCTGACACAACCATAGCTGTTACTTAAGTCTACAAATCTCCCGTGCCATGGAGGAAGTTGGCTCTAAATGAAGTCAAAACTGAATATTTTCACATTTGATAGCTTCTTGCTCACAAGCACATTAACCGTAGCCCTCAATTACTACGCGCAATGTGTTATGTGACAATTAATTGAGTTTAATCTTATCTCATTTAAACTACAAAAGAAATTGTTTGAAAAAAAGAGTATCGCCTTCAAAGATAATCAAAATTATTTGTTTAGGGCAGGGGATGGGTCAGAATTCATTCTACCTTAGTTAACCAACCATGCATTCCAAGAGGCCAAATCTGCTGTTTCTGTCACTAATTTTTTATCTATAGCTGTTTTTCCTAATCATGATATAAGTGATATTTACTCATAAGACACTAACATTGCTAATTGGAGTTGTAAATTTTAAATATTATCTCTTTAACAAGATTAAGAGTTGCTTTCTCGTTTATTATAGTAGGCAACTCCAAATTAATTACCGACAAGTGAGGCTATTATCAGACACGAATGTGGGATATTATCAGGGAGCTACATGTATAATTCATTCACTCATCTGCTTTCATATGACTGTATGATGTATCAGTTTTTGAAGTACTTACTTTTATATTACCGTATGATATATATTTATTAAGCTGCCAGTGCCCTGTGAAGGGTCAAATGAAGCTGTCTTTATTGCTCATCTATTTTTGTTTTTTATCCATCATTGCTTGTACGCTGTACAGGCCAATAGGAATATTTTGTTGTCATTTGTGGTACATAGTGATATGTTTTCCCTTGTGATTTGTCTAAATGCTTTAATCATATCCAAACCTAACTGGGAGTGGGAAAAAAGCGTGATCTACCTCAAATTATACTTTTGTATTTTGTATTTATTGTACAACATTTACTGCAATGTATTGTAGTGTGTTCAAGAACTTATAAGTATTCCTTGCATTATAACATGAGTTTTGTTCCTTGATTCTACTTTGATCAGTTTGGTGCATCACCAAATGTAAATAACGTTCTCTGAAACAGATAATTATGTGCAATGATTCAACTCCAGATTGCTGGAAGGTGAAGCCCAAAGAATTTAAAGGTATTGGGGATTTCTTACCCTTCTATTAATCTATTCTAACATCAATCTTAACAACACTTTTGGTACTCGTTTATTTTGTTAAATCTATCTGCATGTACAAAGACCTGTGGCCGTGGTGTATAGTACTAAGTGAAATGCGATGGCACAACATTTCAAGGCGTATGAAATGAGGGCCGACAAAAACAAAAAAACAAAATGAGGCATCAAAAATAGAGCAAACCAGGTCATCAACTAGATGAAGATTGAGCAAAATGCGGCGATAAATACAAATTCTTAGGGACCAATACATTATTTACATATCAAGCGTCTGTATGTACGTCGTATATTAGTGCAGAGTTTATATGCGATTTCCCTGCATCATTCCCGTCCCACTCCTTTCATAATTTATTGGAATTATCTGTCAAAATAGTGAGTGATGACAATCATACAGTTATCTTCTGTCGGCTTCCTACATTCTCATATTCTGTTTTATACATCTGTGGTGCACATTTATACGCTGATTTTGCTCCTGGTACTGAAAAAGAAGAGAATGTGATATTGAAAGTGCACAACACTAACATTTTTTTCAAACAATAATGGTTGCTGAATTATGTTTCAGATTGGGCGTTCTGTCGAGTACATAAACTTATTTCCATCTCAAGAGTTGCGTTATAGTGGCATAAACTAATGAGTTTATGGATAGTGGTGATGCTAACTTTTTATGCTGCTACATTTCATTCATATTTTGAAAATTTGTAGATGTTCTGTGGATAAATGGGATATTTTACTTCCAGACTGTGTGAATACACAGCATTTGTGAACTTACAAGGTTGGACAAAGGGTGTATCCACTGGAATATATACATCTTTAGCTCTTTTAACATCCATAGGGTTCTGGTATCGCTCTGTCTTCTCTGATTTCAAACCGCTGTAACAGTCAAAATATGGAACTTTTTATTTCCGAGCAAGGAAATTTCCACGTAGTGTTTAAGCCAACATTATTTTTACTTTCCCTACTGCTCACACATGCATGAAAGTTTTTTTCAATTTATTTTAGCTCGATATCATTGCGATATATTGATCGGTGGACAATTTTTATACCAATTGAATAACAGCAATGGTATTGCCACGCTGCAAAGCAAAGATGTAAAGCATTAGAGCTAGGAATTTTCACTCACCCATGAGGAACAGGTATCATGGCTTTAGGTTGTCTTGGTATATACTTCGTCCTATGCTTGAATTGCATTCTGTCAACCATTGGAAGCTTTTCTCTCGGCACTGTATCTTTTGGTAGAGGGCTGAAATAAAGAGACAGTGATTGTTAGAATCATTAAAATCATTATCGATTTTTCATATCTCCATATCTTGAAAAATTAATGATTCAATTTATCTCTACCTAAAATGACATTGTCCACATGTGGGGATACAAAACATACTTTTCGTGCATGCCATGACCCCATGCTTTGGGGTATTCTTCGCACTCCCAGTACGTAGGTACATTTTTCTCAGGATATCCTTTGAGTTCATTCTGTGGGAACTTTCTGTGAGTTGCCATGTTTGTGGTAGTATACATGTCATTGAGATTTAAAACACCTTTGTCACATGGTTTTATCATTCTTCCAGCCATTTCCTCATTTCTAGTAGAAGGCACCATTTTCTGTAATAATATCACATCATGTTAGACTCGTATAATGACTAATTGACGAGAAATTTTAATTACATCTTGCCTTACATCTTAGTATGGCATGACTATGCACTACAAAATATCACTTCTAAAATTTCTGCACCATGGTTTTTGCCAGGGAAAAAGCCATCATCCCTAGAACCACATAATTCTGTCCAAATTTATGCCTATATAGCAACTTACAATGTATGTCTTTGTGCCTCACAACATGGTATCAGGCTGGAAACGTTTGCTTCTACACATAGTACATGGACAAGGTAACAGAATTATCAGCATACCTTGGATGGGCCTTCATTGTGATGTGCTTGGAGATTAAATGGTTGTGGTCCTTTGAAGTCTATGGGCTCTGAGAGGCCAGGTCTGGCATTGAACTCAGCTTGAGTTTCAGATTCTTGATTACCCATTGTAAGAGGTTTTCTCCAGCCACCTTTTCCTAACTGCAATAAGAAAGAATGGTTAACTTAGGTGCAATCATTTGCAGCTTGTAAAAACTACAGGTATTTTAGATAAATATTTTCCGTCATTGATATCTGCAAATCTCTTACCTACCAAATCCCATATGGAGCCATGCGACTTATTAATTCAAACGCATCCGTAAGTACTAAATATAAAAATGTGATGAAAGTCGCTTATCAGGTGCTTTTGAACTTACTTTTTCCGCATGGTCTTTCACATATTTGACATTGTATAGAGCAGGAGCTTTTTTGTATACATTGCTTTTCCCATTTCCATAAGGTCCTCCAAGAAATTTTCTATCATGAACTTTTCCGTTTGTGGTCTCAAAGTATCTATCCCTTGGCATTTCATCCATCTTGGCTAGAACTGGCGGTAGAGGGTCCCGCAATGTTGCCTGTATTAATGAACAATGTTGACATGAAGTTAGTAACACATATAAAACATGTAAATGATATGGTGTGAGCACCACTCTGTTGAACTAGAAGCATTGCCAAATTTACTAGCAAATAATCAGTAAAACAAGCAATACCTGACAAGCTTTCTCAGACAACTCAGCCCAACAATGTAATCAATAATCATCACATGTACTTATGACTATATGTTGCTTTTTCTTGTGTATGTAATAACAGAGGCTTGAGAAAACTTATAGCACAAGTATAACAAGGACCAACAACAAGACTGATGCTCTAGATTTTGATTGGAAATTGCAAATCAAGCCCACAACTACCCAATTGTTTTTTTGGCCTTTTTGTAAATCTTATGGTCATCAAAAGTTATAATACATAATCGCAGATGACATATAAATATATGAATCATCAGTGGCTATATAGTATATAACAACAACAATATTTAAGTATATAATAGGCCTATACATCTTGTATACCTTGAAATCTGTGTTTGGAAAATAGTATCCATCTCTCCAGTGATGTCCAACACCTGTAGACGTCTGATGAATATCAGTCCTTGCTCCCATGTGATGTGGATGCTCCATCTCCAATAACACAGTCAGTTCTATATAATGCCAGAGACTCAGATAATTCAGAACCTCACACTGTGAAAATCAACTCAAAAGTGAGATTATTGTGTTGTTGATATCTATTTTCAGTGCCCATCTGATTACCTGTTGCTAGGTATCCAAGGAAGTGTCTTGCATTGTGGGTTGCCAAAACCGGATATATCACAGCGATTCAAGCTAAAATCATTTCTACATTTAAAAAATTGAAAAAAGAGGTTTATGTGCTGATCATTTATAATCTTCAGCAAGCCTTCTTTTATCAGCTAAACATCTCAACAGGTTCATTTTCTGTGTTGTGACTGACCAAGAATAGGAATGTCTTGGAACATCAATAAATTACCTCCTGCTCCCAGTAAGAAAGCATTGGAGCAGCCTGGCTTTTCTATGAGTGAGTATCATCAGTTAGTATAATAAGTAGTGTGTATGTATGTATGTATAGATTTACAACACACACATGACATGTCATCATCATCAGTGACTGCAGGAACAGTACAGTGTCACACTGGGTGTGACTAAATTTAGTATGTATCACCCTCCTTACCAGTCAGCTAGCTAGGCTAGGTCAGGTGACTGGTGACATTATCATCATTTGAAAGTAAGTTGATTGTATATATGGTTATTTCCTTCCCATATATGATTATAATATATTTCCAATCTGATTACATATTTATACCTATGCCTATTAGCCTAAGCTTATATGGTGTGTCTATTTTTGGTGAGCTCACCAATAATAGACACAGCCTACAAGTATTGTTCCCAAACCAGCCAATGTAAGTCACTTGCATGGCTTGTGCAGTAAGTATTATAATGGGCCTACAGGCCTTGTAAGTTGTATGCTCCTTAGATCATGGGCTGCGACCACTGAATAGTACCATTCATGGAAGAGAAATACAGCTTTTCTGTTATATAACCAACTCGGGAATCATGAAGAATGAAAGTGGCTCTATCACATGATCAATTCTTGTTATAAATTCTTATGATGTTATTTTTAGTTACATTTTGGTACTGCTTGCCTGCCAATTATCTTTTGTCTAGTCTTTGCAACTGGTTCCAGACTGGTTTAGACCGGTTTTACACAATACTTATTGTTTCATTATAGCCAGGAAAAAATGATATTTTGCATTTGCCTATCAATTCTAATACAAATTGAAGCTAACATAGTCTTAAACAAATGCTTGCATTATCTTGTTAGAGCTTCCCATGATTCGGGGCTGTTTGTTACAATATTTCTATACCATGCAGGGGCGGATTGTAACTTGGGACCTACCTGGGAACAAAATAGCCGCGCGCA
>ERZ1740068.745-NODE-745-length-13290-cov-7.588591_pt1 | contig 13290 bp, 1 predicted proteins | sample MGYA00581735_ERZ1740068 | MGnify/ENA primary metagenome ERZ1740068 (study PRJEB43018, sample SAMN04849740) | marine metagenome | isolation source: floating plastic debris | place: Pacific Ocean | collected 2008-08-30 | study: EMG produced TPA metagenomics assembly... | reverse complement strand
TCGAGGTCCACATCGCTCAAGGCAAAAGTGGTGCCCGGTGTTTCATCCATGAACCAGGTTCCTGCCGCCCCACACAAGTCATCTTCGGCAAAGGCATCAAAGCTGTAGAGAAACAAATCGTCTGCAATATTCGCGCTACGCGTATCCAAGCCGTGCCGCTTGGAGCCGTAGATCGTGGCTTCGGTGCGGTGCAGTTGGGGCTGGGTTTCCGTTTTTTGATAGATGGCCATGGGCACCCCATTGGCATCCATGCTGTACCAGGTTTTGTTCCATTGGGCTTCGGGTAGGAAGTCTCCGCTGCCATCGCGTGGCATTTCTACTTTCAGCACCCGGTTTCCGGTGGCATCGTATTCAAAGTACAAGTCGGCACGCGTGGAGCCGGATGCGCGATGCACTTGCTTGAGCTTCCCATTGGGATACCACTCCAAATACCCGATCTCTTCCTGGACATCGGTACGTAGCGAACCGTCGGCGTGATAAACGTAGTTTCCAACACCTTGTCCCGCTTGGATGTCGTTGTAGGTGGTTCCCACCACGGCATCTTCCACCTGATGCAACCGGTTGTTGGTGCTGGGATAGTGGTAGGTAAACTCATCCATCAAGTTGGTGACCGGTGCCTGATCGTAGGCCCGCCGGTCCAGGTGGGTAATGTTGCCGTTAGGATCATAATCCACATGCACCTCATAATCACCGAGGGTATGGCTACCTCCGGCGGTGAGGTTTTGCCGGGTGGCGTTGATGAGCGAATTCAGCGCAGTAATATCAGCAGCAGTGTGCACATGGCTTTCCTTGAAGCGGTGCAACTGATCGTATTGATACGTAGTAGCACTTACGTCCAGCAGCTGTTCGTCCAGGTCCATGAGCGCGGTAGTTACCCCGGCAATGTTGCCGTTGTAGAGCGGTTTGAGGTCGCTTTGGTAATCACCAGCCGTAGTTGCCAGAAATTGATTTTCCACCGCATCGTCAATGGATTGGTAGTCGCCTCCGAAGTAATCTACGGTAAAGGCAAAGGCATCCTGGGCGACTTTGGAGCTCAGCGCACTCATCGAACCAGAGAATTGACGGCCGTCTTTGCCCATGTCTTTTTCGGGATCGAGCACGGTACTGTTCAGGCCTTTGATCCAGCCTTGCAATGTATAGGCATAATCACAGCCTTGCACTTGCAGGTCGCCCAATTCGGTGCGCGCCAATTTACCATCCAACCGGTATTCGTAGTGCGCATCGCGGTCCCAAATGTGGCCGTCTTTGGAAGTGTGTGTTTCAATGAGCCGGTTGTCGGCATCGTAGGTGTAGCGGTGGCTGTATTGATCTACCTTGCCCTGTTGGTAATCTGCCCTGTGGGGCAAACCGCTCAACAAGTCATAGGTATAATCGGTTTGAAAAAACTGCCTTCCATCGGCACTCAGCTCCGGATTTTCTTGCAAGTGAGAGCGAATGTTCCCATGATGATCGTAAGCATAGTGGCTGAGGTAATCCGGTTCGGGCAACACCCATCCGGCTTCCATGTACACATAATCCGTTACGGTAGCCATCCAGGAAATCCGGTTACGGGTATCGCCCTGCCCTGCTGTACCAAATGCATCCAAAACAGCTGCACTGGAAGGAGTCGAATAATTGATTCGGGTTACCTGGTTGCGGTAACGCCCCATGCCCGGGGTAGCCGATGCGTTTTGAAACAACCAATTTTCCAGGTCGGTGGGGTCTTTGGCCATGGCGTAGGTCAGGGGCGTGGGTTGCACAAATTCCCCGTTTTCAATAGGTCTACCCAGGTCATCAAACAAGTGATAAGACCAAGCCTGGGTGGCGTAGCCACTGCCCATCGGGTCCCCTTCTACCACATTGGTAGTCAGTTCTGCCTGACGGGCATTTTGGCTCACCACCAGGCGCCCCAAATGATCGTACCAGAATTTGGTGGAACCTCCATCCGGAGTAACGGTCTCCGTCAATTGATTCATGGCATTGAAGGTGTAATGCGTCACAAAAGTGTGGTTGTTGAAATGCGCTGCACCACCAGTGCCCGCCCGAAAGCTTTGTACCTCGGCAACATCAGCCGCATCCAGAAATACCACGCCCTTGGGAGGTACGGTTTTGACCAAATTGCCCGCCCGGTCGTAGTACGCCAGAGTGTAGTGGTATTTGTTGGCCAGGTAGTTGTAATTGTAAGTTTCATCTACGGCCTTGCACGTTTCAATGTAGTTGGCAATAAATTCCGCTTTGGCCTTTTCCAGGTATTGCCCGTAGGCCGCATCTGCGTTCATCTCAGCGGTGAGGATCAATGCATCGGCACAATCGTCTTCAGCATACGGCACAATGTTGCCACACAATTTGTCCAACTCCCCTACCGCATCAATACAAGCGGATTCGATGATGAAAGCAATCGTGAGTGGATCTCCGCCCGCAGGATCGTTCACCAAGCCATTCACGTGAAACTGATACCCCGGTGCGGCCATATCGGCAGGCGTGACGTAAATGGTTTCAAACGTTATCAGGTTGTCAAACAGGTCGATAATGTTAGGGTAACCACCCATCGTTTCGGGAGTGATCGAAAAATTGTGTTGGGGACAAACCAGTTCGTTGTTTCCCAAAATGGTGAAGCCCCACGAAAGACTGTCCCAACTGGGCGCGCCAGAAAAGGTGAAATGGCCTCCGTCTCCCATTTCCGCATGAACCGTATAGTTCAACAAACTGGGAAAGGTGAGGTAGGGATGATCTTGCGCACCAGTCATGGAAGAATTAAATCCACCGGGAATTTGCAGGTTCAAGAACCCGATCAATTCAGCGGCTTCCGGGCTTAGCCCTTCCGTAACAATGCCGCCACCGGCCAGCGAATCGCAAATTTTTTGAAACTCCATCAAGGAGAAATAATCGAACCCGGTGCCATAAAATTCATTCACAAACGATGTGAACATCACCGGATGGTCTTCCACCGTAGCAGTTGGAAATTCGGTGAGGAAAGCCGTGATGGCGGTTTGCAACTCGGAACAGTCGATGCACCCATCCCCATTGCAGCCGTAATCGGTAGCGGTAGTGGTGGCTTCCAATTCAATCAGTTGAGGAGGAGTCCAGTTGATGGAACCGGGCATGTAGGTGCCGGCGAGTGCCACCCCGGCAATATCGGCACAAGCCGCGCGGTCTCCACAAAAGTTGAGTGGCACAAAGTCATACAGCATTTCAAAGCTGGCTTCATCAGGCGCGTGCAACAGTTTGTCGCAAGCGCAGGCGTCCAATGCCGGAACCACCGGCGTAGGTGCAGCAGGCGAAGGATTGTGAATGAGGTAGTGGTTACACGCTACAGTTTCCGCTCCGAGCCAATTGATGATCACTGCCTCGAACGAGGCCAGCGTTGGGTCAGGTGGCAAACTGTGGTATTGGCTTGGAAAAGGATAGTCGGCATTGCATCCGCCCTGGCAAACGGTGATGAGGTCGGCCCGTACGTTGTCGTAGGTAAATTGCCCTGGCTCCCAGGTTTCCCCATCGGGCACGCAACCCGCCAAATCGGCCATCCAAACATCGGCCAGGGAAGCACACACCGAATTGCAATACTCCTCTATGTCTCCGGTAGCCTCCCCTTCCAAATCGTCCATGATGGCCGGGTCAGGATCGGTAAGAATCTGGATGAGTGGATAGGGCATCACTTGATCATACACCATAAAATACTTGGATCGGCTGGCGTAGTCATCGCAACTGCCCACACAATCGGGGGCCGTATAATCAATGCACTGCACACAGGGGGAATAGTTCATGGCGCGACCTTCCATTACCACTTGCAACAGGATGTTTCTGCGGGCCAGGTACATGTCCCGAAAAGCAACCCAATGTGCATCTACATCGCAGGTGCTGGTACCGAAGGGAGCACCATCTGTCATGGCAGAAGCTACTTCATACAAAGTGTTTCCTCCACTAACGCCCAGCAAGTATTGGCAAGCCTGGTAATATTTGTTGCTACCGTAGCCCACATAGCTATCATCATAGGGGTATTCGTGGTTATTCAAGGTATCCATCAATATTCCATTGATGAGGGTAACCAGAGGGTCTTCCAATGTTAAAGGAGCCGGGGCTCCCCCAAAACAACCCGAATAGGCAGAGGGGTCTACCGGTGTAAGGTATCCGGCGGCAAGGGCCTCGGCATAGGTTTCTGTGAGTTGAAAATCCAGGGAATAATCAAACACGTTGGAATAGAGTTCACAAAAACGGTAGGTTTCGTACTCCGGGTGAGCTCCCAGCAATGCCTCGGCCCAATGGCCTTTCCACAGCACATGAAATTCGGCCAGGGAAATGCTTAAGTGATTCACTTCTACCGTATCTCCCATTACGTTGACCGTCTTGGCCAGGGTAACTCCGTCCAATTCATAAAAATCCACATCGCGCCAGCTGTAAGCCATCGGATCGGCAGCATTGAACACGCTGAGACCAGAAGCTCCTGAAATATCACCGTATTGTCCACCAGGGCTTACATCGGCCAGCATCAGCGGCCGCATTTGGGCACAAATGGGCTGATTTTGACAATCTTCGATGTACTCGGCTTTCATGGCATCGTACACCGCTTCATCGGTTTCTCCCGTTTCCAGGGAATATTCTTCCCAAGTGCCGAAGGTGTAGTAAAAGTTCAGTTCACAAGGGCTGCCGTTGTAGCAATCGCCAAAATCAATGTCCATCATGGCGTTGGACAAAAACTCGGAATAAGGAATGAGGCAATTCTCATCCGCATGCTCCACAAAAGCGTCCCAATAGTATTCGATGGGTGCTTGAGCTACTTTGAGTGTTTTTTTAACGTAGTATTCGCCAAACCGGGGAAACTTCAGCGTAAAAGTGTCGGGGTGCTCGTCGGAGTATTTGAAAGGGGTGCTGCACGTCATGTCAAAGTCTACAATGCTGCCCACGGTGTGGGTCCAGGTAGAAGCAATGGTATCCGTGCCGTCCGTCAAAGGACAAAGCGGATTGAACTCTCCTTCGGCAGGCGTCACCCTAAACTCGATCTCATAAATACAATCAAAGCAGATACCGGGCGGCAGGCATTCGGTGAACTGCTTGCCCGTAAAATCATAATTGAAGGTGTAAATCTGGTTGGGATCGGTAACAGAAATTTTCTTTTCTACCTGTAAAATTCCCTGATCGGTAAGGCTGGCATCATCGCTGGTGAGCCCTACCAGGTCTACCTCAATCAGGGTTTCAGGGCCATTGCCTTCAATGGCCTCCAGCCCCTCTGGAGCTGCTCCTTCTAAGTAGCTAATGACCGTACGGCCCATGTTGTCCAGAATGGCCACACTGATCTGCCCGTGTACGTCTTTGGTGATCACCTTGGTGTAGTTGACCACATCGGCCGCTTCCGAGCCTAACAGCTCATCCACTTCATCGTCTCCGGGCATGTCGAAAATCACCTCAGTATAATGTCCGTTAGCATCCAACTGATGCTCGGGACCAACGCCACCGGCACGCCGGATGCGCCCGGTGGCATCGTTGGTATAATGCACCTGTGAAAAGGTGTAGCCGTTGGCCTCCGGCACAAACGCTTCTGCCCCGGCTTGATTGGGGTTTTGTTCACTGTAATACTTGGATGCTCCCACGGAGGCATTGGGATCCATGGGCAAGGCAGCCTTCGGACCACAATCGTCCAGCATGGCCGTATCGGAATGAAACACTGAACGGTCGTAGGGAGTGGTTGCATTCAGCATGTTCAGGTTTTCAATATAGCCCAGGTCGGTTTCGCCTACCGGGCTGCCCATTACGCCAATGGCGGGGCGCCCGTAATAGTCATACACCGTTGAGCCCACCACCAGTTCGTCCTGGCTGCTCAATTGGGAAAGGCTTTGGCGCGGCTTCAGCGTACCATCGCTGTAAGTGATGTTCGTATTTCGCTTGCCTTCTTCCACAAATTGCATCGTGGCGCCATAGTTCATGGCATTGCCTTCGTGGGCCGCCACGGTAACTTTGCAAGTCGAAGGATAGGAAGCAACGGTACCATGATCCACATATCCCCAGGTACCATTGGTGTTCCAAACACCGTCAATATCAGCTTGCGGATGGGCCGGAATGCGCCCTACTCCACGGTAACGCACCAACAAATAGCCGTCTCCATAAATCATTGGAACGTGGTAAGAATTGCCCCTCACCCGCACCCGGGACGCATTGTTTCGAAAATCGTACTCCACCGCAGTTTCGGCCAGCACATCGGGTATGCCACCAGTTTCGGTACCGGCATATCCATTTACCCAAGTCCATTCAAGGTCGTACTGATCGGCTCCCACCAAAGTGGGCCAATTCACCACCCAATCGCTGCCATCCACCACGATGCTCATGGCATCGGAAGGAGTGGTAGCATAAGCGAAGGCATCGTAATATTCGGTGGTGATGGCGGCTTTGAGAAACAGGTTTTCGCGGTCTACCCCACTGGGAACAAAGCTTACTCCCCCGTCGGTCGATTGCTGCAACTGAATGTTGGTGAGCCGCATTTCAAGCCCACCATTAAAGGCATACACCTCTTTGTCGCGGTAGGCCTGATCGGGATAGTAGTTGAGGTTGAGCTCGATTCCGTTGACGGTTACCGTCTCCAAATCACCGTCAACAATCTCGTCCCAGGAGAGGTCAAATACAATCCGGTAATGGTATTCCGGGTCTACCTGAATCAGGCTTGGATCAATGCCAAAGGTGATCTCATTTTGCACGCTTGGGATACTCAATGCGGTTTCCCATCCGGGTAGGATATCGTCGTGTTTACTGCTGGTAACGGTAAGGTCGCTGGTGAGGCCTAAACCGGTATTGCTTTCCTCTTCCACCTCTTGCGTGGCAAAAGCAACCAGTTGGCAGGCCAACAGCGCGAGGAGAAGCATTATTTTTTGCATGGGTTGGTTATTCAAAGTCTTCATAATGTGGTGGGCTTAGTGGGTGGATTGAATGCCGGAACGGGTTTCGCTAATGGCTTGGCGACCGCGTTCGGTTTCCTGAATGACCCGCACCAAGGTTCCGTTTTCGTCGTACTGATAGGAGGTGGCAAAATCCCGGTCGTCCAGTTGGGCCATTTTCCGCCATTGGAGGGCATCAATGGCCACCGAGTTCATTTCACTGTCGTAGGGCTGGATGCGCAAGTCGTCGTACAACACGATGTCACTTCCGGTTCCTAATTGGATTTGGACAGCCGTACCATTGGGTATAGTGGGCGGCAGGTTAAACGTAATTTCAATGCGTTGCCACCCGTCAATGATGGCCGAGCGTTGTTCTACCAAATCGGTGATTCCAGGAACGGTAATGCTCACTTGTGCCGCATTGTAATTCGCCAAATTGGCCGGTGGAGGATTGGTTTCTTTCGCCCAAACGGTGAGCAAGTATTTGTTTTCCGGTTGATCGGTCATCAACCGAAGCGGGGGAATCACATCCGCTTCTTGCACCACAAAAGGCATGATGTGCGTGGCGGCCGCTGGTGGTGTGCCGTCCCAGGTACTGGCAAAAAAGAAAGCCGACCTGAGGCCATTCACCGATAAGCTATAGCGCCCGGTATGGGCTGCATCAGTGGTTACCTGATGGTGGCCATTGGTGATTCCAAAATGTCGCGTGTGACATCCGTAGGGGGTAAAACTTGTGTCACTGGCATTGAAAACCCCATCCACAAAATAGTCTTCAAAACCATCGTAACCCGATTCGGTGTAGCGGGAATTGGAAGTGGTGTTGGTTTGCAATTGTTGGTTGTAGCCGGTGCCCATGTTTTGGTAAAGCCCCAACACATTTTTAGTTTCCAGGCCAAACCCGTAGGCATCATACAAGGTGGCTGCAGAATTTTGTATCCAATCTTGCAAAGGGTCACCCGCCACATGGTCGGGCCTTGCAGGATCGTAAATGGGCAGCCATTCTCCACTCACATTTTGCCAAAAGGGCTGATAAACCGTTAGCAAGCCATCGGTTCGGCTATCGCCGGTACTGTAGTCGCGCAGGCCATCAAACACGTAGGTATGCTCCGGTTTCCACTGGCCCAACAAGTTGTGGGTGTAGGGGTTGATCGTGCTTCCCACCAAAACACACGGATCGGTAGGCAGCAGGGCATTTTCGAAGTAATCCTTGCCGGTGATGCTGATCACTTCCGAATGCGGATAGGCCGGAGTGTAAGGCGAATCGCCGGTGTGTTTCTTCAAGGTGGTGACCGAAGCCATGAGCGCCCCGGTAAGGTTGGCTTTCCCCGGATTTTGCACCTTAAACAGGTATTTTTTGGTGGGGTCGGGCACAAACGGTGTTCCGTCGGCATCGGCCAGGAACCAGTCGCCCGTTGCTTCGTTTTCAATCACCCATTGATTGGGCAAGCCGTCAATGGGGAAGGACAAGATTCCGGTAGTATATTCAATCACCACCAACTCGTCTCCCGGAAAGAAATAGGGCTTTTCAGCGGGCAATATGGTAGAACCCACGCCGGTAATGTTGGAACGTTCCAGGCCGATGTTGTCCGACACCAGGCCCATGCCCGGATAAGCCCAATGCGCGGGATAGCTGTATTCAAAGATTTTTTGAATTCCATCTCCCTTTTCTGGGGTGACTTCCGATGCAATTGGTGTACCCGTTTTAGCATCGTACAACAGGTTTTCGGTGTATTTGGCCCTCCCCTGGTCTTCCACCATAATCTCTTTGAGCAAGCCGGTTTGGTACACCACTTTGGTGGTAAGGGTAGAATAAATGTCGGTTTGTATATAGTTGCCTCCCGGCCACGCTGAAGGAAGAAACGCCAGCGGTGGCGAGAACTCAAAATTGAGGTTCAGTTTGGCCGAAGCCTGTTTGATCTCGTTCTTATTCAAATGGGTCAACAAATCTGTAGTGAGGCCCACCAACCGGGTCGTATCGCTTCCGTCGGGTAAAATGGTAGGCACTTCGCTACTCAAGGTACCGTCTGGATTTTCCCAATAACGGTGTTCCATGCTGTAAATGAGGTTGCCTTCAGGATTCTCGGGGGTGGAGGCAGAAAAGCTCTTTTTACTTTTGAACACGCCGTGCAGGTTATTGGTCACATAGGAAGTGCCATAGGAAATGCCAAAGCCACTGATCATGGCTCCGGTAAGGCCTTCTTCACCCGGATTACGCAATACCTTTTCGCACCGGGTGGTATCGAATTGTATCGGATAATCTTTGGCAGTGTAGTTTTCGTGCAGGGTATACCCCATGGTATTGAGCACCAAACCGGGATAATCGATCGAAGTAGTTTTGATGCGCGAATACCGAATTTGCTGCGTAGAAAAGATGGTCTCATTTAGCGGAAATTCCGTGTAATACCTTTCACTTGGGGTGCCTTTTTGTGCATGGACGTAAAAATGAGGTTGACGCAAAGCGATCTCATCCCCTCCTGCATTGATGTTTTCGTAAGAAGCCACTCCGCTGCTGATGGTTTCACCGCGATTATTGACGGTGGTGTATTCGTAGCGGGTGCCATACACGGCACTGCTTTCGCCAGCTACAAAGTCGTTCCAGTTATCGTAGGTTTTGATGGAATGCACCCGGGCACCACCTCCCATTTTGGATTGTAATCCCGAACGCATCCGCACCCAGCACTTGGGCACAATGGCACGCGAGGCGTAGCCGGTTTTTCGCATCATGTGGTAAACCGAGCGCACACTTTTCAGGTTCTTTTTGTGGTTTTTAGAAGCATCACTCGGTGCAGTACCGACACTTCCGCCTTCCAACTCAATGTCGTAGCAACCCACCAAACCATCTTTCGAATAAATTGCCTGGAGGTTGTCTTCCGGGAAGAGCACCAGCGGCAGCGCATCTTTGATCAGTTGACCCCCTTTGCGGCTAATGGGGTGCATTTTGGGGGAGGACGCTTTGGTAGCGTTGAGCAATTCGGGCTTTACCCGAAAAACGACTTTGGTCCATTTCTCGGATTCGGGGCTGGTTTCCAACAAATACCACCCATTTTCTTCAATTTCGGCGTAGCCTTGCACGTATTCATACACGTCAGGGTCTACAATTCCATCATTGTGGGGAGCCAGGTTGAGCAAGGTGTTGAAATAAAGGTAGCGGTGCAGCGAATTGATCTTTAGAGGAAGAAAATGCAGTCCAAATTGCACGAGGGCTTCTTCATGACTGCCACTTAGGGTGTCATCCAAGTCCACCATGATGTAGAAATTATCTACCTCATCGTTATCGGGATCGTACAAATCAGCTCCAAAATCACCTTCCGACGGGGTAAAAACCTCCGGTTCTACATCGGTAGCATAAAACCCGCCAATCTTGTACATGCGGGTCGCTTCCCGATTTTGAATGTACTCGTAATCGTGGGCTTCGTAATTAATCTCAATGCGTCCGCCAGTAGGCAAACCAATGGCCGACAGTTTCCATTTTTGCACGTTGGCGTCTGCCTCCGTGCGGTTTTGATGGGTGTAGGGATACTCCTGATTATCCAAAGACGAACTGTGGTCGTAATTGATCGTATCAGCAGCCTGGTAAGTTCCCCATCGGTCCAATTGACTGGGCGCATAGTTGGCATTGGCAGCATAGGTAAATTCGTACTTGTTCAATGCCCCTTGCGGAGAATCCTGGCCTTCAAAATACAGCCCTTTGAGGGTCAGTTTGCCCGCTCCCGCAATGTTGTCGGGTACTTGCGGGCAGAGCGAATAGTCGTAGAGGAAATGAACGGTTTTAATGGGGCCTTCGCCAAACTCTTTCCCCTTGCGGGTGAATAGCTTGATCTGGTCCAGTTTTTTGGCCTTAGCCGATGGCAGCAAGCCACCATTTTCATCGGCTACTCCGTAGGCATCTTGCCGGTTGCTGTATACAAATTCGGCAATGTAGTCCTTCGTTTCGATGGAGTGCACATACCATTCATCGCGCTCGCCGTAGGCGTAACTTGCCATGTCGTCCAGTGGGTTGGATTTGAACCCTTCATTGTAAGTCGCCTTGTTAGCAGTATAAGGGAAACGCCAATTTTTCACCCCGTTGTAGGCATAATTGAATTTGGTGTAGGCACCGTAATCGTCCGGTGTAGGTCCGTTGCCAGTGCGGTCCACATAATTGTCTGACAATTGCTGGGTAAGCAGGTAAGAAGTAGCGTGTGGCGGAACGTGGTTTTTTAAGTAATAATGATTGTCTCCCCGCTTGTTGCCCGTAGAATTATCAATACCCGGCAGGTATTCCACCAAGCCTTGGCCGTCCAACGCCGGGGCACCCACTACCGGGTCGTAGTTGTTGTAGGCTGAAATGTTGAAAGAAACCTGATCGCTGGTGTTCATCACCGGAAGGCCGTAGACTTCTCGCATGCCACCACTGCCAATTACGGTCAGCTGGCCAATGTGATTGCCGGGGTAGGCTTCAAAATCCCTTGCCTTGGAGGTGACCGCAGTGTAATCGCCAGCGCTGAAACTAAAGTTGTTCAAAACATAGTTGTCAAATGCATCATCGCCCAAAAGCCGTAGTTCCTGGTTACTCAGGGGCTGCAACACTTCGTTGCGGTCGCGCCTTTCATGCTGGTAATAGTCGTTGGAAGTCGGCAGCAAGACGCCACCGCCATCGCCACCATCGGTGGTGAGGTTGTTAAAGGCAAAAATGCCGTCGTCCTCTTCAATATCTTGGCGCAACGCGCGGTCGGTCACCATGCCATTGTAGCGGGCAGTAGATGCAGAACTTTTGTTGTTCACTTTCACAAAAGCGGCCGTTTCGTATCGGGCCTTCACTTCGGGATCGGTAGCTGGAGTTTCTTCCGTAAACAGGAAAGCCCCCTCATTGGTAAAAGGATTTCCCTCCCAACCTCCGCTGGTAGAGCTGTTCTGGTTGTAGGCCAGGTTAACTCCCAATTCAAAGCCATTGGCCCAGGCCGCATCCCCCGAAAATGCTCCCGCATGGCCACCACTCTCAGTGGTGGGGTCTTTTACATAACCTGCATCGTTGCGCACCGCGCGAAACATGCTCCCACTGCCAGCCACTTGAAAATAATCGTTGGTAGGCATGGGGGTAGGCACACCGGCTACATTTTGGTGAATGGCCGGCAACGATAGATTGAAATCTTGCAAGGCATCCGGGGCATAGCCTTTTTCCAGGTTCAGGTAGCCATAGGCAGGTTGAAGCTGTTCCGTGTCGGCCAAACAAACCGTGGACTGCGTGCGGGATACCCCTCCATGAATGTCAATACCAGCATATACCAATCCGCCAGCCGCTATATCAAAAGACCAGGAGCGGTTGTTGAAATCGAAGGTAGCAGTAGGAGTATACGATTGCATGCCCAACGGGTAGCTCCCCGAAACGTTGGCTCCATGTTTTACCAACCGCTTTTCGCTTAACCGAGTCGATTTGCTAAATCCATATCCAAAATCCAAGCTCGATCCATTCAAGGTGTTTCGGTTGATTCCTAAAGAAGCCGAATATTGCCCTTCTTTTCCCAAAGCCAGCGACAGCCCCAGGTTAGAAGAAAGGCCGGAACGGGAAGAAGAGGTTAAACCACCATTGAGAAAAGCATTGGGCCCTACTCCTTCGGGTTTGAGTCCAAAAGACCCGTCCACACCAATAATGTTCTCATTGCCCGTGTAGTTGCTGAAGGAGTACCCGAATTTCAAGTCGGCAGAACCCGCAAAGGGAATATCACCGTCCGCAAATTCCTCAAAATCGGCACCCACGATTTCCGTGGAAGCGCTAAAGACAGTAGTTACGTTTAAAGTAGGCCGCAAATTCATGATTGTGGTGACGGTGTCGCCATCAAAATCATCGGGAAAACCGCGCACGGCCCGGTTGATAGCCCCGAGGTTGAGGCCCCAACCCAAGCCTACCATAGAAGCTTGTTGCTCCATGGTGACACTGGAATTGTATCCCAGTTGAATCGGGTACTGCCCCACGGTAAGCAATGGAATGTTGTAACTAAAGCTACCGGAAGACATGTCTACCAGTTGTCCCCCGGTAGCTCCGGAGTAATTGTTGTCGGTAGGCCCACCGTTGGCATTGGCCGGTGGAATATAAGGCAGCAAAAGGCCGGGTAGCACCATGGCTGCAATTACTTTGGTAATAAAAGCTTTTCGGATTTTCTGAAGCATAGTCGTGGATGATTTGGTGGGCAAATAGGGTGCGCTTTGGACACGCTTTGTAAAATTACCTGCCCCCTTTTCCATCCCTGTCAACCCATGTTCTGAGTTTGTCAACCCATGTTGAAAATCAACCTTTTCGAGCACTTAAGAACACAAATAGTGCACCCACCAAGGAAAAGTGAGGTTTGCCGTTCGCCATTTTTTTTACGTCCAACCCAACCTCCGAATCAAACTTTCGTTTACTTTTAGAGAGACTTGCCCGTCCGATCCCTCCTTCTATAATTTCTGATCTGCGCCATTGGCGTTAGCTCTT
>ERZ1740068.744-NODE-744-length-13290-cov-27.863695_pt1 | contig 13290 bp, 3 predicted proteins | sample MGYA00581735_ERZ1740068 | MGnify/ENA primary metagenome ERZ1740068 (study PRJEB43018, sample SAMN04849740) | marine metagenome | isolation source: floating plastic debris | place: Pacific Ocean | collected 2008-08-30 | study: EMG produced TPA metagenomics assembly... | reverse complement strand
ACAATACACCAAACTCTGTAAACATAACAGGTAAGTTTGGTAATAAGCAATAGTTGTTTAATCTCCAAGCATTTCATGTCTAATTCATCAGGGTGGTATATGAACATGTATTGTATTGGATAAAGTAGACAGTAAGGCCAAACTAGTAGGCCCTATGACATATCATGAAATAAGTACGCATGCATTTAGTGCAAATTGCTCCGGGTTAGCAGAGTGTTTTCTCAATAAATGGTCAGATGCGATAACTGAAAATGGAGCTATTATGTACTTGTTTGTATATTTTGACAGGACGGCCAGGGTGTAAGGAAGCTGAAGCGATAGATGAAACACCCCGTATATGTGGACAGTCAAGATCTATGGTAACCAGTACCCCATTATCAAAGTCAGGTAAGGGTTTCAAACAGGCTTTCTCCTTGATATCACTTGCTGTAAATGAAACATATTTGCATTGAACTTGTTATGATTGCATTGACATGATTGAAGATTACAGGCCCTACAGCTTGGCTACTAGCAGTCAATATCACTGGGAGTTTTCAATTGGGATTTGCGTTCGTTTCTGAAATTCACCATACCTAATTAATTGTTTCACATCACATTCATATCATTTGTAATATTCTGCCAAATAAATACCAAAACCCCAAGAATGGTTCATTCCTACTATCTGCCAACTGAAATGCCACACGCAACTGGCCACTGCGGGCACATTGAAAAAAAAGCAATTTGTAGCAGATCCTATGGACCCCAACTCTGAAGTCAAGAAGTTCAATGAATGATGCATACCACTCCCTACAAGTCACAGTTGAGTCGACCAAAAGATAGACCTAATATGTGTGTTATACATCACTTACATATCCTAACAATCTCCAGTACAATGAGTTATGATGTATGATACTATATTATTATCATAAATATACATTTTCCATCAGGCACATCATCATCATCATGTAGTACTAGGCCTACTAGTAGTACAACTCAGAAGAAAAGAAAAGTAGAAGAACAGACTTACTCAGATGGTACGTCCTTTGGCTTGATTTAATCCGTCCAACCATTTTTTCCATGTGATGAATAATGTATAATTGACTTCAGAGGTGAGAGGATGAGCACCCTGCACAGCATGGAAAAGAAATGGGCTGTCAATTCTTTGTCCAAGTAGACAGCTGTCAAACACATGTCTTGTCATCGCAGTGACAACTGGATAAATCAAAAACGAACGCTGTTATTGATTGGCCTACAGTGCTAGTCTTAACCAATCAAATCCGACTACTGTTTTATGACAAATTGGGATTCACAAAATAAAGTAGACAACTCCATATCAGTCACATGATAATGCTCCTATTGATGCAGAGGGATGCAAACTTCTCAAGAAGGTCAAAACAATGACAGGGATATTTAATAAGACTGACCAATCAGAGGCAAGATGTGAAGAGTGAGGTAAAATTGTGCCCTCTGCCTCCTCTCAGCATGATCATGTAGCAACTTCGATAAAATGAAATGTTACAAAACTTCAATCCCACATACCCAAATTTCAATTTTTTTGATACAGACAAAAGATTAAATTTGAAACAGCCTTCGTGCAAGTAAAGCCCATGGAAAGAAAAAATCAGATAGATATTTCTTTCTTTCTTCAGATGAAACACTCGTCATTAAAATATGGCAGGCAGAAAGCAGGCTACACACAAATGATTTAAAGAAGTTCCTTGAGAAAAGCCGGAAGGAGAATCGTCAATCTAAGATGGGAAGACTCGCATTTGCCAAACTGAGAATATCCATACAGCCTGAGCTCAGCAGATTGCAGGCTGTGTATGCAGAAAAGCTGTCAGCTTTGGAAAGACAGTTCTTCCGAATCAACAAAAGACTTCCCGACAAGTGTTTGAGCGAGGAGTACCTCCGTATAATGAAAACTTGCCAAAGGTTGGCACATCTCTAGCTTTGGCAAATACTGAATTCAAAATAGATTAAGTCTTTTATTCTATCACGGCAATAATACTCATGGCATAGAATTTTAGTTTATACCATCTCTTATGGATCATAGCAAAATAATTATTGGTAAATGAATTGTTGTAAAATGTCTCAAATGTGTTGTAAAGCAATATCTAATATTTTCATTTTTTAGTTAGTTTGTTGGAAAGCCATTGGCTCTACTCTGCAGTTCACCACATAATCTCTTCTACATATAGTGTTCATCCAACTCAAATGGCAAATCCTCCTGTGTATAATAGGGCTGGTAGCTTTACTATGGCCTGATAGGGAACTTACATGCATAGCAGTTGCATGTGCAGTAAGCTGCCACAGTTTCATTAATTTGTCACAAATATAAAGTATCTGGACCAGCACATCTAACTTCTCGAAGCTAATAACCTATACAAATGACGATTAAGCTGAAAATATATGAACACATAACTTACGCTGATTTACATGCAGTACACAAGTCTGTTTGTGAGTTGGTTTAGTTGGCATGTTGTTTTACTTTGCCACTCAAATAAATCAATCAATGATCAAACCTCCAAAAGTTTGCATAGAACATGCTACCAGGCAGCTAAGTATCAAAGGCCACAAGGTATTTTGGCTGCATACCCAATAGTGCACAGAAAGGGACTGCGATGCTCATTAGATGCCTATACAACCATGATGGATTTTTAGGTGCATTTGTCACATATATGATGTAGTAAGCCTGATTTAAGTATCTCAGGTATAATTGTTGGGGTTGTGCAAAGTTGTTTGGATTAAGGAACATTTGTTAAATTTTAAATTTGGATGTTAGAATATTTATTACACTGCTTCCTGTCAACATCTGTGTGCATGCTTCACTTGATCAGTTGACAGTGCAGCTGAGATGAGACTGTAGCCATACATGCAAAGTTGTGGGGAAGATAATCTCATTCATTTTCAATCAATTACATTGTATTACATTTGCTCCCTGCGATAAGCATACCCACTGCGATTATATACACTGGTAGAATTGGTAGATGTAAACCAACAGGTGTATTATATATAACACGCTTTAGCAAGTTTTGTTATAATGTCTACAATAAGCAATTATCAATTACTCGCCATTTCAATGGACTGAAAAAATGTCTGTCACAGCACGGGACGCATACTTCTACTTGTACTTGTGAGGCGTGTCAGCATAAAACAAAACTCCTCAGCATATTCCATCTGCCCAAAGAAATAAAAAAATATTAATCGTTAAGTGGCTGAATAATCAACAATGGTAGCTAAATCAAATACAATGTATCTATATGGGATTAGTGCAATGATAGTGGATATGATTTAGGTAGTGTTATCTCGGGTACCAAATGTGGGAAAAATTTCTGCTGATGGATAGTATAGAGTGGGCAATCGTCTAGCAAGGATGGTAAAGCACACAAAAATAAATTGCTTAGTAAAACAAAGAAGACAATTTTACACATTTTACACAACACCATCAGAACCACTATCGGATCCAATAATGATGAAATTATCTCACTTTATGCCACAACTCACAAGATGTTATGCATTTGGCCAGTATCGCAAAAAGCGAGGCAATTGTAGGGCATAAACTCCACATCTCCAATAAACACAAATTATTGATTTTGAGGGCAATGTTTGTTTATTCACTGGTCTCAAAAGAGCTACTAGCAATAACAACACTTACTTGTAGAACTCTGGCCAGTGAAGAGGCTGATTTGTATAATGCAGGCCAGTAACTTCAGGGCAGTCTTACATAATGATCTGTCCACAGCAACAGACAAACGCATCAAACTGAAAATAAATTGATTTAAATACAAGTTTTTAAGTACAACAAATCGCATTCAGCAGAAAGTCAGAATGATTATTTGAAACAGCTGATACCCCTCCAGCTCAGGGAAGCATACCCTACCGTATTATTCTTTAGTTGAGCCTTTTCCAAATTCAGCGAGTAAGCCATTTGATTACCGCCTGAAGTGAATGAATGGGACAAGATATGGTGCGATATTCCACAATAACAAAACAGGAAGCCAGAGCACTGCTAACCATCTATAATCTAAGCATAAATCACACCCTTTATCCAACAATCAAACCGATACCCTAAAGTATGGAAAAAGCTTAAATGGTCAATGGTCACGAAAAAATATATTGCAATTCTTTACTGCTTTTCTCGTGTTAAATAAACTATCATTTAAAGATGTGCTGGTCCAGATACTTTATATTGGTGACAAAATGATATGTGTAAGCGAATTTGCCATAAGAAAATTGGCGAACCTTTCAGTATGTATTCGGGGCTTTTCTTTGCAGTCCTACATCAAAATCTGAAACGATCAAAAAGTACTCTCTGAATGATGTTTGACTTTTTTTTGCAAAGTTTGGGTATTTCTATAATTCTAGAAACCACGATGGAACTCAATTTCTCAACACAATTAACAATTCTTTCATCCTACTATTTACTATACAGCATATCAGTACTAAAAATACATGTAGGTGTCAATTTTTCATGTTTTGGGATTGTACACTCCTGCTATTTTGCAAATTTGGTCAATTTTATGGCCGTGAGGTATAAGGCATTGCCTACAAAGTGCAAGCTCCATGGTTCAACCCCAGGTGATACCAATAATTTTACGTCATATTTTGGTTACTAATGCTCTCTACGACATAGAATTGGTCTCCAGGTTGTTAATTCTGGTGAAACCACTTTACCTGTATGACACACCAACAGTTTAAGTTGTCCTATAACTAGACAGCTCCTTCATTTATCCTTCTCTCAGGTGGTTAGCTGGATAATCTGATTCATAAAACCAGGAGCACTAACTCATCTTTACTCATCTGCAAACATGTAGCACAATGACAGGTAATGACCAAAGGTTATAGAAATAAATGCATATACCGTGAGAAACATTACAAACCCTATACACTGAAAGTATTCATCAGAAAAAATCTAGCCATTTTCGCTCCTCAGGTAACTATTTCTCAAAAGGAGCTACATCTTTCTATAGATCAGCTATAAATTATGAAATCATTAGACATTTCTGGATTGCGGTATACAAAGACAGTAAGAACATCACAGCTTTAAACATGTCAACAATCAACATCAGTATAAAGTTTACAAAAACTGACCCATTCTCAATCTCAAACCCTGAAAAAGGCCAGCATGTCTTGCCTTTACCACCTCACACATGCATATAATATGTCATCATGCTCCCCGAGGAAATTGGCATTTCATAAAACAGCAAAAACACAATAAAACCCAAAATCCACCTCCACACAAACACTAGTCTGACCAATCAGGCTGTTCCAGGGAAAGCATATCAAGTCGCCACAAGCCACCACATTTTGCCATCAGCAGACTGCTTGGTCACACTATATCCCCACATAGACACTCTACCTCTCTCAAAAGAACTGTTCCCAGTTATGTCCAAAACATCCTCTTGTTAGCTCCGTTAACTTCATGCCCACAACATAGGGTACATTCATTAGCAACCGACTACAAATAAAAACTATAAACTCAGACAGATAATTAGACATAAATTTATCATCTATGCGATAGAAGCTTGAGCCATGAAGGCCATACTTTTTTTCTTCACAGGTTGGCAAATGACAGTAATAGACACATACTAGGCCGAGAAGGTGGGCAGGCAGGTTGTGATAATTGTCAACCATAGAGAAAACTCTACCTATGCTCTCGTTTTTCTCACTTTTTACGAGGCCAAATATTTTCATACAAATTGCATGTATTGAGGGTTGTCCACTCTCTCTTGACTTTCAGCTACCTACAGTACTTAACCACAAATACATAATTACATACGGTATCTTTGAGGGGGGCGTTACGACCATTGACATGAAAGAGTTGATAATTTTTTGAAAGGAAGAATGATAGGCTATTGGCTAGGCATATTTGTGCAAACTCAACTTGTAGCACAGCTTTATTACAAAACTGAATGAGAGAAGAAATAAGCAATATGCTTATATCACCCAGCGTAGAATGGAAACATGGGCGTATTGGTTTTCGGTATTTTCGGTATAATATTTATTATTAAGTTCAAAACAAGGACATGTAAACTTCAACCCTCCAAAAGCCGATCATTGAGGCTTATGGGCATGGGCTACTGTAAGTATATCAATAACTGTTGAAATCAATAAAAGTAGATGCGGACTGAAAGCCTTTATTTAAATATCATTATACCTTTAAACCCAATTGAAAGGTGAAAATTGTCTGAATAATCTAGCTACTAGCTGCAGCTTGCAATAAATCATAAAATGTGTGTTTTTGTGGGCTCTTTATTACAAATGTCTAAATTTTGCTAGCTAGGTGTTTATATGTTGAATTCAGCCTACAAATACAACTAGCCTAAAGTAAATTGAATGTTGCCTATGAATGGTCTAAAATAATAAACCAGGGAAACTCATAGTGAAAAGATCGCAGTTTCCTGCCAAGCTACGTTTATAAATTAACAGGCGTATCAAATCGAGTTGGTGACTCATCTTAAGGTTGTTTTGCCGGAACCTATCAAGTTGCCACTCAAATAAATCAATCAATGATCAAACCTCCAAAAGTTTGCATAGAACATGCTACCAGGCAGCTAAGTATCAAAGGCCACAAGGTATTTTGGCTGCATACCCAATAGTGCACAGAAAGGGACTGCGATGCTCATTAGATGCCTATACAACCATGATGGATTTTTAGGTGCATTTGTCACATATATGATGTAGTAAGCCTGATTTAAGTATCTCAGGTATAATTGTTGGGGTTGTGCAAAGTTGTTTGGATTAAGGAACATTTGTTAAATTTTAAATTTGGATGTTAGAATATTTATTACACTGCTTCCTGTCAACATCTGTGTGCATGCTTCACTTGATCAGTTGACAGTGCAGCTGAGATGAGACTGTAGCCATACATGCAAAGTTGTGGGGAAGATAATCTCATTCATTTTCAATCAATTACATTGTATTACATTTGCTCCCTGCGATAAGCATACCCACTGCGATTATATACACTGGTAGAATTGGTAGATGTAAACCAACAGGTGTATTATATATAACACGCTTTAGCAAGTTTTGTTATAATGTCTACAATAAGCAATTATCAATTACTCGCCATTTCAATGGACTGAAAAAATGTCTGTCACAGCACGGGACGCATACTTCTACTTGTACTTGTGAGGCGTGTCAGCATAAAACAAAACTCCTCAGCATATTCCATCTGCCCAAAGAAATAAAAAAATATTAATCGTTAAGTGGCTGAATAATCAACAATGGTAGCTAAATCAAATACAATGTATCTATATGGGATTAGTGCAATGATAGTGGATATGATTTAGGTAGTGTTATCTCGGGTACCAAATGTGGGAAAAATTTCTGCTGATGGATAGTATAGAGTGGGCAATCGTCTAGCAAGGATGGTAAAGCACACAAAAATAAATTGCTTAGTAAAACAAAGAAGACAATTTTACACATTTTACACAACACCATCAGAACCACTATCGGATCCAATAATGATGAAATTATCTCACTTTATGCCACAACTCACAAGATGTTATGCATTTGGCCAGTATCGCAAAAAGCGAGGCAATTGTAGGGCATAAACTCCACATCTCCAATAAACACAAATTATTGATTTTGAGGGCAATGTTTGTTTATTCACTGGTCTCAAAAGAGCTACTAGCAATAACAACACTTACTTGTAGAACTCTGGCCAGTGAAGAGGCTGATTTGTATAATGCAGGCCAGTAACTTCAGGGCAGTCTTACATAATGATCTGTCCACAGCAACAGACAAACGCATCAAACTGAAAATAAATTGATTTAAATACAAGTTTTTAAGTACAACAAATCGCATTCAGCAGAAAGTCAGAATGATTATTTGAAACAGCTGATACCCCTCCAGCTCAGGGAAGCATACCCTACCGTATTATTCTTTAGTTGAGCCTTTTCCAAATTCAGCGAGTAAGCCATTTGATTACCGCCTGAAGTGAATGAATGGGACAAGATATGGTGCGATATTCCACAATAACAAAACAGGAAGCCAGAGCACTGCTAACCATCTATAATCTAAGCATAAATCACACCCTTTATCCAACAATCAAACCGATACCCTAAAGTATGGAAAAAGCTTAAATGGTCAATGGTCACGAAAAAATATATTGCAATTCTTTACTGCTTTTCTCGTGTTAAATAAACTATCATTTAAAGATGTGCTGGTCCAGATACTTTATATTGGTGACAAAATGATATGTGTAAGCGAATTTGCCATAAGAAAATTGGCGAACCTTTCAGTATGTATTCGGGGCTTTTCTTTGCAGTCCTACATCAAAATCTGAAACGATCAAAAAGTACTCTCTGAATGATGTTTGACTTTTTTTTGCAAAGTTTGGGTATTTCTATAATTCTAGAAACCACGATGGAACTCAATTTCTCAACACAATTAACAATTCTTTCATCCTACTATTTACTATACAGCATATCAGTACTAAAAATACATGTAGGTGTCAATTTTTCATGTTTTGGGATTGTACACTCCTGCTATTTTGCAAATTTGGTCAATTTTATGGCCGTGAGGTATAAGGCATTGCCTACAAAGTGCAAGCTCCATGGTTCAACCCCAGGTGATACCAATAATTTTACGTCATATTTTGGTTACTAATGCTCTCTACGACATAGAATTGGTCTCCAGGTTGTTAATTCTGGTGAAACCACTTTACCTGTATGACACACCAACAGTTTAAGTTGTCCTATAACTAGACAGCTCCTTCATTTATCCTTCTCTCAGGTGGTTAGCTGGATAATCTGATTCATAAAACCAGGAGCACTAACTCATCTTTACTCATCTGCAAACATGTAGCACAATGACAGGTAATGACCAAAGGTTATAGAAATAAATGCATATACCGTGAGAAACATTACAAACCCTATACACTGAAAGTATTCATCAGAAAAAATCTAGCCATTTTCGCTCCTCAGGTAACTATTTCTCAAAAGGAGCTACATCTTTCTATAGATCAGCTATAAATTATGAAATCATTAGACATTTCTGGATTGCGGTATACAAAGACAGTAAGAACATCACAGCTTTAAACATGTCAACAATCAACATCAGTATAAAGTTTACAAAAACTGACCCATTCTCAATCTCAAACCCTGAAAAAGGCCAGCATGTCTTGCCTTTACCACCTCACACATGCATATAATATGTCATCATGCTCCCCGAGGAAATTGGCATTTCATAAAACAGCAAAAACACAATAAAACCCAAAATCCACCTCCACACAAACACTAGTCTGACCAATCAGGCTGTTCCAGGGAAAGCATATCAAGTCGCCACAAGCCACCACATTTTGCCATCAGCAGACTGCTTGGTCACACTATATCCCCACATAGACACTCTACCTCTCTCAAAAGAACTGTTCCCAGTTATGTCCAAAACATCCTCTTGTTAGCTCCGTTAACTTCATGCCCACAACATAGGGTACATTCATTAGCAACCGACTACAAATAAAAACTATAAACTCAGACAGATAATTAGACATAAATTTATCATCTATGCGATAGAAGCTTGAGCCATGAAGGCCATACTTTTTTTCTTCACAGGTTGGCAAATGACAGTAATAGACACATACTAGGCCGAGAAGGTGGGCAGGCAGGTTGTGATAATTGTCAACCATAGAGAAAACTCTACCTATGCTCTCGTTTTTCTCACTTTTTACGAGGCCAAATATTTTCATACAAATTGCATGTATTGAGGGTTGTCCACTCTCTCTTGACTTTCAGCTACCTACAGTACTTAACCACAAATACATAATTACATACGGTATCTTTGAGGGGGGCGTTACGACCATTGACATGAAAGAGTTGATAATTTTTTGAAAGGAAGAATGATAGGCTATTGGCTAGGCATATTTGTGCAAACTCAACTTGTAGCACAGCTTTATTACAAAACTGAATGAGAGAAGAAATAAGCAATATGCTTATATCACCCAGCGTAGAATGGAAACATGGGCGTATTGGTTTTCGGTATTTTCGGTATAATATTTATTATTAAGTTCAAAACAAGGACATGTAAACTTCAACCCTCCAAAAGCCGATCATTGAGGCTTATGGGCATGGGCTACTGTAAGTATATCAATAACTGTTGAAATCAATAAAAGTAGATGCGGACTGAAAGCCTTTATTTAAATATCATTATACCTTTAAACCCAATTGAAAGGTGAAAATTGTCTGAATAATCTAGCTACTAGCTGCAGCTTGCAATAAATCATAAAATGTGTGTTTTTGTGGGCTCTTTATTACAAATGTCTAAATTTTGCTAGCTAGGTGTTTATATGTTGAATTCAGCCTACAAATACAACTAGCCTAAAGTAAATTGAATGTTGCCTATGAATGGTCTAAAATAATAAACCAGGGAAACTCATAGTGAAAAGATCGCAGTTTCCTGCCAAGCTACGTTTATAAATTAACAGGCGTATCAAATCGAGTTGGTGACTCATCTTAAGGTTGTTTTGCCGGAACCTATCAAGTTTTAAACAAGTGTGGTGAAAATCAAGAGTTTTCCCCTGTTGTACAAAAAGAAGACAACTGAACAATCCACTTGTCTCAATTCTTAACCCTGTTTCACCTTGTATCACTGGCATTCACATGTCAAATTTGAAGTGATGGGGGAATGGCCGATATTAATTTTCAACATAACAAAACGCAGATACATAGTTCAGCCTATATTATCCCCACTGTCTTCAGCCATTTGAAAATTATCAGAATAATTTCTGTATGATTTGACAATGAATGCAACTGTGATTCACCTCCAATACATCACAATCACAACAAACTGTGTCTACACGTAAAAATGGCATAAGAGACCTATAGCGGGTCAGAGCATAAATTGTATTAAAACTACCAGAGCTTTCTACTCACTTTATTGTGGCTATCAATATATTCATTTGACTTCATGAAGTTGTCACACCTTCAAAACTGCGCAGGAAGATAACTAGTTATCATTTACTAATTGTGACTAGGTGCAGCAGACGAAAAGCATTTTGCTCAAACCCAAAAGGCAGTGAAGTTCTATAGCACTCTAACATTAGAGAATAGGAAATTTTGAAATTTAAGACAAGAGTTATAGTCAGATCAGAAGATTATATTCCTTTTGTTACAGCAGAATCAACTATTCTACTGCTAGTCTTACATGCATATTCCCTCAAATAATGGTTTCCACTAAATTTCAGAGCATTTTTACCCGTAAAAACATGAAGCCAATTAATGCAATCTTAGTATCTAAATCACAAAGCTGCCGCAATATGCCCTGACAAAGCAGGAGGGTCGGTGGGAACTGCTAAATATGATTATACAAAAACTCACAATGAGTAGCTGAATATAATTTAACAATTAGGCCTACTGACCTCTTTTGTTCCAGTTCATGTACTAGTTCAGACATGTACTTAGACAAAGTTTCTCTCTGATAGACGAATGATAAAAATCCTCATCATCATGAACATACCGCTGAGCATATAACATCACTGACTAAAAAAGACAGTGACTCCAGCATCATTATTATGTCTGGCTGAATACAGAGAAGTTGTTTGTATACTAACCAGCTTCTGTACAACAATAACAAGAATATTGCATATCATTGCAATCACTTACCATGTTTTAGTATGGCATAAACTGCTACAGCTACACGCATGCTACCGAGTTTCATAACAACACATTTGGGGTGCACAAGCAGATAAGGGTACAAATTATGAAGAAAAAAAGTGCATTTGATGATTGGCCATACACAAACCCTAAAACTAGTCAAAAATCTGTACCAAATAAGACATATAAAAAAAAATTATCACTCTACCAGTACTTGTGGCTCTACAAGACATTGCTGATACCTGACCAGAAACCCGTCCTGTACTGTCTTTTCAGTTAACACCTAGCAAACCATCATTCCCCGAATCAAATGGTCATGGAGGCTGTCTGGAAATGGTAACATACCTGCAATGAGGACATCAGATGTGACAATTGATAGTTTTAATTTGTGAAGGTAATAGAAGGCAATGTCAACTGTACATAAACAGACTTCCTAACTTAAAAAACTGGGTATGTGGAGACTACTCAATCACTTTTATAAATTGATAGTCGTATAAAACAAATTGGTGATTCATCTTGATGTTGTTTCGCTGAAGCCTTTTGACTTCTAAACCAATGTGTTCAAAAGCAAGAGTTTTCCCCTGTTGTACAAAAAGAAGACAACTCTGAACAAATCACTTGTCTCAATTCTTAACCTTGTTTCACCTGGTATCACTGGCATTCACATGTCAAATTTGAAGTGATGGGGGAATGGCCATTGTTAATTTTCCACATACAAAAAAACGCAGATACATAGTTCAGCCTATATTATCCCCACTGTCTTCAGCCATTTGAAAATTATCAGAATAATTTCTGTATGATTTGACAATGAATGCAACTGTGATTCACCTCCAATACATCACAATCACAACAAACTGTGTCTACACGTAAAAATGGCATAAGAGACCTATAGCGGGTCAGAGCATAAATTGTATTAAAACTACCAGAGCTTTCTGCTCAAACCCAGAAGCAGCTAACACAGACTAAAAAAGACAATGACTCGAGAATCATTATTGAATATAACAAAATTGAATTGAATATATCAAGTTCAAGGGCTCACGCTGTTTGAACATAGGCGTTAGTGGCACCTGCACTGTTGACCTCAAGCACCACTTATACCACTGTACTAAACAGCCTCTGTTAGATGTTTAAAAGTCTTTGGCGGCAGAATGATCATTACCAACGTGGCATCAAATTGCTGGAGCTACATACATGCTCCTGAGTTTCAGAACTTCACATTTGGGGTGCACAAGCAGTTCAGGGTAAAAATTATAAAGAAAACAAGTACATTTGATGATTGGCCGTTGCACAATGTTTACTATGCATTACTTCTGTTACCTATACCCGTAACCCTAAAACTAGTCAAAAGTTTGTACTAGTACCAAATAAGGTATATAAAGAATAATTTCTCACTTACCATACTTGTGGCTCTAGAAGGCGTTGACGATACCTGAACCAGTACTCTCTTTTCATCAGTTAACACCTAGCACACCAACATGAGTGTAGTAAAATGGTGACGGAGGATCTCTGGAAGGGTTAACCTAACCATCTAACAACCATCAGTATAATGCAGGTCTACAAAAAATTTAAATAGGCTAATAATATTACGATTATGTGGCCAATATTACTGTGTCGCTTATCTTATCAAGTAAGTGGTAGCATATCACAAGGTTTTAAATGTAATACTGACCTTCAGAGCTAGCGATTGTAATGTAAACATGGATCATATATCGATAAT
>ERZ1740068.743-NODE-743-length-13299-cov-11.116581_pt1 | contig 13299 bp, 11 predicted proteins | sample MGYA00581735_ERZ1740068 | MGnify/ENA primary metagenome ERZ1740068 (study PRJEB43018, sample SAMN04849740) | marine metagenome | isolation source: floating plastic debris | place: Pacific Ocean | collected 2008-08-30 | study: EMG produced TPA metagenomics... | reverse complement strand
GATTCTGCCAATCAAGGTCCTCAAGTAGTTTAGTCGTGCTGGTCTGATGGTCGGTCCCAAGTAGTTGGCTCCTATAAGTGCCCAAGTGCAGTGCACACAGTTCATGTATATTGTTTATATTATTAATAATAATATAAACAATATAAACAATATACATGAAATGTAATAATAATATAAACAATATATATATAATATAAACAATATACATGAAATGTGTGCACTTGGGCACTCATAGGAGCCAACTACTGGCCAACTACTTGGGCCCTGTGGTTTGGATGGCTAGAAGAGTGATTTGTAATTGGTGGGGAGGTAGGTCCCTGCAGCTAGATGACCATGCTCTTGCTCTGCAGCTACTACCAATTATTACTGCCAAAAATACTTGCTTGCTCTGCTCTATTCAAGTCTATTCTTACTTTTATTCTATGATCACAGCACTAACTAACTAAGATTTAGGTACATGTATACTGGTCACCATTATTATTAATTGATTTTCAGCTAAAATATAAACCTTAAAAACATTTGATTATCTTAATTATTTTGCATTGACTCTATAATCTTTGATAATTGATTGTAAATTAATTGTAATGACACATGATAAATCTCACTTTGGATTTGTAGGCCCTATCTGCTTGTGTTTTGTGTCCCACGTTTGCAGTAATTAATCCATAGATAGGTTCTGATGTAGGGGATAGATGGGGGGCTGACAGCTGTTTTCTTGTTCTTGTAGATTGGTTACAGCATGTATTGGCATGCCATTTCTCTTACTGTAGTTCTGACATCTTGCTCACTTGTTGCTGCAGAATCTGCGGAAAACAATGAGAAGCTTATAGTAGAACCGCTTACGAACAAATTGGTTCATGCAAGATTCGAGTTCGTAACATCAACTTCAATAGAAAACATTGAAAATGGACATTATCACCTCTTTCCTAAAGCACTCGGTGAAGTTTTGTCCAAATATGAAGTTGATGAAATGGACGTAACACTCACACAAGGAATATGGAGGTACAGGTATTGGGGCATTCCTCTAGAAGGTGCATCAAACCCATCTGGGGCATCTATTATGGTTATATTCAAACACGGCACCAAAGATGTAGACAGAAAATGGAAGGGACTTGTCAATTCTCTTGCCGGTTTGATCTGCGCTTCGCTTAATTTCGCTGACGAGAAAAGAACCACGGTTCCGCACTATACATTTAACCCTAGAGGAGCTGTGAACGCTGATAGAAAGTTTGATCTTTCCTTGTTGCGATACGTCAACCTACCTGAGGAGTTTGTCTGTACAGAAAACCTCACTCCGTGGAAGAAACTTTTGCCTTGCTTTGGAAAAGCTGGATTGTCATCGCTGCTTGCCGCTAAACCGCTCTTTGATTCTAACTATCATTCCATATCCATCTCTGTGAGGCCAGTGTGCAGCAATGAGCAATGTGACTCAGTGAAGACACAACTCACACAGGCGCTGTCCGTTGTTCTGGACCATACACGTGGAAGTTATGGTGACAACAACAAGTTTTCCATCAAATCTCTGTTTGGCAAACCTGTGCCAGCAACTTGTGCTGTGGCCACCACAAGCAAAGTAATCATCAAATCGCCTGAAACTGGGATCCTTGCTCTCAGCCTTAATCCACCTTCCTCCGAGACTTCTACAACGGATGCTCACATATATTCTGCTTTCTCCCTCACTGAGAAATTTGATGTGTCTGCTAGCTACAAGTCTCAATCTGGTTATGTTATACCTGATGCACCGATGTTATACGCCCATAGGTATTTGTCAGGTTATGGTCAGGAGCTTGGGTCTATAGTCTGTGAGATTACGAACAATGCAGAGGAGGATGTCCAGATCATTTACACTGACAATATTCCCTGGTATCTGAGAATGTACCTGCACACCCTGTCTTTAAAGAGCAGCACTGGTACCACCATCAAGCCGTCTAAGGTAAGATTGAGAAATAAGGTTGTGACTGTACGCAATGATAAACCACTTGCATGTCATTTTCTGAAGTCATACGTCGGTTGTCTCTCTTGGGTTGTTCCTAAGATGTGCTGGCCTAGGAAAGTAAACACATATACCAGGCTATCAAAGCCTTCTATTGCTGGTAGATTACAATTTTTGTCTGGTCAAAATATAGAGAACTGTTCGACAAAGCCGTCACAAAGTTTCAAGTGCCACAAAACATTATAATTAGGAGTTTTGTTGCCTTCCTCAAAGGACAGACAATTTCAAATAACGTAATATAAAGACTACAATTGTGAACAACTTACTCAATTGCATCGTGCATTCAATTTCTGGTGCATCTTTTGTTTTTAAATGCGCAATGATGACGCAAAATTTTTTAACCTGGTGACATATTCAGAAATTTTTAAGACCGCAACTAGGGTAAAAGTATTTGTTCCTGTAATTAGTAGTTGGTCTCATGCTCATCATAAGTACCTAGTAACCGTGTACTGTTTTCAATTTCAGATGGCATACACTCCTGGCTTAGATAGAAAGAGAGCTTACATGCTAGAGCTTCTGCTGAATCTCCCTGCGAATTCAACTACTACAATTAGTTTTGAGATAGAAAAGCTCTTTTTGAAGTGGACAGAATACCTACCAGACGCTAATTTTGGATTCTACATTCCTGCTGCCATCATAACAGCCGTTCTACCAGATGTACCTCGCGACACCACTATCCAAACAATGAAAGAAGGATATGGTGTTGTGCGCCTCTACACTGAAAAACTCATCGTTCTGTTGCCAACTCCTGATTTTAGTATGCCATACAATGTGATTTGTTTAGCTTGTACAGTTGTTGCACTGGCGTTCGGCTCATGGTACAACCTCTCTACAAAGACTATGATTAGATTGAATAATCCTCCAACACCATTTTTGAAAAAGGTCATTGCCAAAATAAAAGCAAAATTGTTTGGGTCAGGTAAAATAGAAGAACAGTCCAAGGAAAAGCAACCTGATAGCAGCAAATCTACTAGTGATGTGGACAATGACAAACCCTCTGAATTGGAAACTAAAGATGAAGAACCAAAGCCCAAATCTGAATGATCTCTTATTTTGGTGTTGTGCCATCTCATAACAATGTGAATAGGTTAGCAGATTTATTAATACTTTAAATTGAGTTTTTTTTTTCGTATCGTTTTGTAAAATGCTGCATGTATCATATGCCAATACTGCAACGTATATGAGTGTGCAATTAATAAAGCAATTTGTTAAATAAAGTATAACATGATACAGTGTCTGCATAATGAAAGTTATATCAAGGAGTATAATATCAATATAATACTTTGGGATAATATCTGGTAAAATAATACTACACTAATTCTTTCTCTGCTAATGTAATGCAAATCAAATCATGCTTCAGCTTATCATTTATGAACTGCAGTCTTTGTCTGTTTGGAGTTTGCTTTGCCCTGGGTCTGCTTTTGACGCTGTAAATCATTCTTGGCCTTGATCTCTTTCACCTTGTTCTGCATCGCCACCTTACGTTTGAACTGAAAAAAATAGAACAGTGATAAAAATAAGTTGTCTTCTCTTTCTGAACTTTGAGACGACTTTCTACGTTGCAGAATCCTCAATTTTATGAAGATCATTTCTATTTCTTGGCCATTCGCTTCTGGTCTTGGCATCATGCTGAAGTGAACACATTTCATAGGACATCCCTACAGGAAGAAAATTTCTTTGGAGTTTATATTTTGCCATTTCGCTAATGGCATATTCGCTAAATTTAAATTCCGTTTATTATTATATTTTTAGGAATCTGTCAATGATAGCTTATATTATAGAAATTCAAAATGGAAAATTCTAATATTCACTAATACTTAATCCCATGAATATGACCAATCTGAGCCAGGTTGCTAAAATGAATTCCGTGTATATTTTCATCCTGTAGTAGGATATAGCAAAAATATTCCTCATCTCACCTGAGGGCTGTATATGTTGTCCATTTCTGGCATAGTTGCATATGGTGTCTGTTGTATATCTCTGTGTATTTTGTTCATGTCAATGTTTCTTCTCTTGATCTCAGTATCAGCCGGTTTTACGTTGATGGCGTCCTTCTTAGGCTTTGTCTGATTTTCCTCAACCTTGGCTGGGGAAATTTCCTTAGATCTGCTGTCACATGAGCCTGCTCTGGACACAAGGCTGATTCCTGATGCTTTTCTCTTTCCTTGGTCTTGGCTTGGGGCAGGGGTGGATTTTTCTGGAGGTGGTGTATTGTCTGATTTTGGTTTGTCCTGTGCTGCTGCCAAAGCAGGTTTATTGTCTTGTTTCGCAGGGTTTTGTGAATGTGTGTCTTGTTTTCCGGGGTTTTGTGAATGCGTGTCTTGTTTTGCTGGGTTTTGTGATGGTGGCTTATGATACTCTCGTGTCTTGTCGGTGGTGTAATGATCCCTGTCCTCTGATATTACAGGTTCAGATATACCCTCCACTTGTTGGAATTTTCCAGTAGGCTTTTTCAGTGGCTTCTTTAGGCTTGGTTTAGCTTGAACCACCCGGCTTCTGTGTTGGTACGTTGAGCGTATCTGACTTCTTCCCCTTGTCGCATTTTCTGGCTTGTTTTTGGGTTCCAAGCTCGTATCAACATCTTTGTCATCGTCCACAGTTTTTATTGTCTCCTTCTCCTGGTGAGCTGTTGCTTCCGCCTCACGCTGTTCTCTCTCAATCTGGTCACTTCTCCTCTCCTTAGATCTCACTCTGATATTGAGCTTGTTGACTGGAAGGATTCCGTAAATTGATTTTGGAATTTTGAGCTTAAAAATCTTTTGCTGCTTTTTCTTTTTGGAGGCTGCCGGCTTAGGCTTTGTATCGGCTATGACAGCTTGAATGTCATTGTCCAAATTTTCATTCTCCAAGTTTTCGAGTTCTACATCATTGCCATCAGCTGAATCGTCCATGTACATTGTTTTCTTTGCTAAGGACGCGAGCGAAAGACCTGCGAAAGTTGGTTTTTGCTTGGACTTAAACAGTCTTTGTGAGCCAGCGCTTCCTGATTCCTTCTGTGACCCTGTGTTTTCATCTGAGGTTAGGGCATCTGGTATTTCATCAGCATTCATGACAGTTGCAATTTCATCAGGTAGTTCAAGCGCATCCTCATGTTCCCCATTCTCTCCCAATGGCAGTTGTTGGTTCCCATTCAAGTCTGTAAATGATCTCATACTCCCTGCATCTGACTTTGCAATCTCTAACAGCGAACTGCAAGTGTTGCATAACCTTGACTTGGACCCTTCCTGTGAATACAGAGAGAGTCTTTCCGGTTCCAGCTGAGGCTGGTTCAGATTTTCTCGTCTGGGTGTCAGAATATTTCTCACTTCCTTTTCATCACCATCACTGACTTCATCAAAAAGCTGACCTGGCAGCCTTGGCTTTGGTGGTGCAAGACTCTTGGACTTTTTATTGCCTCGTTTCTTTGATTCTCCATCGCTGACATAACCTGGTCCAGTCTCGAGATTGTTGATAAGTTTTTGCAGTTTGCTATCAGCATCCTCCTCATATTTAGGCTGGTATTTCACCTGCAAAAGCAATTGTATACTTATAATAATGAGGTGCAGCTGACAATAGCCAAACTTTATACATTATTTAGAAGTATCATAAATTCATGTAGACAGTAATTGTCTGCCCATAACTGGAGAGCAGACAACTCACACTTGCGATAAGATAAATCTGATACTAATATCTGTTGGTAAATCGATCTCATTGTTACCCGTCATTTACTGCTGCTAACTGCACTATTACTAAAAAAGAGAGGTTTAAGAGACATGGGTGTGTATTTGCACACTTTTGTGCTTATTTAGGAAAAACAAGATTTCAACACAGTTTCCATGCAGCACATTTGCACTAACAAACGATGTGCTTTGTACCTTGTAAAATTTAGGCTTTGTGACATTCCCTCTTGTTACACTTGGTTTGGACAGCCTGAGCTCTGCTCTGAGGGCGTGGTCTACATCAGTGGTAGTATGGTTACACATAGGACAGAACATTGTCTCCTCATCACCTTTGTGATCAGTGTCATAACCCTGAGCCTCTCGTCTCTCTTTGCTTCTCTCTCGAGCATCCGCCATCCGCTTCCTTACCTGATATAACAAACAGTTGTATACATGGTTTACTTTAATGACTCTCCAATTTCAAAGAGTGAATGCTCTACTACTATCTTTGGAACCTAGCTATTTCACTATTTCGCTAGTGGCAAATCTGCTATAGTTAAATGCCATTCCCACTTATGAGATTTTAAATTTTTTGCAATGCTTGGTTATATAACTGATATTGGAATATCAGATTTGGTTAATAATTAATTCAGTGAACATGATAATTTTGAGTCAGGTTGCTAATCTAAATTCTGCATACATTTTCATACTGTAAAGTACATGAATGTGTTCAGAGTTACTCTTACGTACATCACTCCACAGTTTAGAACCAAAAGCACTCCTTGGTTTAAAATGTCTAATTAGACACTCTAATCTGTCACAGATCTGAACTTACTGCTTGACTGTATATGTTTGAGAAGGGAATTGAGACATATGGAGTATCCACAAGGCTGTAGTGCAGTCTCTTCGTCCTCATAGACTCAAACATAAACTGTCTTGTTCTTTGTCTGGATTGATGGGTTTTCTTCACTTTTTTCTTCTTTTTTGTGGGATGTTTATGTTCAGCTTCACTATCGTCCGTGGTGAACCCTTCGTTAACATAGCCTTTACCAATCTTTTTATCCTCCCTGTGTGCTATAGGAATATTACACATAGTGCTAAGACTTTATCACAACAATCATTTGATTTCTAAAACTTGTCTCTTTGGTAAGGTGTTGGACAATACAGGCAGGATCCAAAATTATAAAGTGAAAAAAAGTGAGAACGCTCCTGCTTCCTCTCCAAAGTGTCAGTAAAAAAAGCACAAAATGAAACGTAAAACCTCCATGCATTCATTTGCTGTATTAGACAGATATCTGTTAAAATCTGTAGAAATCGATCGTAAGTAGGCCCTTAGGTATTTACCGTCATCGACTTGAAACTCCACTTTTTTCTTGTCTCCATTGTTCTCCTCTGCATCCTTGGTTTCCCCGTCTGCTTCCTTTGTAAGGTCAGTTTGACCTTCCTGAGCAGGTCCATGAGCCTTGTTGCCATCAACACTGTAACACAACATAGCATACTAATTTATTCTTCTCTATGTATTTAAAAATATATTCAGCGTAAAGACTACCACCTGCGACCCATAACAATGTTTCCGGTAAATCAACTAATATTGACTTTAGTCAAATTTTGGCTTTATTTTGTGCTTCTAGTGTTGCCCTGCTGTGTCTTTGCCTTTTACCTATTTTGGTCATCACGTGGGCGTATAATGATTATTTTATGCCATCAGCATATCCAATTTTGGCTTAAAGCGACGCTTGAGAAACCTAACATTCCATATTACATTAACACCTCCTCCAACTGTAAGTCATTGTACTTGACAGTCTACATTTTTGGGTAACATTCCCATAATACTCTGAGTTTGGGGCACATAATAACTCCTCGTGAAAGAACTCACATTTTTTCCGAATCCTTATGGTCGACTTCTGCTTTTTCTCCTGCCTCATCTTCAGCTGGTGGTGCGGACGGCTCAGGGGACACATGATCATTCTCTAACTCATCCTTAACTTCTTTGCCTCTCACACTTTTCTGTAAAATGGAGAAATCAATATTATGAAAAAGAAAAAGCAGAAGGAAATGATATCTTTCTTGCATGGCTCCATTGTCGTAAAATAAAACTTTTACATATCTATGTGTAGATGCATGTGAAACACTTCTGCCTCTATGGGCCATGCGTCATTTAGACTTTGACATCTTCACATGGATACTGATGTTATATTTCTGAAACATGATGAGTTTCATGTGATTACTGACAATCAGCTAGGCCTGCGCTCTATTCAAGGAGTGTGTTGCATTGTGGGCCGTGTTTTGAGCGCTTGATTTAAGAGTTGTCTGCTCTATATTCTCAGATGGGCAACTCCTAATCCACTGTTTATGTATGCAGGGAGTTTACGCCTACCTGATGTATGCAAATGTTAGAAATATATTTATTTCAATGAGTGAATGACATTTCTCTTTCTCTCTTATTTATAACATACAGCACATATTGGTGCGATACGAACTGTAACTCAACACTACAGCACATCCATGTGTCAGACTAAGACTTGATCTGTGTACCTGAGCATGAATCTCTGCAGCTTCTTTGAGTGTCAGACCTGATTTACCCACAATGCTCTTCGCTTCAGCTGATTCATCTATTGTGTGAAGAGATTTACCCCCGATAGATTTCAGACTCTTCCTGGATGTTGATTGCTGTTTTGACTTTTGTTTGGCCTCAAGTGCTTTGATTTGTGCGCGCTTTTTCTCTCGTTCAGCCTGTTAATTGGTTTGCAAACGCATGAGCAGTGAGCATATATACTTGACACGTAAGATAAATAGGTGATTGTCAGAATAAAACATGCTGGTAGACTATTGGTAGTACAACTAAGAAAAGAAAAATTTTACACCTCAGAGTATTGAAAATGGACAGAAACACATAATCAAGATGCAAGAGTCCAACCTATCCCAATGATGCGATTTACATCTATTCCAACTGTTTAGAGGTGAATGTAGTATTTTTATCACATGAACAACAATGTATGAAATAAATGAATTGGTTTGGTGATTTCATATGTTATTCTTAAGAAGTTGTAGATAAAAAATCCAGTTGAGGTCTGCGCTGATTGGTGGTTTTGGTGGACGCAAACAAAATGTGGCATGTCCATGTCCAGCGCTCACAATCTAGCTTACCCTCAACAATCGCTTTCTTATCTGATCCTTTTTATTCTTCTTAATTTCTAATATAAAGTTGATTGGTAGATGGAGATAAGGTGACTTCTCCTTGTTTGGGTTTTTTCGTTTGCGGGGTGGGGTCGGGGATCGCTTCCTCTTCTTTTCATCTTTCAGAATCCAGTCTACAAGTAGTATGAGAAATTTTGCATTTTTCATTGCAATGAGACAGGCTCGTATCGATAATGTTATGGAGAAATTGACTCATCTAGGTAATTCATCAATATACGCATCGAACATAGAAGATATACTCTCAATTAACCAATGTCTGTTTTCCAAAACTGGGAGTGTGTGTAAATTATTTCATGGTTTACTATCCTTTGTAAGTGAACCTCTTGTTCGAGGGCTCCAACGGTCATGTGGGCATGTAAATTGGAGTCCTCAAGCTAGTGGACAACCACAACGAGAATATGTCTGTCTGCCTCAGAATATAGCAAAGCTTTTATCACTAAACAATTACGAAGTCCTGTTAAAAAACTGCACATACATACCTATGGGCAATTTCTGATGGCTGCGAGTAGGTGGGGCGCTTCTCACACCCCTACGTCTGATCACCTCTGGATGAGCACCTAGGATTGAGTCTAAGGTCGGGGTCATTCTATTTATTCTCTGTTCTATCTCTTCCCATTCTTCATCATTGTCAGACTGCAAATACAGGATCAGTATATTTTAAATAAGAAGGGGCACACAATTGCCAATGTAGAAACCTCTATGTTTTGTAATTAATTCAGTAGTTCAGTTTGTAATTAGTCTAGTAATTACATTCTTTTCAAATAATTACAGATTATATTGTTTCAATTACAGTTTTAGTTCAATGGTACCGCTAGTATTCAAAACTTTCACAGGTGCAGCAAGATTTAGACAACACAGGCTAAACTTTTCATACATATTTACCACCAGATAATCATGACGGTGATCAATAAATAAATTTGATCGTAACGTGTTCACTACCAAATCGATAAAAATTATTTGATGTGTTCATACTAAATGGGGTCATTAGTGATAGGAGTGTATTACATGAAGTTCCAAAATATGGAATTATATCCAATGTATGTATGCATGTATACATACACACATGGAATATTGAGTGGAATAGTCAAGTAAACAGTTCAGCTCTTTGTCAATCTTCCCTACTGTTACTTGGCCAACTGATAAAAAACAATCTCCAAGATCAGATTCCAGGTGATAAAAAAAAACTGCCCTAAAAATGCAGCATTTTTGCCAAAAATGTAATTTTCTTTGGACGAGTTTCTTACATAGGTTTCAACCTTAAACTTGCATGTTTGTGATATTTATAATATACTAGCTATATCCCTCTAACAATAGAAGCCTTAATAAGGCTAACAAATAAGGCTACAAGATAATATTGGTAATTGGTAATGGCAATGGTTTTGGTAATGGCTTTTAGTTGCTCCTTGCCTATGCCATACAGTGTCCAACTGCACAGTTGATAATAGACAAGCAAAGTAAAAGGACTAAAATCAGGTGGATTACTAACAGAGAGAGCAGATAGCTAATTCACTAGCCCAGTAACAATATTTGCAATCCAAGAAAAATGAATCGCCCACCATCCTTCCCTGCTTTCCTGCCATTCCGCAAGGAATTGATTCAAAGGAAATAATTGTAATATGGAAAATATATCAAAATAACGTTGTCTATTGTTGCAGATCACCCGAATGAATATACTAGCTCTTTTCATCATGGTGATAAAGATGAAAAATACAACTACTATCTCTTCCTCTCTAAAGCGTCAAGGAGAGTATTACAAATGAAAGCTACCAAATAAATTGTCTCTACTACATCATTTATATGCCAATCTTGAATGCCTCCTTCTTACTTACTGTCTCACTTATTTTTCTTCTTAGATTGCAGTAAGAAATTTGTCTGAACAAAGTTAAAATTTTTTCAAATAGTTGAATGAAAATAAATTCAATCCATTGGAACAGAAATGTCTCACTGTTGCATTACTTTATTGATCAGAGGCAATGAAGGAGAAAAAAAAAATGTTTAGCCCGGCGCAAAAGCTGATTTGACAAGCACATGGCAGTGAAGTGAGAAACATAAATTACTATTATTGTAAGAGTAGAGGTAATGATTATACTTACATCGGGCTTGTATCTATTTGGAGAGGGGAATCGCAATACAGGCTAAAACAAAGGCAAAAGTATTTACATGTAAATACACTCATATTTATGCTTATGCAGTAGAGCAATAAATATGACCACCAGACATTCCATCATCGCACACTATTGCGTGACCACATGTATGTTTCTACCATAACGCATCAATACGCACATCGACTGATGACTGAATTTGTATTACAATGGCAAATTGCTGCAGGAGTTTTAATTAAGACTAGTAGATTATGATACAATACAGGATGATAATTATCTTCACTGAATTTAGTTAAATGACCTGATTCAGAATGGTCAAATTTACAGGATTAGATATTAGCAATATTTTGGTTTTGATTATATAAGCTATAATTGAAAGAATTGCAAAGATCTAATAACTAGACGGAAATTAAAATTTAGAGAATTCACCATTTCGAAATATCCAAACAAAAGATTTTCTTGTAAGATAGACAAGTTGCCCGGCAAACTTTTGCTGGAGATCTTCTCTCATAACCCTGAGTTCAATTAAATAATGCTGTGATTTATGTATAAGGGGCCAGTTGTTTCTCAAAGTTTAAGCTAATTATAAAATACAATGTTCACAAAAACTGTCAAACGACATCATTCACGAGAAGTGTCATTCTTCTAGTACATGTACCTTACACAAACGTTTCGCCGCATGAAATCTTCAGTATTCAAATCTTATCTAAAAATTTTTGCCACTTTTTTCAATGTTCATAGAAAGATGCAATTATGCATACATTTACATACCAGTGTGTTTATATTAGCTGCCCCATCTTCGTCGTCTTCGTCATCCTCGTCCTCCAGTTCTCCAATCTCTGAAGCTCCAATCAGCACTCCCATTGTATTCTCCAAAGGCGGCTCAACAATGAGCTTAGTGTTGTCACCCTTCGGCTTGCCCTTAACACCGGCTGGTTGCTGGTACGGACGAGCGACCGGTTGAGAGTGGGCTTGAGCTGCAGAAATTCTGTGATGGGATGTGTGCTTCGGAGTTTGGTGGATGTGTGCCTTCTCAGCAGTTTGTCCAGCAGGTCTCTCATGCGGCCTTTCTGCCGTCGGTTTAGTGGCTGCTTTCCTTGAGTAAGTCGGCGACTTGGGTCTCGCTTGATTCGGGTGTGTTGACTGTTTTTGTCCCGGTTTCCCTGGCCCTCCTGAACCTGGTTTCCCAGCCGTCCCCCCAGCACCAGATTTGCCTTTACCTTTCGGCATGTCTGCTTTGGGCGTCTCGTCTAAGCTTTTACTTACAGCTGCTGTTCTAGATAGGCTCTGTGTTGTCACACTTTCTCTTCTTCCACTTGATCTTCTGCTGACAGAATTTAAATTAGCTTCTGTTCTTCCTATGTGATAAGATGCTGATTGTGTTGTATGTGTTTTGGTGCCAAGCGATCGGCTTATATTGTCTTCTCTAAGGTTTGCCGTTGACGTAGAATCTGTAGGTAGATCTTGGCCAGTAGTGGTAGGTTTTGCTGCAGCTTTTGCTTTGGCTTGCTCTGCTTTCAAGACCTCTTCTCTTTCTGCCTCCTCTTTGGCAGCTTTTGCTCTGGCAGCGGCTAAATATAGTAGGAAACAACGCATGGTCACGTCATCCGTGTCACATCTCGTTAAGGAGTTCTGACAGATCAAAAAGTGCAATGCTATCAATTTAATGGTGATAAAACAAGATAAAGCCGAGAATAGCTGGACTGTAGGATGCGTTTGGCATTGTTGATGTTGACTCATGTGCTTCCAATGGAAGGTGGTGGCAGTGCAATCACACCCCCTCCCTCAACTAACAATAAGCATCAGTCTTTGTTTGCAGGATGCCAAACAAAACTACGCTGCCAAGAATTAGGCATTATTTATAGAGATGCTGAGTTGCAGCTTATAGATTAATTTTGGCAAAAAAACATGATGATAAATAATGACCAACATATCATCCGAGGCAGGAATCATCATCATAAAACAAAAATGTATAGGTTATGAATTGGTAATTATTGTTAGAAAGTGCATCTGCAAAAAACCCAGGCAGGACATTCAATTTTGAGACTACTGCAAAAATAAGTACGCCCTGCTATCCAGAGAACGTGTCCAGCATTATGGACTAGACAAACTGCTGCGGTTTGAACCGCAGAGGTTTTTTTCATAACATCACCATTGTTAATATATAAGCTGCTGTGGTCAGGTTGCGGTTCAGGCTGCGGTTCAGGTTGCAGTCAGGTTGCGGCTCGAACATAGCATCACATTGTTAACATATAAACCGCTGCGGTTACTCTGCGGTTTGAAAATCATATAAAATACTATCTTAGCTGTCATGTTTGAACCGCAGCAGTGTGTTTAGACCATTACCTTTTGCTTTTGCCACAGCAAT